>MKWU01000762.1_pt1 | contig 60518 bp, 50 predicted proteins | sample 809101 | NCBI WGS metagenome assembly MKWU01 (sample SAMN05860141, study PRJNA318959) | sponge metagenome | host: Aplysina aerophoba | place: Slovenia: Piran, Adriatic Sea, Gulf of Piran | collected 2013-05-07
TCGTCGATAGCAGCGACGAACTGCAACTGACAACGCATCAGCTTCGCCAGGCGCAGACCAAAGTCGACGATTCCCGCAAGCAGATCGTTTCGCTCATCGCCGAGACCTTCAACCTGGTCCTCACCCCGGAGCAGTTGCGAGGGACCTCTGAGATCATCTGGCAGACGAGCCGCGCCGCGGGGGAAGACACGATCGCCGTGCGGGCCAGTCGCAAGCTGCGAAGCGAGGAGAATCTCATCTCCAAGTACAGCGGAATGCGGGTGCGCATGGACATCGACCGCGGCGAACTGTGGTCCGACCGCGGCGACTTGGCGGTCGGAGAGCTCTGGTCGACCTACGCCCGCTTCTGTCACATGCCGAGGCTGGGATCGTTCGAGGTGATGGCCGACGCCCTGTCGGGCGGGGTAGCGGCCCTCGACTGGGAGCAGACCACGTTCGCCTATGCCGATGCGCACGACGGTGAACGCTGGCTCGGCGTCCGCACCGCCCAACATGTGACCCCGACCCCCAGCGGCCTGTTGATCCGCCCCGACAGCCTGCCCCCGCCCCCAGACCCCGCCCCCGACTCCGGTGCTCTGGCTGACAAAAGTGCTGGCGGGCGCACCGACACCGAGTCCGGCGCCAGCAAATCCGGTGCTTCAACCGGTGCCGCAGCCGGTGCCGCTGCCGCGCCGACCGAGTTCTACGCCGAATTCCAGTTAGACCCGGTCCGCTGCATCAAGCAACTGGGTGAGATCGCCGAGCATGTGACCGCCCGACTCGGTCCGGATGTCGAAATCACCCTCGAAGTCCGCGCCCGCAACAAAAGCGGCTTCGACGACGCCACCCGACGCACCGTCTCCGAGAACGCAACAAACCTCGGCTCCCAATCCTCCGAATTCGAATAACCCGCCACTCGGCAATGGCAGTTGCCGTGCAGCGCGCGGAAATGTCGGCACTGTCATGCAGTCATTCAGACATCTTCAGGTGCAGGTCGGTCGAACTTCCCTAGCGCAGGATGCAACGTTTCTGGCTCTTCGCGTTTGAGGTCGGGGTCAGCGGGGTTAGGGTCCGCGGCTAGAGTTGGTCGCTGCGAGCGCTTGAAGCTGTGCATAACGGATCGCCGGGTTGTTCGCGAGTTTCATGGCGGGGAGCGGACCGCGTTGGATGTACCGCCAACGCTGCCCGATGCTGCTTGACAAAACCCAGAATCTGTCGCGCGAAGTCGGCTGCACAGCACGCAGAGTGCGACAACGACGCCACCCGGGTGAGCGATGGGGTTCCTCGGGCCCGCCGGTACTGCCGTCGACGCTTTCGTCCAGCAGGTCGAGCGCCACCTCCACGCCCTGTCGTTCAGCACCGAGCGGGTCTTCGAGTACCCCCAGCTAGCGCGGCTCAAGGTCAACTTCGAGGGTGAGGACTTGTTCATCGACATCGGCGTTGACTACAGGTCGTTCTAGCCGCGCCCGTGTGCCCCCGACTCGGCAGGCCGCGCTACTTGGCAGGCCCTACTTGGCGACCGTGGACAGGCCGCCGCCGACGGGGACCACCGCACCGGTCACATAGGAGGCTGCCGCGGAGGCGAGGTAGATCGCCACTCCGGCCATGTCGTCAGGCTCGCCGATCCGGCCCATCGGAATATCCCGGGCAATCTCGGCGCGAGCCACGGGATCGTTGAGCGCGAAGGCCATCATCTGGGAGTCGAACGGTCCGGGGGCGATGGCATTGACCGTGATGTGATCGCCGGCGAGTTCCTTGGCGAGGTGCCGGGTCAACATATGCACCGCCGCCTTCGACGAGGAGTAGGAGAAGGTGTCCATCTCCGGTGGGGTGAGCCCGTTCACCGAACCGATGTTGATCACTCGGGCGGGGTGCGACCGCCGGGCCGAGGCACGGAGCAGTGGCAGCAGGCGCTGGGTGAGGAAGAACACTCCTCGGACATTCACGTTCATGACCTTGTCCCACCCCTGCGCGCCGAACTCGTCGAGCGGTTGACCCCACGACGCACCGGCGTTGTTGACCAGAATGTCCAGCGAATCCCAACGGTCGTTGACCGCGACCCCAAGATGGCCGATGCCGTCGTCGCTGGAGAGGTCGCTGGGAACCGCGATGCAGGTGCCCCTCGACGACATCTCGTCGGCCGCCGCAGTCACCTGCTCAACCTTGCGGGCGGTGATGATCACCTCGCAGCCGGCGTCGAGCAGACCCTCGGTGATCATGCGCCCGATGCCGCGGCTGCCGCCTGTGACGACCGCTCGTCGGCCCTCGAGCCCGAACAGCGAGGTGATGCGATTGACATCCATGAGCGCTCCTTTGGAATCGGCGAATCTGCGTGAGCACCCTAACGCCCCTAAGCTCCAAGCCATGCCAACAACAACAGACCATGCAATAGCGGGCGTGACCGGTGACATCCCCGCAATCCTGTGCATACCCGAGGGCGGCAGCGGCCCCGGTGTCGTGCTGATCCAGGAGATCTTCGGAATCAACGACTACATCCTCAGCGTTGCCGAGCGGCTGGCCAACGAGGGCTATGTCGTGCTGGCGCCCCACATGTATTGGCGGATCCAGCATCCGTTCCGTGTCGACGCACGGGGCCCCGAAGACTTGGGGCCGGCTTTCGAAATCGCCAACCAGCACCCGCCCGAAGACGGTGTCGCCGACGTCGGCGCCGGGCTCGACCACCTCCGAGGCCGTTCCGATGTGCAGGGTGGCGTTGCTGTGATGGGGTTCTGCTTCGGTGGCTCGATGACCTATCTCGCAGCGGCTGCCCATGAGCCGACCTGCGCGGTGTCGTACTACGGCTCGATGATCGGTGAGAACCTCGACAAGGCGCCCGCAGTCACCTGCCCGATCCTGTTCCACTTCGGCGACGATGACCCGTTCCTGCCCAACGAGCACGTCGACGGCCTGCGGGCAGCCACCGAGGGTATGTCAAACGTCGAGATTCTGGTGCAGCCAGGTGCGGGCCACGCATTCGACAACGACAAGAACCCGATGTTCGCGAACCCCTCTGCCGCCGCTGCCTCCTGGGCACGCACCTCAGAGTTCCTCAGAACCCATCTGAACGCCTAGGTGGAACCACCGTGGTCCGTTACTCGCCTAATATGTTAGTCACCTAATACGTTAGTTAGCTAGTATAGTAGGTACCTAGTATAGGAGTCACCTAGTACAGTAGGTAACTAACCACGCAGTTCATTCGAGGGGGCTCATGGCGCGCAGACAACTGATCGACCGAGAGACGGAAGCGGCCAAGTTGAGGAGCCTGCTCGACAGCGGCAAACCCTCACTGGCCCTCGTCCACGGACGCCGACGAGTGGGCAAGACCTTCCTGCTGTCTCAGCTCTGGCCCCCGCACCAGGTTCTGTTCTACTCAGCTTCTTCCACCACCCCGGCCATCAACCGGCGGGCTCTTGTCGAAGAAGCCGCCCGGTGGTCAGGCCAAGAACTCCGCTCCCAGGACCACCCCACTTGGCGCACGGTGTTTCGCACTCTGCTCGGCCTCCACCCCGACAAGCCGATCGTCATCGTGTTGGACGAGTTCCAATATCTTGCCGAAGGCGAGCGCGGGTTGCGAGAGGTCGCCTCGGAGCTGAATGCGGTATGGGAATCGCCGCCGCCTCGCTCGGCGGGCCTTGTGTTGGTGCTCTGCGGATCGGCGGTGCGCACGATGGAGGCTCTGGCCAGAGGAGGTTCTCCGCTCTACGGTCGGCTGGACGCACAACTTCAGCTCGGCCCGTTCGACTATTTCGACGCTGGCCAGATGGTTGCCCACTATTCGCTAACCGACCGGGTACGCGCCTACGCCGCGTTCGGAGGGCTCCCTGCCAACCTCGCAGCAGTCGACGACACCCGGAGTCTCGGAGACAACATCGCCGAACTGCTGTTGTCTCCCCACGGCGTGGTCCGTGCTCGACTGCTGACCGAGATCGACCAGGAGGAGGGGCTGCGCCAGACCTCTCTGTACCGGGCTGTCTTGGCCGGCATCGGACTCGGCGCCCGAACCACCGGCGAGATCGCCGCAAGGATGGGCAGGAAATCCGACAGCTCCCTCAAGCGGTTCATAGACCAGCTCGAAGACATGGCCTATCTGGTACGCGAGGTGAACTTCGGTGCTTCCCCGCAGCGGGGAACGCGCTACCGCCTGGCCGACCCGGCGGCGCGCTTCCACTACGGGATCGGGCTGCAAGCGGAGTCCGTGGTGGCCACCCTGGGCCCGAAAGCCGCTTGGGAAACCTGGATCGAGCCTGAGGCGTTTCCTGCCTATGCAGGACGTCAGGTCTTTGAGGACGTGGCCCGACAGGCCTGCCGTCGCTGGGGTCCGGGGCAAGGGCTTCCAACGGTCGCCCAATGGGGCAGGTGGGCCGGCGCCGACCGAGCTCGAAAAGAGGTGGAGATCGATCTGGTCGGACGAACCCTCGTCGGCGAAATGGTCACCGGTTCGGTCAAGTTCCGCAGCCGCCAAGCCAATGCCAAGACCTACCTCGACCATGTCGGCGCACTGCAGCGACTCGCCGACAGCGGCCTCGGCTGGGCCAAAGAAGCGCTGGCGCCCCGATCAGCGTTCTGGTTCGTCTCCGCGGCAGGCTACGCTCCGTCATTCTACGAAGTGATGCAGCGGGGCCGCCCCACCATCACCTGGACCATCGAAGACCTGTTCCCAGCGGAAACGGCTGACGCAGCCTAGTTCTGCGTCCGGTGTTGGACCCGGGCGTGGACCCGGGCGAACCGGACCTGGGTGAACCGGACCTGCACCTCAGAGTTCCTGAAAGCCCGTCGGCCCGCCCGAGATTGCTAGAACTCGTATCCGCCGATGCCGTAGAAACCGCTCGAGGCGGTCTTCGGGGTGCGGTGCCGGGGCAGGATCTTGGCATCGTCCGGCGGTGTCGGATCGTCGCCGAGCACCGTGGAGCGTCGCAGAACCCGACGCTCCGACGTGTCGTCGACCACCGAGTGCAGCGTGACCCGCTCATCCCAGAGCACCACATCGCCGACGTTCCAGCGCCAGCGACAACTGAACTTCACCTGCTCCTCCCAACGGAACAGGAACGACAAGAGGTTCTGTGACTCGGGCCGCGAGAGTTGGGGGATGCGCCTGCTGAACTGCTTGTTGACGTACAGGCTCTTGCGCCCGGTGCCGGGATGCACGCGCACGACGGGATGCTCGGCGGCGGGCGCGCCACCGTTGCGGGTGTCCTCATGCAGGCAGGTCAAGCCCTCGAGGAACTGCCGCATCGCCGCGGACAGCGAGTGGTAGACCTCATAGCAGTTGATCCACATCGTGTCGCCACCCCACGGCGGGGACTCGACCATGTGCAACAGGGCGGCGACGGGCGGATGGTCCGAGCAGGTGAAATCGGTGTGCCAGACATCGGCCTTGGGAGTCGTCGAGGTGTCGAGCACGATCACCTCGGGAATCTCCGGATCGACCTTGTCGAGATAGGGGTGGACTTCCAAGGGGCCGAACGTCGCGGCGATGTCGCGAAGACCCTCCGCGGTCGGGTCCAGACCGGGCATGAAGAGGACCAAGTGCTCGTTGAGCGCTTCAATCAACTCATCGGCCACGGCACTGACCACAGCGGGATCAAGACCGACGACCTCCGCCCCGAGCGACCCGGCGATCGGTCGCACCTCGAGCTTGGCCGCTGCAGCCACAGACGATGATCCCACGGACCCCAAGCCTACAGACCCTGGCCGACCAACAAAATCCCGAACGGTTGCCCGGGGTCGGCGGCTCACGAAGTTGTGTCGTTGAGGGTCATCACTGTCTTGACTTCGCTGTGGAAGTCGAGCGCGTGGTCGCCGCCCTCCCGGCCGATGCCGGAGACGCCTGACCCAAGAAGGCTTCCGGGGTGAACGCCGACATCAACGAGGACACCATACGAGCGGAGTCACTCGGTTTGGACGAGTCGGCGCGACAGGTTCTGATCGAGCAGCAGCCTCACGCGGGAGTTGCTAGGCGCCGTTCGCGTAGGGCGGCGAACTCAATGGCGGCTAGGACATGTTTCTCGCTCAATTCGGGAAAGTCGCCGACGATCTCCGAGGGAGTCATCCCCGAAGCCAAGTAGTCCAGAACGTCGTAAACCGCTATCCGCGTGCCAACGAAGCAGGGTTTGCCGCTGCGGATACCTGCTCGCGCCTCAATAATTGCGGTTAGCTCCATAAAGGCGAGCATACCCGCGATGCATCGCGTAGCGAAGAGATGTCTTGGGTTGAGCATTCCCTGAGGTTCGACACCTTCTCCCGTTGACCGGGCACTGCGTTTCAGAGGTGACCGCTAGGTGTCGGATCTGCGAAGGGAAAACGGTTCTACTTCTCGACATCGCTCGACCACTCCGTCCCCAAGCCGTCAACGTAACAGGGGGCTCCAGCCCCACCCACCGCGGCGAGCAACCAAACCCGGCATTGTCAACCAGGACTGTCAACCAAGGCTAACAACAATGTAGAGGGGGTCAGCGGGGGCGGTGTTGGGTGTCGAGGCCGGCGGTGATGAACAGGGCGGTGGCGTGCTCGGCGATGTCGGCGGTGTGCCAGACGCCGGGGGCGTTGATCGCGTACTCTCCGGCGCCGAGGGTGGCGGACCGCTCCGTACCGTCGGGCAGTTCCTGGTGCAGGGTCATCTCACCGGCGGTGCACACCACCACTTCAGAACCGAGCGGGTGCATCTCCCAAACGTCCCACGGTTCGGTGAACGAGTGCATGGCAACCAGCCGGCCCTCCACACCGTCGCCGGCGTGGCGCCTGGTGTAGTCGCCATACCAGCTCATCTCGCCCGTGAAGCGCGGCTCAACCTCCGCAGTGGCCCCCAACCCGAGATGGATCAGGTTGGTGCCAAGAGCAAACACGGGTCCTTCGGGAATAGTCATTCGCCCATTGTTGCCCAGACCGACCGGGCGCGCCCATCCTCAGGCGCTCACGAAGTTGTGTCGTTGAGGATCATCACTGTCTTGACTTCGCTATGGAAGTCGAGCGCGTGGTCGCCGCCCTCTCGGCCGATGCCGGAGATGCCGCAACCCCCGAACGGTGCGGTGAGATCGCGCACTAGGAAGGTGTTGACCCATACCACACCGGCGCGGATCGCCGCCGTGACTCGTTCGGCCCGTTGCTGTGAGCCGGTATAGATAATCGCTGACAGGCCGTAGCGAGTCGAGTTGGCGAGCCGGACCGCTTCGGGCTCATCCTCGAAGGTCTGGAACGTGAGCACCGGACCGAATATCTCTTCTTGCACGACCTCACTGTCGTTCGTGGCCGGTTCGATCAGCGTCGGTTCGTAGTGGAGTGACCCCTTGACCGGTCGTCCGCCGCGCACGACGGTGTCGCCGACGGCGCGGGCCCGTTTAACGAAACCATGCACCCGTTGGCGGTGGTCGGGATGGGCCAGCGGCGCGATATCTGTGTTCGGGTCGCGGGAGTCGCCGAGGACCAGTTGATCGGCATGGTGGTGAAAGCGTTCCAGGAACGGTTCGCGGATGGAGCGTTCCACCAGCAGTCTGGCACCCGCCAGGCAGACCTGGCCTGAATCGTCGAACTGCCAGGCGGCTCTGTGGGCCGCGGCGTCGAGATCAGCGTCGGCAAAGACGATCAGCGGGCCCTTGCCGCCCAACTCCGCGGTGAACGGCACGATGTTCTCAGCCGCCGCCTTACCGATCACGCGACCGGTGGCGGGCGATCCCGTGAAGCTGATCCGGCGCACCCGCGGGTCAGCAACGAGAGCCCCACCCACCTCACTTCCGATTCCCTGCACAAGGTTGTAAGCGCCCGGCGGGAAGCCCGCTTCGAGAGCGAGCTCGGCGAGCAGCGCGGCGCTCAAAGGAGACCACTCGGCCGGTTTGTGGATAACCGAGTTCCCGGCAGCGAGGGCCGGGGCCAGCTTCCAGGTGGCGAGCATGAACGGCGCGTTCCAAGGGGTGATCACGACAGCCGGTCCGGCGGGCATGCGCTGCACCGTGTTGGCCATGCCTTTTGCGTCCCAGTGCCTGTCTTCGTGGGCGACTGTCAGATCGGCATAGGTGCGGAAGTTGAGCGCTCCGCGAGCCACGAGCCTCAGCTTCATCGACTCCTCGAGAAACCCCATATCGAGACATTCGACGCGGGCGATCTCATCGGTGTTGTCGTCGATCAGGTCCGCCAACCGGTGCATCGTCTCGGCGCGCTCCACCACGGTCGTACTTCCCCACATATCGAAACCGGCCACCGCGGCAGCGACCGCGGCGTCAGCGGCCGCTGAATCGCCACGGGCGATATCAGCCAGATGGAGTTCGTCCCAGTCCAGCGGCGAACGAGTCTCAAACGTGGAGGGCGAGCCAACCCATTCACCTCCGATCAGATGCCCAGTCGGAACCGAGACTCCGTCGACGTCAGCGCGTTCTGGTCCAGTCATCTCTCTATGCTTCGGTCGCTGCGGCTCCGGTCGCTGCGGTTTCGTCTTCTCCGCCTCCGGTTTCGGCGGTTGCTGCCGCTCCGGTCGCTGCGGCTTGGCCTTTTCGGTCTCCAGATGCCGCGGCTCCGGCTGCGCCCGGCGAAGGCAACGCGCTTTCGTAATGTTTCGCTCCCGGGCCGAGCGGTGCGCGGATTCCTCGGTACTCCCAGTCGCCTCCCAGCGCGGTGGAGCGCACCTCTTCAGAGTCGCTGGGCTGGGCACCCACGTCATCACGAATCGGTGTTGGGCCGGTCACGATCGTGTTGGTCAACTCGCCGAGACCTTCGACTGCTACCGAAACCACATCGCCGGGATACACCGTGCGCGAATTGGCAGGAGTGCCCGACAACAGAATGTCGCCGGGGACCAGAGTGATCGTGCGGGCGATGTCGGCCACGATGTAGTGCATGTCCCACTCCATCTCGTCTGTGGTGGCGTCCTGGCGCACTTCACCGTTGACGAGGGTCTGGATCCGGTTGCCTCGGAAGTCCCAGTCGGTGACGAGACCCGGGCCGACCGGGCAGAGCGTGTCGCTCCCCTTCACCCGCAGCATCGAACCCGCATCGGTATCGCGGAAGTCATGCAATCCGTAGTCGTTGGCGACCGAGTAACCGGCGATGTAATCGCCTGCATGTGCTGGTGAGACGTTACGACAGGTCCGGCCGATCACGATGGCTATCTCGCCTTCGTAGTTGAGCCAATCGCAGCCCTCAGGACGAACCACGTCGGCGCCGTGACCGCACAGAGCCGTGATCGGCTTGTGGAAGTAAGTGGGCGCGGCTGGGAGCTTGGTCATGAACTCGTCGACACGGCTGCGGTAGTTGAGATGAATGCAGATGATCTTGGTCGGTTCAACGGGTGCAAGGTGCACGGCGTCGGCGATCGCCACCCGACGACCATCACCCGCGATCAACTCGTCGCCCCGGCGTTCTGTGAGAGTCGGGTAGCCATCGACAAGGACACGGCGGTATTCGGTCATGACCTGCGACGATAGTCAATCGCGAGATCTTTTGGTACCGAACGATCCATGAACTCAGGTTGGACACCTATGGTTGGTAGCTGGAGGGCAACGAGAACTTGACCGATAACGAAGGCTCGACGGACGGTGAAGACTTCCTGACCGCTGAGCGTGACATCCGCAAACGGCTCGGTGATCGGCAACTCGATTTCGATTCGCTGCACGCCATATCCAACATCTATAGAGCCGCCACGGCTGTGCGTCGTCGAGCGGGTCGCCGTGGCTTTGGCAAGCGATATCGCCACCAATCAAGCAGCTCTACGTCATTAGATAGTCCGTAGGCAGCACACATAGCTTCAGCGGAAGCGAGCAGCTGAACATCGCGCGCACTGGGCTCAAGCGAGCGGCTAGCACTCATGAAATGCTCAGCGGCAAGCGACCAATGGGAGTCGTCTTCAGGCAAAGGGAGCTTAAGAACATCAGAAGCACTGAGCTTCAGGGCCTCCGTGTTCAGGGCGGCACCGAGATGTCGGCGTGCTGCGATGAGCGTCACTGGAGGGGAAGTCAGAAGAGCACCAAGGCGCCAGAGATCATCAAAATCATTGACAGAGACAGAAATAACAGGTACTGATGCGAGATAGATACCAAATTCGTCAACGACGACCTCAAGGACCCTGGTTTGAGTCGCAAGCATGAGCTTGGGGCGAAGTCCTTCGGTCACCCATTCCCGCAGACGTGGTTCCAAGCGCGCAACGTCAACTCTCGGAAACTCGAACGTAGCTTTGTCAAACTTCGTTCGACGCTTGCCCCATAGAACAGTCGCAGGGTCAATGAGCCCTGAAGTAACAAGGCGCGGGAACTCAATGTCAGAGGCTTCACGCCGATCCATAACGCAGCCGCGCAGGCCATAATATTGATCCCGAAAGTCAGCTGTCGCGCTTGCGATATCCGCGACGGTCCCTTGGCTACGAGTCTTGCGGTCGGGAATCCCCTGGCTCGATGCCAGCAAACCCGACCAAGAGCTTCCGGTTATCGCCGCTTCACCAACGGGGCGAAAGTCCCTCCCGGCGTACAAGCTCACTCTGTCGCTATCGCTTCCTCGGCGCAGCAACGGGGCGCAGACGCGGACTGATGCGTCGAACACGGCCTCTTCGCAGGTCCAGAGTGCCTGGAGTTGGCAATCGTCTAATAGTTTAGAACGAGCAGGCGTAGCGTCGCGGGCTGACAACACTGACATAGGCTGAATCAGGCAGACGATTCCCATGTCGCGGCGGGCCACCTTGTGACCAAGCAGCAAGAACAAGACTGCTGTATCGGTGAGCGCTGTGGCTGCATCGCTAAACTGCTCAAGGACTCGCGATGCATAATCCTCCGTACGAGTCGTTTCCGTTGCTAGCTGGCTTAGGAACGGAGGGTTCCCAATGACCAGGTCATAACCGCCGTTGCAGCCGGCCAGTTCGAACACATCATTCCAATCAAGCGTGTCGGCGGTGAATCGTGAGCGTTGGTCTGCACCAATCTCGAGAGCGTCCGCACAAAACACATGGTCGTTCACCGCCGACTCTGGTGCAGCACCTTCGCTCGCCTGCAGGAGACTCTCTCTGCAAAGACCCACAGCAGTCTCGTCGATGTCGATGCCGGTGACGCACTCACCGAAGGCGGCGCGGGCAGCCTCGCGGGCGTCAACGCCGAGCGTCTCGAGGCATCGCCGTATGCGGTCGCCAACGGCTAACAGGAAGTTTCCGCTTCCGCAGGCTGGATCGATAACTCGGATTGCTCTAGCTGCCTTGAGTCCTTGACGTGTACGCAACTCAAGGATCGGATCGAGCGCGAGGTCCAGCAGACCGCTCACGACATCCGGTGGCGTGTAGTACGAACCGCCGCGCTTTCGTCGCCCGCTCGTCTCAAGCGCCTGTTGGTGTGCGACACCCGCGAGGTGCGAAACCTGCCGGAAATCCTCTGACATCGGGTGCTCGAAGCTCTCGCGAGAAGAGCCCAGCTCCGAAGGGTCAAGCTGGTCGAACATCTTCATTTGGGGCACTCGTTCAAGTCTATCCGATCAAGCCTCGTGGGCAGGTCGGCTCTCCGTCCTCTCGGGGGTTGAGGTCGAAGTTGGCAACCAGACGGCCGCGGGTGTCCTACTGATACGGGACGGCAAGAAGCGAGCCTTCGCTCTGTCGTACGGCATGGGCTTTCAGCTGCTCGACCAGGACAAGATCGACCAGCGCTTTGGTCTACGAATTGCCGTCCGCACGGCAGCGCCCGAGTTCATCAAGTCGCTCACGCGCTCGGAACTCGACCACCGCGCACGGGTTGACAGGTTATCGATTCCGGCAGGTGAGACGCTGCGCGGCTTCGGAATCGGGGACTTCGGCGAGATGGTGACGCGTCTGAGCGGTTCGGCGCGCATCCCGGGACTTGTCCTCGGGGATGACCACACTCAAGTGAGGGCCGCTGATGCTCTCAGCTGACGCTGCCTAGCTGGGAAACGGCGATTCACCCTGCGGAAAAGGCATACAACGCTGCCGTCGCGGAGGAATGTGGCTTCGCGATGCTTGATCGGGAAATGGTGGACACTGCGCAGCACCGGCGCGGGTTCGAAGCTTGCGATCTGATTTCGCCGGACGGCGACCTCATCCATGTTAAGCACGTCCCCAGGTCATCGGCAGCGAGCCACCTCTTCCAGCAGAGACCGGGCGTGGCGCGAACTGTGGCGAACACATCGTGGGGGATGCCCTAGGAGTACCGCTCGACATCGGCGAGATCGACAGGCGTTCGGGCCACGGTCGTCACCGCGTTCACCCTTCAGCCGATCACGAACGGGTCGCGGGTCTTGCCGCTCAGCTCGACCCAGGTCACCTTGGTGTTCAAGAAACCGTCGACCGCCTCGATCCCGTTGTCTTTGCCGTGGCCCGACTGCTTCACACCTCCGAAAGGTGCGTTGTAGCTGACCGACCGGTAAGCGTTGATCCACACCGTGCCGACGTTGAGCGCACGTGACAGCCGATGGGCGCGTCGAATGTCGTTGGTCCACACGCCCGCCGCCAGCCCGAAGTCGGAATCGTTCGCCAAGTCGATCACCTCGGCCTCGTCACGGAACGTCATCACGGCAAGAACCGGACCGAATACCTCCTCTCGGACGATCGTCGTGTCGTTGTCGACGTCGACGATCACGGTAGGCCGCACGAAGCAGCCGCCGAGTTCGGGGTCCACCACCCCGCCGGTGAGGATCGTCGCACCTTCTGAGCGTGCCGTCTCGACCATCTCCAGGATCCGGTCGCGCTGCGCCTCAGAGGCTGCGGGTCCCATCTCGGTGGCCGGGTCGCTGGGATCGCCGAGCACCAGCGTCTCGGCACGCGCAACCACCCTGGCGATCACGTCGTCGGCAACGTCGGCATGGATGTAGGCGCGCGAACCGGCCACGCAGGTCTGGCCGCTGGCCGCGAAGATGCCTGAGAGCAGCCCGTTCGTGACCGCGTCGGGATCAACGTCGTCGAAGATGATCTGCGGGGACTTGCCGCCGAGCTCCAGCACGGTGGGTGTCAGGTTGTCGGCCGCGGCGCGCGCCACATGACGGGCGGTCGCTCCTCCGCCCGTGAAGGTGATCTTGTCGATATCCGGATGCGCGGTGATGGCCGCGCCGACGCCCGCCCCTCCGGTCACGACGTTGATCACACCGGGCGGGAATCCCGCCTCGGCGGCGCGCTGGGCCAGCAGCAGCGACGTCACCGGGGTTGTGTCGGAGGGTTTGATCACCGCGGTGCATCCGGCTGCGAGCAGGGGTCCGAGTTTCCAGGTGAGCAGCATGAGCGGCGAGTTCCAGGGCACTATCACGCCCACCACCCCCACCGGCACCTTCTCTGTGTAGACCAGAAAATCTGGCGAAGGGTTGGGCAGTTGTTCACCGTGGATCTTGTCGGTGACACCGGCGAAGAAGTCGAGATAGCTCTTGAGTGCGGCGGTCTGGGCTGAGGTCTCACGGATGATCTTGCCGTTGTCCCGAGTCTCGATCTCAGCGAGTTCCGCGGCGTCGCGGGCCAGCAACTCGCCGAGCTTCCGCATGAGCCGGCTTCGCTCAGTCGCGGGCATCGTGGCCCAAGGTCCGGTCTCGAATGCGGCGCGCGCTGCTGAGACGGCGTCGTCGACAGCGCTCGGGTCGTCGGGCACCTCTGCCCAGGCCCTGCCGCTGAACGGGTTGCTGGTCTGCATCCTCGGCCCGCCGTCGGAGGGCACGAAGGCACCGTTGATGAAGTTGTCGAAGCTCTCGACAGAGTCGTTGGAATCAGTCATGGTCATTGGTTTTCCTTGTTCGTGGATTGGTTGTGGTCGTGGGTTGGTCGTGGATGGAGATGGCACTGCTCGGGCATTTGTCGACGACGACCCAGAACCCGGAGGACTCGTAGGGGTGCTAGGTGAGCCCGGGGCGGGCCCGCATCTCTGTGAACCGCTCGTGGGGCGCACCACTGAGGTACAGCGTCGGCGTGGTGACATCCGGGTCCTCGGCGGGTTCAGTGGTCATGGGCGGGGTGGTCGGTCACGGGTTGGTGGTCGTCTCGGCTAGCAGTGCTCGATGAAGCGGTCTCGATCCCATTGGCTCACGTGGTCAGGGTCGTCGGACTCTGCGTTGGCGGCCGCGAGGTCGACCTCGGCTGCGGCGATGCTCACATAACTGCGAGAGAACATGTCTCCTAACCGCTGCGCGATCGGGCTTGATTCGTAGGCCGCAATCGCCCCCGAGAGGTCGGTGGGCAGTGGCGGGCAGTCACCGGGGTTGCCGTACATGTCGCCGTGGCTCATGGCCGGCGGAACCAGCCCCCGCTCCACACCGTCGGCACCCGCGGCCAACACACCGGCGATGATCAGGTAGGGGTTGGCATCGGCACCGGCGGGACGGAACTCTACGCGGTTGGCCGAAGAGCCCGCTTCGGTGATGCACCGCGCCAGGACCGTGCGGTTGTCGAGCCCCCAGTGAACGTGGGTGGGGGCGAAGGTGTAGGGCCGGATCCGCTTTCCCCCGTTGGATGTCGGAGCGCCCAGCAGGGTCATCGAAAGAGTGTGTTCCAGAATGCCGGCGAGCCACTGCGCCATCAGCTCGTTCGGTTGCTCGTCTGAGTCGGCGAAAGCGTTGGTGCCATCGACGTTGAGGCTCGTATGCACGTGCATCCCCGAACCTGAATGTTCGGTCCAGGGCTTCGGCATGAAGGTCGCTCGCAGACCGTGCTGCACTGCCACCTGCTTGATGATGCTCTTGTAGAGAACTGTGTTGTCTGCTGCGGTCATGGCATCGACGGGTCCGGTGTTGAGTTCGATCTGGCCGGGTCCGTATTCGGCGTTGGACGACTCCACCTCGATACCCGCCCCAGCGATGGCTTCACGCATGTCGCGCAGCGTGTCCTCCAATTCGAGCGCGTCGGTCAGCGAGCTGTACTGGATGTGGTTCTGCACCGGCGCCCAGTCAGGCGTGCAGAGATAGAACTCCATCTCGGTGGCGACTAGGGGATCCAGCCCCTGCTGTTGGCAGCGTTCGATCTGTCTTGCCAGAACCGAGCGGGGCGCCATCGGGTGAGGATCGTTGTTGGGGTCGAAAGCATCAGCGAAGACCAGCGCGTATCCGGGGCGGTGCGTCAAGATTCGCATGGACGACAGATCTGGGATCAAGCGACAGTCGAGATAGCCGGTGTCTATGTTGATGAACTCGTTGTCGGGCAGGTCGTCCTGCATGTCGAATACGAACATGGCGTCGGCAATGCTCACTCCGCTCTCGGCAATGCTCGCGAAGAAGCGGTCGACGGGCACCCGCTTGCCGCGCAACCGGCCCTGGGTGTCGGGAGCGCCGACCTCAACGGTGTGAATGTTGTGCTCGGCGGTTTTCTGTCGGAGTTCGCTGATCATGTGAAGTCCCTTTCACTGGCTGGATGGTGTATTGGTTGGTTCGGCCGGTTCGGCAGGTGTTGTCGTGTCGGCGGCTGTCTGATCGACTTTGGACCCCGGTTTCAACGCACCGGTGAGGATCAGGTCCCGTACATACCGTGCGACCGCGTCAGCGATTCCGCCCCGGCGCCGATTCTGCGGTTCGACCCGGGCATAGGGGCTGACCTCGGGTCTGCTGTCGGGCATCGTCTCGGGCACGCTGTCGGGCACGCTGTGGGGCATCGTGTGATGAGATTCCGCAACAGTTCGACCATTTCTCAGACAATTGACTGGGATCGTGGCACAGGATTCGTTTGGTAGCAAACGAAATCGTGTATACAATACACAATTGTCGCAGCTAACCTCAAATCCGACGATCCCGGTCATATGCAGGGGGTTCTGCATCCAAGTTGGGGCGGCGAACCAGCGACGGTTGTGCTCCCCCGGTTGACCCCTGCCCGCTGCCTGAATCAAGGGACGAGTTCTCGGCGGACTACATGTAAACTTCTCTAAGACGCGAGAGCGCAGGTCGAATGCCAGAATCACCATACCCATGCCAACCACAGGCACGCTCGGAGCTTGTGGTTGGCGGCATGACCTGTTCGGCGTGTGCGAGTTCGATCGAGCAGAGCCTGAACCGGATTGAAGGTGTTGCCTCGGCTCGAGTGAACTTCGCTACCAGCAGGGCCACGGTTCTCCACGACGGCGCGGTCGGCGTCGACGACTTCCGGGCCACCATCGAGTCGCTCGGATACTCCGCTCCGGCCGAGATCGACCGCGACGCAGCCGAAGCAGCACGTCAAGCCGACCTGTGGCTGCGGTTTCGGCTCGCCGCGGTGCTAACGGTCGTCGTTGCGGCAGTCTCGATGATCCGTCCGCTGCGCTTCGAGGGATGGGAGTGGGCCGCGTTGTTCCTAGCCACACCGGTCGTCTACTGGTCGGGCTGGCGGTTCCACCGCGTCGCCGCGGCCAACCTGCGACATCGCCTCGTCACCATGGACACGCTGGTCTCGGTCGGCACTCTGGCGGCCTGGACCTGGTCGGCGGTGGTGCTGGCAGCAGACGTTGACGCAGAGGTCTACTTCGAGACGAGCGCGGTGATCATCACCTTGATCCTGCTCGGAAAGTGGCTTGAGGTACGTGCCACCCGCCGGTCCGGGGAGGCGATCCGATCGCTCGCGGACCTCGGCGCCCGCACCGCCGTGCTCGAAGACGGCACCGAGGTCGCCATCGACGACCTGGCCGTGGGGATACGATTCCGGGTGCGCCCCGGCGAGAAGATCGCCACCGACGGGGTGGTGCTCGAAGGGCAGTCCGCGGTCGATGTGTCGATGGTCACCGGTGAGCCGGTGCCGGTCGAGGTGCGAGCCGGCGACGAAGTCATTGGTGCCACTGTCAACGCCAACGGCTCGCTGCTGATCGAGGCCACGCGTGTCGGCGCCGACACGGCCCTAGCGCAGATCATCCGCCTTGTCGACGAGGCGCAGGGCAGCCGCGCCCAGATCCAACGGCTCGCCGACCGCGTGGCGGCGGTGTTCGTTCCCATCGCTATCGCTGTTGCTCTGGTGACGCTGCTCGGTTGGCTGGTCCTGGCAGACTCTGGAACCGACGCATTCACCGCCGCGGTCGCGGTGCTGATCATCGCCTGCCCCTGCGCTCTGGGACTCGCCACCCCGTTGGCAATCCTCGTCGGAACCGGTCGGGGAGCGCAACTGGGCATCATCATCAAGGGCGCCGAGGTTCTCGAGGACAGCCGACGGCTCGACACCGTCGTGCTCGACAAGACCGGCACGGTCACCCACGGGCGCATGGAACTGGTCGAAGTGATCGCCCCCGACGGCGACGGCGACGAGCTGCTGGCGCTCGCCGCGGCCCTCGAATCACGCTCCGAGCACCCCATCGCCCGAGCAATCGCCGCGCAATCAACCACTGAAGGCACAGAAACCGACCGTGTGGGAACCGGCCGCTCAGTGACCGATTTTGAGAACCGCCCAGGATTCGGTGTCGTCGGCGCGGTCGAAGGAACTGCCGTCGTCGTCGGTCGTCGGGACATGTTCAGCGAGGTCGGTCCAGAGATCGAACAGCTTGCAGGCGAGGCCGAAGCACAGGGCCGAACCGTAGCCTTCGTCGGACGCGGACCGGTGGGACGTGTACCCGTCGCCCAAGGCGCTCTGGTAGTCGCGGACCAGATCAAGCCGTCATCGGCTGAAGCGGTCGCCGCGTTCGCGCGACAGGACCTCAAGGTCATGCTGCTGACCGGCGACAACGAACGGACCGCACGAAGCGTCGCCGCGGCAGTCGGAATCGAACAGGTGCGAGCGTGCATGTCTCCTGACGCCAAGGCCGCTGAGATCGCCAGACTGCAGGCCGAAGGGCATCGCGTCGCCATGGTCGGCGACGGCATCAACGACGCTCCCGCCCTGGCCCAGGCTGACGTCGGCATCGCCATGGGCAGCGGAACCGACATCGCCATGGAAGCCTCCGACCTCACCGTGCTGCGAGGAGACCTCGTCGCCGTCGCCGACGCCGTGGCGTTGTCTCGCAGGACCCTCGCCACGATCAAGGGCAACCTGTTCTGGGCCTTCGCCTACAACGCAGCAGCCATTCCGTTGGCGGCCTCAGGTGTGTTGAACCCCATGATCGCAGCCGCCGCAATGGGACTGTCGTCATTGTTCGTGGTCAGCAACAGCATGCGCCTGCGACGCTTCGGTGGCCGAGCCGAGCGCTGAGCGGGTTGCGCCTGCGTCACCCGAGTGCATACGACATCGCTTCGGTGGCCAGCTATTCTGCTCGCATGCCAATCAGCTACCGCGCAGTTCGCGTCCTGCCCCAGCGGGCAAGGGCACACGTATGGATCGTCACCTCAGAAGCCGTCGCCGACGGCCTCGACCACGTTGACAGCAGAGACCTCGACAACGCCGACTTCAGCGGCCAGGTCGGCCAGGCCTACACCTGGCCTGTCAATGGCCGGGTCGGTGCTCTGGTCGGGGTCGGCCGCCGTGCCGAGGTGGACGCCGAGCGCCTCCGCCGTGCCGGAGCGGCGATCGCGCGGAGGTTGGGCAACCACACCTGGGTCGGAACTGTTCTGCCGGACATCAACCTCGACGGCGCGGTCTGCCGCCGCGCGCTGGTCGAGGGGATCTCGCTCGGCAGCTACAAGTTCTTGACCTACAAGTCCGAGGGCGAACCGCTGAAGTTGAACCGAGTCGACGTCGCCGGCGGAGCGGGTGCGGCGAACCAGGGAGCGCTCGACCTAGGCAGGGCTGTGGCCGGCGCACAGATGCTGGCTCGAGACCTGGTCAACGAGCCGGGAGGAATCCTGACCGCACCGGAGTTCGCGGACCGTGCCGCCGCGGTGGGGCGCGACCGCGGATTGAAGGTCAAGGTCTGGGACGAGACCGAAATAGCCGAGGGCGGCCTCGGCGGTCTCCTCGGCGTCAACCGCGGCTCGACCCTCCCACCCCGGCTGGTTGAGTTGACCTACGATCCGCCCGGGCCCAAGCACGGCACTCTGGCACTGGTCGGCAAGGGGATCGTGTTCGATGCAGGCGGTCTGTCGATCAAGACCGGCCAGGGCATGATGACCATGAAGTACGACATGGGCGGGGGTGCAGCCGTGATCGGCGCCATGTCGGCCATGGCAGAGATCGCGCCCGCCGCGCAGGTCCGAGCCTACGTTCCGATGACAGACAACATGCTCGGCGGCGACGCCACCCGCCCGGGCGACGTGTTGAAGATCCGCAACGGCAAGACCATCGAAGTGCTCAACACCGACGCCGAGGGACGCTTGATCCTCGCCGACGCCCTCTCGCTGGCCAGCGAAACCGCACCCGACGCAATCGTCGATTTGGCGACGCTCACCGGCGCCTGCGTGGTCGCGCTCGGCCCGAAGATCGCCGGGCTCATGGGCAACAACGACGAGTGGACAGACGCCATCAAGAACGCGTCGGCGGCCTCGGGCGAACGGGTCTGGCACCTGCCGCTGCCCGGCGACTACGGCGAACAGATCGAATCGTCGGTGGCAGACATGAAAAACATCGGCAAGCCCCAGGGGGGCGCGCTGACCGCCGGCCTGATCCTCAAGGAGTTCGTGGCCGAGGGGATTCCGTGGGCCCATCTCGACATCGCCGGACCGTCATGGAGCGACTCAGACGACGCAGAGACCACCAAGGGAGGCACCGGCTTCGGAGTGCGACTGCTGATCGAACTGGCGAGGAGCTTCGAGCCGCCCGCCACCGACCCGGCCAGCTCGGACGGGCATTAGCCGCAAGCTGCGCCCCGACCGTCAGTTCGAACTGTTGGCCAGCCCGTCGAGCGGCCCGTGGTGCAGGTCCCAAGCCCAGCGGACGGCGTCAGCGGCGATAGACGGATGGAACCGCCAGCGACCCAGTTGGAGTTCGGCATCGTCGAGGGCGTCGCCGCACTCCACCAAACCCAGCGCCAGGCGCCGCGCCCGGCGCTTGATCGCCTCGTTGTTCAATTGGAGTTCGCCATCGACGAACGCGGCGTGCTCGTGTCGCCGATGCGTCGGCAGACGACTGACCTGTTCGAGGTTGAGCGGAGGAAGCCGTCTCCGCACCTCGATCTCGGTCGGTGAGAGCGACCGGACGACGCTGAAGCGGCAGGCGCGCTCGAAGCTGCGTGTCAGGGGGCCGGCCCGTCCGATCTTCCGCCCCAGTCCCAGCGACGAGGCTGTGGTCTTGAAGTCGAGGTCGAAGCCCTCGGGCGACTTCTCGAAGAACTCTGCACAGTGCCGCAACAGCAGAATCGTGGTCGGACCGAGCACACTGAGCCAGAACTTCTCGACATAGACCGATCTCGGGTCGTGACCGATCCGGTCGATGATCGGATCGGACCACGCGGTGATCCGGATCGTTCTCAATGCAGGTGCCAACAACAAAGTTGGTGGTTCCATGTAATACTCCCGCCAGTTGAATCGCGCCAGTCTTGTCGCGCTAATTTGTACCGCCAGGGTCAGTATAGCGCTATTTGATTTCATCGCAACCCTTTTTCACGGTGTCTGCCGCACCCCCGCGGCGGCAGCGACCCGACGGTGGAGAATCCCGACTGAGTTGGTAGGATTTGCCCATGACCAGTTTCCGTCAGCTTCTCACCCAAGCCAAATCGTCGATCACCGAGGTCGACACAGCCGGGGGGCACGAACTCCTCAACCAGGGTTACCTGCTGTTGGATGTGCGCGAGCCCGACGAGTACGAACAGGGGGCCATTCCCGACTCCCTCCACATTCCCCGCGGACAGCTCGAGTCCAACATCGAGAACCGCGTGCCCGACCGCCAGACCGCCATGGTGGTCATGTGCGCGGGCGGGGTGCGCTCCGCGTTCGCGGTGCAGACCCTCGAGCACCTCGGCTACCCCAACACCGTCTCGATGGACGGCGGGTTCAACAAGTGGAAGGACGAGGGGCGCCCCTGGAGCAGGCCCCGCACGCTCACGCCCGAACAGCGCAGTCGCTACCAGCGGCACTTGCTCGTGCCCGAAGTCGGCGAGGAGGGGCAGCTGAGACTGCTCAACTCCAAGGTGCTGCTGCTCGGCGCGGGTGGGCTCGGCTCGCCCGCTGCGCTGTACCTGGCCGCAGCGGGCGTCGGGACCCTGGGCATCATCGACATGGACATCGTCGACGAGTCGAACCTGCAACGGCAGATCCTCCACAACACCGAGCGGATAGGGGAGCGCAAGGTCGACTCTGCCCGCAAGACGCTCACCGGCCTCAACCCCGACGTCGATGTGGTCACCTACGACGTGCGCCTCGGCGCCGACAACATCATGGAGATCCTCGCCGACTACGACGTCGTGGTCGACGGGGCCGACAACTTCCCGAGCCGCTACCTGCTCAACGATGCCAGCGTGAAGCACGGGATCCCAGTCGTCCACGGCTCGATCTTCCGTTTCGAGGGACAGATCACCGTCTTCGACCCCCGCCAGGGACCCACCTATCGAGACATGCTGCCCGAGCCGCCCCCCGCGGAGCTGGCGCCGTCATGCGCCGAGGCGGGTGTGCTCGGGGTCCTGCCCGGGATCGTCGGCAGCATCCAGGCACTCGAGGCCCTCAAGCTGCTGCTGGGAGTGGGCGAACCGCTGCGCGGTCGGCTGGTCGCCTTCGACGCCCTGGAGATGAGCTTTCGCGAGTTCAAGCTGCGGGTCGATCCGGACAACCAGGTCACCTGGGAGAACCGGGACCGCATCGAGGTCACCGAACTCGACGGGCTCTGCCTGCCGCAGTTCACACCCGCTGGCTGACGGGATCGGCGCAACGGCGCGGCCCCGACCCCATGCGTGATCCCAACGGAACGCGCCGGTACGCTTCTGCTTTCCGTTGCACCCACGAGTGAATGAGTTCAGGAGCGTCCCATCCGTAAGCACTTTGCGAACCTTTGGGACCGCAGTCCACTGCCCGAAGGCACGACAGCCATCGGTGTCGGCTTGGTGGTCAACGGGATCGCCACCTACGCATTCCTGGTAGTCGCCCGACGAGCTCTCGGCGAAGCGGCCTACGGAGGTCTGGCCGTCCTCTGGGGGCTGGTCTACATCCTCGGTCCGGGCCTGTTCCAACCACTCGAGCAGGAGATCGCGCGTGCCACCGCGAATCGCGCGAGCCGCGATGAGGGCAGCGCGCCGGTCCTTCGACAGGCGACCCGCATCGGCCTGGTGCAACTGCTGCTGGTCGAGGCCGCAGTCGTGGGGGGCTGGCCGTTGGGCCTCGACGGCCTGCTCGACCACAAGATCTCGCTGCTGGTTGCGCTGATGTTGTCGCTGGCGTGCTTCATGGGCGCCGAATGTGTCCGCGGCGTGCTGTCGGGGCGGCACGAGTTCAACCGCTACAGGTCGTATTTCGCCGCGGAGGGCAGCACCAGATTCTTGTTGGCCGCTGCACTCGCGATTGTCGGAGTCGAGGCTGTGGGAGCCTATGCGACAGCGATCGCAGTCGCCTTCGCAGTGGCCGCAGTTGTGGCAGTCGGGTCGCTTCGGCCTTTCGTCAATCCAGGACCGCCTGCTCCGTTGGGTGAGCTGAGGCCCGCGCTCGGTTGGCTGCTGGTCGCTTCGCTGTCGGAGGCCTTCCTGCTCAACGTCGGTCCCGTCGCCATGGAGATCATCGGCAAGGGTCTGGGCGAGGAGGCACCTGGCGTGTTCCTCAACGGACTGATCATCTCGAGGGTCCCACTGTTCTTCTTCCAGGCGGTCCGCGCGGCGCTGCTTCCCAACCTGGCCGGGCTCGCTGGCGACGATGATCTCAACGGATTCCGAAACCTCCAGCTGCGGCTGGTGGCTGCGGTAGTGGGTGTGGCGGCGCTGACCGTGGTCGTGATGGCCCTCGTCGGCCCCTGGTTGGTGAACTTCCTGTTCGGCGACGAGATCGGTTCGCTGGACATGGCTCTGCTCTCGGCCAGCGGAGGCGGGCTAATGGTCCTGTTGTCGCTGTCGCTGGGGCTTGTTGCGCTCGATCACACTCGTCTGGCGGTGATCGGCTATCTGGTCGGCGTGTGGACGTTCCCGGTGGGGCTCCTCTTCGCCAATGAGCCGTTCCTACGAGTCGAGGTGGCGCTGGTCGCCGCGGTTGCCGCCGGCGCGGTCGTCACCGCGGCGTTGCTGCGCTACGAGTACGCGGTGCATGCCCGGGCAGGTCGCCTTCCCGATTCAGGCGCCGGCGACTCCGACCGCAGTTGACCGGGTGAGCCCTGACCGCCTGAGAGCATGCGCGGACAGGCGAGAGCCTGTTGCGTTGACAGCGGTGCGCTTCCCGCTCTTGTTCGCTGCGCTCCGCTTCCCGCTCTTGTTCGCTGCGGTCCGCTTTCCGCTTTTGTTCGCTGCGGTCCGCTTCCCGCTCTTGTTCGCTGCGCTCCGCTTCCCGCTTTTGTTCGCTGCGCTCACGGGCTGCTCGGGCCACGGGCGGGGCTGCTCGGGCCGCGGGCGGGGCCGCTCGGGCCACGGGCGGGGCCGCTCGGGCCGCGGGCGGGGCGGCTCGGGCCACGGCCTCGCGCCGTATGGGCCGCGTTGTCCCACCCAATCGCTCGGCCTCTGAGGGTCACAGCATCGAGGGTGGGCGCTACGATGCGGGTGTGGGCCATCTTCGGGCAATCAGCGCATGAAGGGCTTGATCCTCAGCGGCGGCGCCGGCAAGCGCCTGCGCCCGATAACCCATACCAGCGCCAAGCAGTTGGTCCCCATCGCCAACAAACCCATCCTGTTCTACGGCATAGAGGAGATGGCCGCGGCCGGGATCACCGACATAGGCATCGTCATCGCCCCGACGACCGGCGAGGAGATCCGACAGGCCGTCGGCGACGGTTCGCAATTCGGTGTGCGCGTCACCTGGATCACTCAGCCCGAACCGCTCGGGCTGGCCCACTGTGTGCTGATCGCACGCGACTTCCTCGGTGACGAAGAGTTCGTCATGTACCTCGGCGACAACATGCTCGAAGCCGGTCTGTCGGCTTTCGTGCAGAGGTTCGTCTCCGAACGGGCGGCCTGTAAGGCAGCTGGGGGATCCGAACCGCCCGCCGCCCAGATTCTGTTGGCAGAGGTGTCTGATCCCGGTTCCTTCGGCGTCGCTGAGATCGCGCCCCACGGTCGGGTGGTTCAGCTCGTCGAGAAGCCGGAGCAGCCCCCCTCGAACCTCGCTCTGGTCGGCGTCTACCTGTTCGACCAGACGATCCACACCGCTGTTGCGAACATCGAGCCGTCCGCACGGGGCGAGCTTGAGATAACCGACGCCATCGACTGGATCATCAATGAGGGTCACCGGGTGGACCACGAGGTCCTCAGCGGCTGGTGGATCGACACCGGCAAGAAGGACCCGCTGCTGGAGTGCAACCGGCTGGTGCTCGGCACTTTCAGCCGCCGCGTCGACGGCGACGTCTGCGGCGGGTCGAGCATCGAGGGCCGGGTGGTGCTCGAATCGGGAGCGAAGATCGTCGACTCGACCGTGCGGGGACCGGCGATCATCGGCAGCGGCACCACCGTCGAGAGCAGCGAGATCGGCCCCTACGTGTCGATAGCGGCCGACTGTCGGATCAGCGGCAGCGAGATCGACAACTCGGTGGTGCTGCGGCGCAGCACGGTCACCGACATCATCGGGCTCACCGACTCGCTGGTCGGTCGCGACACCGTCATGTCAAGGTCGGCACACGGCGACGAGGACCGCGGCCCGACCCGGCTGAGCGTGATGGTCGGCGACCATTGCCGAGTCGAGATCGGATAGCCGCGCCGTCCCGCAGGTGCTTGGATACTGCTGTGGCCTCAATCACTCCGCTGGACAGCATCGCCGGGGTCTTCGTGGTGCGCCCGGAGATACTCGAGGACGAGCGGGGCGCTTTCCTCGAGACGTATCGGCGTTCGTGGTTCAGCGGCCAGCGGGAGATGATCCAAGCCAATCGCAGCGACCGACGGGCCAAGACACTGGTGGGGCTCCACTACCACCTGCACCAGAGCGACTACTGGTACTTGCCGTTCGGGAATGTCCGCGTGGTGCTGCACGACCTCAGGGAGGGGAGCCCGACTGACGGAGCCACCTTCGAGTACGACCTGGGGACCCGCGCCGACGGTTCGCACTGCCACGACGGGATCTACATCCCGCCGGGGGTCGCCCACGGTTTTGCGGCCTTGAGCGACTGCACGCTCAACTACCTGGTCGACGCCTACTACAACCCCGCCGACGAGCTCGGCGTGCGTTGGGACGACCCCGAGATCGCAGCCGACTGGGGCCTGCGCGAGCCGATCTTGTCGCAGCGCGACCAGAACAATCCACTGCGCGTCAATCTGCCGACGAACCGCCGACCCCACTACCGGCTGCGCGCCACCTAGGGGGCTGTCGGCCATGAGACTGTTCATCACCGGGGCGGCGGGCTTCATCGGCAGCAACTATCTGCGCCACCTGTTGGCGACGAGTGACCACACCGCGGTCGCCTTCGACGCCTTGACCTACGCCGGGAACCTCGACTCGATCGAGGACCTGCTCGGCGACCGGGCCGCGTTCGTCCACGGCGACATCACCGACCGGGCCGCGGTCAGCTCCGCCATGGTGGGCTGCGATCAGGTGGTGCATTTTGCTGCTGAATCACACGTCGACCGCTCGATCGCAGGTCCCGACGCGTTCGTCCACACCAACTGCTTCGGCACCAACGTGCTGTGTGACGTTGCGCGCCGAATCGGTGTCGAGCGGTTCGTGCATGTCTCGACCGATGAGGTCTACGGCTCGGTTGTGCACGGCTCTTCGGTGGAGACGGACACGGTCTCGCCCCGCTCCCCGTACTCGGCTTCCAAAGCAGCCTCAGACCTCATCGCCCTCAGCTACTTCAGCACCCACGAACTGCCCGTCATAGTCACCCGCGCATCGAACAACTACGGCCCCTACCAGTTCCCCGAGAAGGTGATCCCCCTGTTCGCGACGAACCTGCTCGACGGGGCCTGCGTGCCCCTCTACGGCGATGGACTCAACGTTCGCGACTGGCTCCACGTGGCCGACCACTGCACGGCCATCGACACCCTCTTGAGCCGTGGCAGCAGCGGCGAGATCTACAACATCGGCGCCGGCAACGAGATCACCAACCGTGAGTTGACCGAACGGCTCATCGATCTGTGCGGACGCGACGAGTCGGCCATCACCTATGTGCCGGACCGGCCGGGTCATGATCGGCGCTATTCGCTCGACTGCTCCAAGCTGCGCTCCCTCGGCTGGGCTCCGGCACAGGACTTCACGGCCGGCTTGGAGAAGACGGTGGAGTGGTACTCGACGAACCGTCACTGGTGGGCGCCGCTTAGAGGCCGAGCGAACATGTGGGACAATACGGCCCAGACGGCGCGAGGCCGTGGCCCGAGCGGGCCGTGAGCGCAGCGAACAAGAGCGGGAATGACACCGCCGCCAACGCGACAGGCTCTCACCTATCCGAGCATGCCCTTGAGCACGGGCCGGGTCTGCGAGCATGAAGGTCTTCGTGACCGGGGCCGGCGGACAACTCGGCAGCGACCTGGTGCGGCTGCTCGACGGTCACGAAGCGATCACCCCCGACCGCAGCGAACTCGACGTCACCGACAGTGGCAGCGTCGCGGGCGCCATGCTACAGACGAAGCCGGACCTCGTCATCAACTGTGCAGCGTTCACCGACGTCGACCGCGCGCAGACCGATGCCGACCGCGCCTTTTCGACCAATGCGACGGCGGTGCGGATCCTCGCTGAGGCCGCCCGCGAGATCGGTGCGCATTTCACCACGATCTCAACAGAACTCGTGTTCGACGGCACCAAGAGCGGCCCCTACACCGAAACGGACAGTCCGTCGCCGGTCTCGGTCTATGGACAGTCGAAGGCGGAAGGCGAACGCCATGCCGGCACCGACGCCACGATCGTCCGCACCTCCTGGCTCTGCGGAGAGACCGGCCACAACATGGTCAAGACCATCTTGAACCTCCTCGACAAGGACGAGCCGCTGCGTTTCGTGGACGACCAGATCGGACACCCGACGTTCACCGCCGACCTCGCCCCGATCGTTCTGGAACTCTCGCTGCAGCGTCGCCCGGGCATCTTCCATGCGACCAATCAGGGTGCGGTCTCCTGGTTTCAGTTCGCCCGCGCCGTGGCGGCGGCAGCGGGTGAAGATCCGACGAGGGTCACCCCCTGTTCGACCGCGGAGCTGCGTCCGGTCCGGCCCGCTGCACGACCTGCCAACGGAGTGCTCGACAATGCCGCGCTGCGAACCGTCGGATTCGCCCAGACCCGCGACTTCCGAGAGCCCTTGGCTGAACTCATCTGTCGGCTTCGCTGATTGGTCACTCGCTGGAGTCTGAACCGCGCAACACCAGCGCAGCACTCGCCAAGGCCAGAAAGGTCAGCCAGACCAGGCGATCAACAGAACCGATCAGCACGCCGATATCGAACTCGAGACCAATCAACGGACTGAGGCCGGCGATCAGCGCTTCTCTGAGTCCGAGTCCGGAAGGGAAGAAGCCGATGGCGACCGTCAGAGCGCCGGCGACTGAGAGGGCGACTGCTTGAGTCGGCGAGATGTCGACACCTAGAGCGGTTATTGCCAAGCCGAGACGTAATGCGCTGATGAGGAGCCAAGCGGATTCAACTCCGAGCACCGCCAGGGCCAGCCCAACCGAACCCCCGTCGGGTGCAGTTTCTCCGAAGAGCTTGAGGGCTGCGACTCCTGCCAGCAAGCCGCCAACGACCGCTATAGCTCCCAGCGAAGGCGGCCCCTCAACAGCAATCGCCGATCCGCCGACGATGCCCGTGATCGAGAGCCAACAAAGACCGGGCACTGCACCAGCAGCGATCGCCGACCCGTAAGTGCTTCCATCTTCTGAAAGAGATCGGACGGTGACTATCAGAGAACCCGGCAGCGGCAGCAGATTGGCGGCCGAAGACACGACCGCAACCCTGAGACTCCTGTGTGCTGAGGGTTTCTGCGAGGCGATTCGGGCGGCGAGTTGAAACTCAGACGATTTCAAAGCGAGGCTCGCAGGGGCAGCAACCAGCAGCGCCACGGCCAGCGGCCACCAGGACAACTCAGCCAATGTCAGGTCGCTGGTGCGCCAAGCCCAGACGGTCGCCCCGCTCACCCCGACCACGGCGACAGAGCCGATTGCGGCCTGCAGTGTCTTGTTAAGCGGCTGAGCGCGCTGATCGAGAAGGCGCCGAAACGCCGCGGTGAGACCCTCAAAGAGACCCATAGCAGGGGTTCCGCGGTACGCAGACGGCATCGCTCGACGCTACCGTCGCCATCAATGAAGGTGTTGATTGACGCAGTACATCCAGCGGATGTATGGACATTGGGCGCAGTTGAGGATCGCCTGCTAGCAGCCGGTGAAGAGACAATGTGGATTTCGCGCCCCGGAAAGGACTCTGTCGTCGAACTCATCGAAGCACGCGGCAGGCCCCACATTGCCGGTCCCCGTGCAGGAACCAACATGATTTCGCTGGCCCGTGAGTTGGTGTCACGGGACTGGTTGGCCCTTCGCACGGTGCGACGCTTCGGACCCGACGTGATTCTGACTCGCTCACCGGCAGGGGTTCACGCGGGCAGGTTGACCCGTACCCCGGTGCTGTACGACACCGACGACGGCCATGTCGCTGGACTGCTCTACTACGTAGCCGGTCCGTTCGCCAACCTCATTGCGAGCCCGACCGCTACCGAAAAGAGTTACGGCTCGAAGCATCGCAAGTATCGCGGATACAAGGAACTCTTTTACCTGCACCCTTCGCGTTTCACTGCGGATCCTGCAATCCGCGCGGAACTCGGACTCAAGGACGGAAAGCGCTTGTTCGTGCTGCGTCTCACCGCGTTCACCGCGAGCCACGATGTCTCCGAGCGAGGGATGAACCGCCAACAGATCGACCGGATTCTGAGTCGATTGGAGGATCTCGGAACGGTGGTCATCTCCTCTGAACAGGCGTTGCCCACCGATCTGGCTGCCAGGCAAGTCTCGACCCCCCCAGAGCGGTTCCATCATGTTCTGGCAGCAGCCGATCTCGTTGTCGGCGATAGTCAGACGGTCTGTTCGGAGGCTGGTGTGATCGGCACACCGTCGCTGCGCTACAACACTTGGGCCGGGCGGCACCCTTATCAGGTGGAACTGCAGGAGCGTTGGGGGTTGACCAAGGCCTTCGCCTTGAGTGAAGAAACGGCGTTCTTCAGTGAACTGGACCGTGTGCTCGAGGACCTCGACAGCGAGCACGCGGCCCACGCGCAGCGCCGGCAACAGATGCTCGAATGGTCTGACGACCCAGTGGAGGATCTCACGGCCTGGACCTATGAACTGGCGACCCGTCAGGGATTCGGCAGGACTCGACTCTTTCGAGGAAGAACGGGGTGAACCCGAGGTGCGAACGCCTCGGTGCCGCCGAAAGGGGGGCAACCTCACGTCGCTGTTGGGGTTGGCCGGATATGTTGGAGGTGTGTGTTTGGAGAGCGTGAGAAAGCACTGGCCGGGGCTCGGGGCGGCGGGGACGACGCTGTTGTTGGGGCTCTGGCGGATCGATGTGCCGACTCCGCACTATGACGAACCGTTGTATGTGGAGGTTGGGCGGAGTTTCCTTGACGGCGACCTGACTCACATCCTGTGGCATCGGCATCCGCCGGTCGGGACCTACGCGTTCGGGGTTGCTCAGTTGTTGTTCGGGGATGGGATTCCGTCGGCTCGCTTGGCTTCGTTGGCCGCTGGTGTGGTGACCACCTTCTTGGTCTGGTCGTTGGTGTCGCGTCTGGCGGGTCGAGACGTGGCTGGGTTCGCTGCGTTGGCTTGGGCTTGTCTGCCGCAGTCGTTGAGTTCTGGTGAGGTAGACACGATCATCGAGCGGCCCGAGACGTTGGCGCTATTCGAATCGATCACAACGATGTTCATGGTGGCGGCGGTCTGGGCGGGTGTGCGTGCCCTGTCCGATGAACGGTGGCGTTGGGTGGTGGCGTTGGGCGCCTTTGTGGGCCTTGCCGCGGCTACCAAGTTGACGGGTTCTCTGGTCGGGCCGCCTGTTGTTGTGGCGCTCTGGCTCACCCGGCGCTCGCGGCTCAGTCTGTATCAGGGGGCTGTGGCTGCGGGCACGTCGTTGGTTGTCTGGGCTGCAACTTATGCACCGTTCGGGCGTGCCGCGAATGAGGCGTGGGTCGGCTTGTGGGATGCGACCGCGGCCCATATGGATGTGGGTCATCGGCAGTATGTGGCTGGCGCGGTGTATGACAATCCGCCTTGGTGGACTCCGTTCTGGCATCATCTTGATGCTGACGGTCAGTTGTTGAGCGCGGTTCTGGTGGGTCTTGTGCTGTTGTCGGTGCCGCGTTGGCGTCAGCCGGAGGTGGCGTTGGTGGCGGGTGTGGCGGCGGTGATAGTCACGGCTCTCTGTTTGTCTTCGATTCAGCTTCGGCACTATCGGTTGGTGGCGTTGCCGTTCCTGTTCGTGTTGGCGGCCGTGGGGGCGCAGGTGTTGTGGGCGAGACGGGATCGGGTGGCTCGAACGGCCGCGGTCGCGGCTTTCGGGATTGTGGCTTTGTTCGCAGTCGATGCTGTCATTGATCGGGTCACGCTTCAGCCGGCGGGGTATGCGGCGGTTGGGGAGGTTCTGGAAGCTGAGGGTTTGGGTGACAGGGATGTCTACGTTTTCGGGTCGCCGCACCTGCAACGCCACTACTTGGGGGATCGTGTGGTTGGGGGTATGTCGGGTGATCCTATTCCTGTTGGTGCGGTGGTTGTTACCGAGCAGAATTGGGAGTTGCGTTTCCCGGTTCAGCGTGAGGGTGTTGTGCTGTGGGGGTCTGACGGTGAGCGGGTGTCGTTGTCTGCAGCGCGTGACAGTCGTCAACTCGGTCCCGTGACTCTTTGGTTGCCGTAGGTTTCGGATTGGTCCGTCGGCCGGGCGGGTCTGTCGCGTGGTGTCGCGCCGGTGCCCTAGCTTGCGAATATCAACGCTGTGGCTCGCGTTCTGGGGGTGCCGCCGGGTTCCGAGCGCCGTCAGGAGTTGGGCATGGTTCGCATCTTGGGGGGAAGCATCGGCCGGACCCAGGCGGCGAACGCGTCGGGGAGGCCGGCCAGACGCCAGATGAACGTGACGGCCTCTGCTCGTGTCGTGGGGTTGTCGGGGGAGAAGGTCGTCGGTGAGGTGCCCGTGGTGATACCGTGCTCGACCATCCAACGTACCGCGTCGCTGTAGTAGGAGCCTGCAGGCACGTCCTCGAAGGTCGAGTCGACGTTCGGTTCAGGCGTTCCGGCGAAGCGCCAGAGGAAGGTGGATGCTTGCGCCCTCGTCAATGTCATCTCTGGTGAGAAGGTCGTGGGCGAGGTTCCAGTGGTCACTCGGTATTCCGTCAGCAGGTGGACAGCATCGTGGTATGAAGCGTCAGCGGCGATGTCCTCGAAGTTGTTGCGCTTGTGCGGCCTCTTGCGTCCTTCGAAACGCCAGAGGATCTCGGCGAACTCGGCCCGGTTGATCTGGTCGTGGGGCCCGAGTCGCTGCGGGGCCGCGCCTGAGACGACCTCCTCGTTGGCCGCCCAGAGCACCGGCTCGTAGAAGTAGTCGTCGGGAGACAGATCGCTGAACTCGAAGACGGGCACCGCTTCGGGAGCGGGGTTGGTTGGCCATTCAATGGTGAACTGGGAGCCGACGGGTGGACGGCAGCCTTGAGCCGTCTTGCAGCCCCTCCAGATCGCATAGAACAGCCAGGCACCGTAGGGCTCGCCGTTGCGGCGCAGCGTCACCGACCTGCCCGCGTCGTGGACGGTGACCTCGGCGAAGAGGACGTGCCCCGACTTGGGAGCATTGGCGATGTCGATTCCACGCAGGGAGGTGATGTTGAGAGGCGCCTCCCCACCGACCGTGTAGTTGTTGAGCCAACGCGTCAGCTCGGCGATGGAGTAGGAACGGGTCCAGGTGGCGTTGGGATTGCGCGCTCGGCCGGTTTCTGGATCAACCGCGGCGTCGAAAGGATCCGGCTTGGGGACCAGGAAGGGCAGGTCGACTCCGCCGGACCAGACGTCGGACGGTTTGGCAGTGTGTCCGCCGTTGCTCGAAGAGTAGAAGGCTTGAGCGATCCGCGGTTCATTGACGACAGTGGCCTCACCGTTCTGCGTCCCGCTGCCGGTCACGTCGCCTGTCTCGTCGTCGGTCCGCTGGGACGATCCGTCCTCGGCGCTGCCTTCGGTGTCAGGGCTTTCGGTTGTCGGGTTTGTGGTGTCAGGGTTTTGGGTTGTCGGGTTTGTGGTGTCAGGGTTTTGGGTTGTCGGGTTTGTGGTGTCAGGGTTTTGGGTTGTCGGGTCTTCGTTGGTCGCGATCTCGGCCTGATAGACGACGACCTCTGCCGCGGTCTCGTTGACGGCGTCGCACCATGAGTGCCAGACACAACCCGACTCGCGGGCCCAGCCGGTGAACACCTGATCCGCGGTCGAGTCGTAGAGGTTGAAGGGCTCGTCGGCCCAGTCGCCCGCCGCCGCACGGTTCACGATCGTTGCGGCCGCATAACTGCGGGCTGCCACCGCCTGCGCCTTCAGTGCCTCGGCCGGCCAGTCGGTCGGCACTTCCTGGAGTCCGTAGAGGTACTTCTCCATGTCGAGGTCGGCGACCACTACGCAGAACTCGAGACCGGTGCCGCAACGGTCGGGGGTGCTGCCGTTGAGCGGCACTCCCGCGGGATGCAGCAGGTAGCGCGCGCCCGCATATGATCCGAGGTTCGGACCGTCCTCGAACTCCTCGACCACGGCTCTCGTGCCGACCGTCTGCACAACCTCGAGTGCCGTGTTGAGACAGCGTGAGTCGTTGTCGCACAGGTCGGTGGTGACCCCGGCCGACTCGTCGGTGTACTCGGCATGCCAGCGTGCCCCGTCGTAGCGGGTGGTGAGCGGCAGGGTGCTCAGGCCGATCAACTGCCCACCCGCCTCGACACTGAGTTCCCATTTTCCCGGCCCGAGTTCGTCGAGCGGGGTGGAGATGGCTATCTCCTCGCGAACGCCGATCAGGACGTTGGGCGTGCCCGGTTGCACCCGCCTGAGGCGCGAATGCGTGATGCAGAACTCGAGTCCCGTGCCGCAGACATCGGGCGTGGCGCCGTCGACAGCCACGCCAGCAGGCCGCAGGAGGTATCGCCCCCCTAAATGTGAGCCGAGATTGGGACCGTCCTCGTACTCCTCGATCACCGCGCGGGTGCCGATCGTCTGGGCCACCTCGAGCACGGTGTTCTCACAGAGCGCCTGACCGTCGCAGACATCGGTGGTGGTCCCGGTGGTCTTGTCGGTGTACTCGGCGTGCCAGCGTGCCCCGTCGTAGTGGGTGGTGAGCGGCAGGGTGCTCACCCCGACCACCGTGCCGCCGACTTCGACCGACAGCTCCCACTCTCCGGGACCGAGCTCCTCGAGCGGGGTGGAAATGGCAATCAGCTCCCGAACGCCGACGTCGACGTCGACGGTCTCGGGAACGCGGTCCGGGTCGAACTCCTTGAAGTCGGTTATCGGCGCGAGGGTCGTGCCGTCGTAGTAGAAGCTGAGGATCTTGTCGTAGGTATCGCCGGCGAGCGCGCGTCCGTAGGCGCCGTACTGGCTCAACCCGACCGCGTGCCCGAAACCGCGGCCGTTCAGTACCACGAGGCTCGAGTCGCCGCCTTCAGCGCCGCCTTCAATGTCGCCGCCTTCAGGGCCGCCGTTCGCGTCGACCTGGGCAAACGCTGGTGAAGCCGCCAAGCACAACCCGAGCAGACAACACAGCAGTGATCGTGAGAATCTCAATGGCTGCTCTCATGGTGTCGTGATCAGGCATGGCGCGCGCCCATATGGGCAGCGCCATTCTACCGGGGCGAGGCGCCTGTTCAGGGTGACCCTGCCGAGGGGCGTCGGCGGCGACGGGTCAGAACTCCGTACTTCACGATGCAACCGAGCGCGGCTGCACCGTCACGCCAGTTGATCTTCTTGCCCTCCGCATAGGTGCGCCCCGAGTAGGAGATCCCGACCTCCCAGATTCGCCAGCCCCCCGCGGCTACCTTCGCGGTGATCTCAGGTTCGATGCCGAACCGGTTCTCGCGCAGGTCGAGACTGCGGACCACCTCGGCGCGGAAGGCCTTGTAGCAGGTTTCCATGTCGGTGAGGTTCAAGTCAGTGAACATGTTCGAGAGCAGCGTGAGGAACCGGTTCCCGACCGAATGCCAGAAGTACAGGACCCGACGGGGCCGGCCCGACTGGAAGCGGCTGCCGTAGACCACGTCGGCGGAACCGCTGAGCAGCGGTTCAAGGACGATGTCGTAGTCGCGCGGGTCGTATTCGAGGTCGGCGTCCTGGACGATCACGAACTCCGCCGACACGACCTCGAAACCACGTCGGACCGCGGCCCCCTTGCCGCGGTTCTCGGTCTGCGCCAGGATCCGCACCCGGGAGTCGTCGAAGCCGTCGAGCAGTTCGCGGGTGCCGTCGGTCGAGCCGTCATCGACGATGACCAGCTCCGCTGTGTGAGGGCTCGCCAGCACGCGCTTGACCATCTCCGCGACGGTCGCGGCCTCGTTGTAGCAGGGCATGACGACGCTGAGGCGGGGGCCGAGGGTCTCGTCCATGGGCGAACAACGCTAGCGGCAAGCCACCCATGGAGCGTGCGAGCACAGCAGTGCCGTCCATCGGCGAACAACCCCGGCGACGACGCTAACGTCGGTGCCATGATCTTGAGCGTGCCCGACCCGGGCACGGACAGCGGTCCTCGCATCCTGGTCTGCGGCTGGTCGGGGGCAGGCAACATCGGCGACGAACTGCTGACTTCTGCTGTGGTCGAATCTCTGCGTTGCGCGGGGGCGGTCCCGGTGGTCGTCTCGCGGGACCCCCAAGCCACATCGGCCCTGCACGGCGTTGAGACCGTGGCTCGGGGCCCGCGGGGATGGCTCCGCGCACTGGCCGAAGGGCGCGGCGGCTCAGGCGTGAAGGAGGGCTCAGGCGTGGCGAAGGGCTCGGGCGGGGCGAAGGGCTCAGGCGTGGCGAAGGGCTCAGGCGTGGCGAAGGGCTCGGGCGGGGCGAAGGGCTCAGGCGTGAAGGAGGGCTCGGGCGGGGCGAAGGGCTCGGGCGGGGCGAAGGGCTCGGGCGGGGCGATAGACGGCGTGTGCATCGGCCCCGGTGGGATCATCCAGGACTGGACCAGCATCTGGAGCCTGCCGGGTCACCTTCTGGCGCCGCTCGGCCCGGCGCTGCGCGGTAGGCCCGTGGTCGGCGTGGGGCTGGGCGCCGATCCCTTGAAGCGCGGCTGGTCGCGGCGGATCCTTCGAACCCTGCTGCGCGACTCCCCCGTAGTGGTGCGCGATCGAGCATCAGCGGCGGCGATGGCTGCTGCCGGTGTCGACACCGCGGTCGGCGCGGACCTGGTGTTCGGCCTGGACCTTGATGCGTTGCCGCGGCGCACGGAGATCGTCGTGGCCCTGGGACCGGGCGCAGCCCCGGGACCGCTGCGCCCCGCTGGCCGTTCGCTGAGCACTGAGGACCCCTCCCGGGTCGCTGCCGGGCTCGGCGCGCTCGCCGAGCGTCTCGGGGCAACGGTCGCCCTGGCCTGCTTCCGCGGCGGGCGCGACCGACAGTACGCCCAGCTTCTGGCTTCGCGGATCCGCCTGGACACCGAGATTCTGGGACCCGGCATCGATGCCCAGGTGGACCGAATCCGCTCCGCCCGGCTTTTGGTCAGCAGCCGCTACCACCCGGTAGTGATAGCTGCACGCAGCGGCACGCCCGCGATCGTCTGCTCGAATGAGGCCAAGCTCGGCTCGCTCGTCGCGCAACTCGACAGTCCGCTGGTGGCGAGGGTCCAAGACTGGTCGCAGCTGGCGGCCTGCGAGGTGCCCGAACCGGGCGACCCGGTGGTCCCGCCCGGGGTCTCACTGCACCACGACGCTCTGCGCGCGCTGGTGGCCGCCAGCGCGGCGCGCTGACGGGCCCGACCGGGCTGGGCCGGCGCGAAGCGGGCCAGACCGAGACTTGCTCAGTCGTGGTGGGCCTGCAGCGTCTTGTCGTTTGAATCCACATTCGCCAGATACTCCGAGACGACATCGTCGGGAGCGCCGACCCGCATGAGCCTGCCGTGGTCGAGCCAGCCGACCTTGTCGCACTCGGCCATGAGGTCGGTGCTGTGTGAGACCATCACTATCGTCGTGCCGTTGTCGCGGAGCAGGTCCATATGCGCCACGCACTTCCGCTGGAACTCTTCGTCACCGACCGCCACGACCTCGTCGACCAGCAGGATGTCTGGGTTGATGTTCACTGCCACCGCGAAGCCGAGGCGCACATACATGCCAGTCGAGTAGATCTTCACAGGCTCATCGACAAAGTCCCTGATTCCGCTGAACTCGATGATCTCTTCCATTGAGGCGGCCATCTGCCTGCGCGTGAATCCCAGCATCGCCCCGTTGAGGTAGACGTTCTCACGTCCGGTCAGGTCGGGGTGGAAACCCGATCCGAGCTCGAGCAGGGCCGACAGGCGACCGGTCGTCTCGACTGAGCCGAGCGTCGGTCGGTGGATGCCCGCCATGAGCCGGAGCAGCGTCGACTTGCCGCTGCCGTTGTGGCCGATGAGGCCGAACGAGGAGCCCGTCCTGATCTTCAGGCTGACGTCCCGCAGCGCCCAGAACTCGTCGGTGTCGCGAGACCTTCCCATCCGCAGGATCGCTTCTTTGAGCGAGCTCGGGCGATTGCGTTCAAGCCGGAAGCGCTTCGAGACGGCCTCGACGGTGATCGCTCCGACGGTCATGGTTCCTCGCTGATCGACATGCTCTGCCTGCGAAAGAACACCCAGCCGATCGAGAAGGCTGCGACAGTCCAGACCGACGACGCCAACAGGCGGTTCCAGCTTGGAACCTGCAGGAAATAGACGGCGTCTCGCGACGTCTCGATGAACAGGGCCACGGGATTCCATTCCAGCAGCACACGGGCTGTCTGTGGCAGGTCCTTGTCTTGGAGGAGTTGCGGCGTGTAGACGATGGGAACTGCGAAGAAGGCAACGTTCAGCAGGATGCCGACCAGATAGCTGACATCGCGGTAACGGGCATTGAGCACCGATGCGATGAACCCGAGCCCCAGCCCGAAGCCCAGCGCGAACACCATCGCGACGGGCAGGAACACCACGGTCCAGCCGATGTTGGAGAACGCTGCCATGATCGCCAGCAGCACCACAACCTCCAGCGTGGTCTGCACGAGGTTCGACGCGGCACCTCCCAACAGGGCCGTCTCGGTCGGGAAATAGATCTTCTTGCGCAGATCGCTCACCGAGCTCAGCCAGACCATCGAACCGCCGACCAGCCCCGTGAACAAGGTCCAGATGACGAGACCCGTGAAGAGGTAGAGGCCGAAACTCTCGGCGTTGCCGTTGGCGGTCTTCGGCGCCTCGGCCCCGTATATCGCGCCGAACACGAACCAATAGACAGCCACGGTCACCAGCGGGTTCATGAACGACCAGAACCATCCGAGCACGCTGCGCTTGTAGCGGGCCTTCGACTCGCGTTCAGCGAAGTGGTAGGTCAAGGTGATGCTCTTGCGCACCGAGGGCGAGACCGAGGGCATGAAGGAGAACTGCACGGGCGGTTGGGAGCCTATCGACGGCGGGCCGGAGCGGCGAAGATTTCTTCTGCGAGCTGGCGGGCCACGGCTTCGAGCGGCTCATCGACTGTGACCACCCGGTCGGCGTGCTGTGCCGACGGCGCGACGAACCTGTCGTGCATGGGCGCGACGGTCGCCCGGAACTGGCGCTGCACGTCGTCGGCGTTGCGGCCGCGTTCACGCACGTCGCGCTGCACCCGCCGCTTGAGGCGCACCTTCTCGTCAACGTCTATGAACACTGCCAGGTCGATAAGGTCCCTGAGTGCTCGGAAGTGCAGCAGCAGGATGCCGTCGAGAACCACGGTCTCGGTGGGCTGCACCACTGTCGCCCCGCCGGTGCGGGTGTGGGTGGCGAAGTCGTACTCGGGAATCTCCACCGGGCGGCCCCGGCGAAGCTCCCGCAGGTGCTCTGTGAACAGTTCGTGGTCGAGTGAGTCGGGGTGGTCGTAGTTGACCTGAGTCCTCTCCGCCATGGTGATGTGGGAGAGGTCACGGTAGTAGGAATCGAAGGCAACCGGCGAGGTCCGGTCCTCGCCGAGGCAGCGGATCAACTCGTTTACGAGGGTCGTCTTTCCCGCGCCCGAGCCGCCGCAGACCCCTACGATGTTTCCCACGACCGCACACCGTACCCTGGTCAACCGGTCGCCATAATCCACCGGTCGCCATTTTCCGGGGGCGTGCCAGAAATCCCCATACGCTCCAGAATCGACGAGCATGCCCAGCCGAACCAGCGCAACACCACCAGAGAATCGAACCTGCGAAGGGCGAATCCACGAAGGGCGAATCCACGAAGGGCGAACCTGCGAGGGGCGAATCTGCGTAGGGCGAATCTGCGAAGGGCGAATCTGCGAAGGGCGAATCCACGAAGGGCAATGCCATGACCGCTGACTGCGACTCCCATGAGACGATCATCGTTGAGATACGCGACCATGTCGGGTGGGTCACGCTCAACCGCCCCGACGCCTACAACGCCTTCAGCCCGACGATGGAGCGGGAGGTGCATGACACCTGGAAGGCCTTCCGACGCGACGACGATGTCCGCGCGGTCGTGTTGACCGCGGCGGGCGCGAAGGCGTTCTGCGTCGGCATCGACCGCGACGAGGGCGAGTTCACCGCCCTGGACGACTCACCCGGGCTCTACGGCACCTCCAACAACTTCATGTACGACGACCCCGGCGACAGACTGGGCCCCAAGTCGTGCGACCTCTGGAAGCCGGTGGTGTGCGCGGTCAACGGCATGGCCGCCGGCGGAGCGTTCTACATGCTCGCCGAGTCCGACGTGATCATCTCCGCTGATCACGCGACATTCTTCGATCCCCATGTGACCTACGGGATGGCCGCGGTCTATGAGCCGATGAAGATGTGCCAGCGGATGCCCCTCGGAGAGATTCTGCGGATCTCGTTGTTGGGCAGCCACGAGAGGATGAGCGCGGCCACGGCCATGCGGGTCGGCCTGGTCAGCGAGGTGTGCGCCGCCGAGGACCTGCTCTCGAGGGCCGCCTGGATCGCCGAGGCGATCGCTTCACAGCCGCCCTGGGCCGTGCAGGCGACGCTGCGCGCCATCTGGGCCGCCAACGACATGGGTCGGCTCAATGCCATCGCGGTCGCACCGGCCATCCTCACCAGCGGATTCGACAAGGCGGCCATGGAGGCCGGCGTTGACTCGTTCAGCAGCAGTCGACGCATCAAGCCCCAGATCCGCTGATCCGCTGATCCGCCGGTGCGGAGGTCGCTTTGGCGTCTGTCGGACTCGATTGTCCCCAGGTCCGCTGATCCGGCTTGTTGGCTGGTTCGGCTGGTTCGGCTTGTTCGGCTTGTTCGGCGTCGGGCGCGGGTCAGGCCCCGAGGCGCTGCCGTGCCGCGGCGCTCATGTCGAGGAGCCGTTGGGGGATCGTCACCCCGTTGACCTCGACGGCACCGCCTGGCGCGCCTGCGCCGACCGCGGGAGTGTCGGAAGCATCGGGCGCCTCGGCTACGGCCTTCGCGGCCTGTGCTGCGGCCTCGACGGCTTCGAGTTCCTCGCGCTCGCGCGCCGACAGGAACTCTTCGTAGTCGCGCCGCTCGACGAGGCAATGGTGGTCGACATGCCCGACAGCGGTGCCGTCGTCGAAGCGGACCCAGTAGCGGGTCCAGGCGAAACCGTTGGCCACCGCGATCTTCCCGGTGCTGCCCGCCGGGTACCCGGGGATGTCGTCGACGAGTCTCACCCGGGTGCCTCGAACGAAGGGTCTTGCCTGAAGTTGCGCAGTGCTGGACACGAGTACACAAGTTAGCGCTGCGCGCGGCGTTCGCGAGTCGAACTGTGCTCTGCGGTCTGGCAGCGCTACCATCTGCGACAGTGCAGAACACCGCGCAACAACCGCATCGAACACCGCGGGGAGCAGCAATGACTTCAGAAAATCTCGACTATCGGCCCTTCGACGCCGACAACCACTACTACGAGGCGCTTGATGCCTTCACCCGCCATGTCCCCGCGGAGATGCAGCCGCGGATCGTTCAGTGGGTGGAGATGAACGGCCGCAAGTACCACCTCGTCGGCGGGACGATCTCGCATGCTGTGGTCAACCCGACCTGGGACCCTGTGGCGATGCCCGGTGCGCTCAACGCGTTCTTCAAGGGGAATCCCGACGGCAAGACGCCGCTGGAGATGCTCAAGGCGCGTGAGCCCCTTCCCGAGTGCTACATGCACGCCGAAGCCCGTGTGAAGGTGCTCGATGAGCAGGGGCTGTCGGGAGTCTGGCTGTTCCCGACCCTCGGTGTGCTCTACGAAGAACTGATCCGAACCGACGTCGAGGCTTGCACCGCGATGATGCAGGCCTTCAACCGCTGGCTTCTCGAGGACTGGGGCTATTCCTACGACGGCAAGATCTTCGGTGCTCCGTACCTGTGCCTCGGTGATCCGGCCGCTGCAGCGGCCGAAGTTGAGAAGGTCGTTGAACTCGGGGCTCGGGTGGTTGTGATGCGCCCTGCGCCGGTCACGGTCGCAACCGGCAAGATCTCCCCGTTCTCGGCGACCTTCGACCCTGTGTGGTCGGCCATCAACGAGGCCGGGATAACCGTCGTCATCCATGCTTCGGCCAGCGGTTACTCGTCGATGGGTTATGTGGCCGACACCAAGTTCACCTCAGGTTCGCTCAGCCGCAACGGCGGATACATGGGACCGAGCCTGGCCAGCTTCGCCATTGAGCGTGCTGCTCAGGACTGGTTGATCCAGTCGGTGTTCGAGAAGCTCTACGACCGTTTCCCGCGTGTGCGGGTGGCCAGCGTCGAGAACGGCTCGGATTTCCTGGCGCCGATGTTCCGCAAGTTCGACCAGACAGCGAAAAAGAGCTTCAGCTGGTTCAAGGACCATCCCGTCGACACCTTCAAGGAGAAGGTGTGGGTCAATCCGTTCTGGGAGGACGACGTTGACGAGGTCTCAGGGCTCATGGGCCCCGACCACGTGATCTTCGGTTCCGACTGGCCCCATATCGAAGGGCTGCCGCATCCCCTCGACTACGTCGTTGAACTGAAGGCTTTCGACCCGGCGGACCGAAAGAAGATCCTCCTCGACAACGTCAGCTTCCTGAACACACCCTTGCCGGCCTGATCCTCCGCTCGACCCTGCCAGAAAGCTCAACGCTCGCTAGCCTGTGCAGCCAAGCGCTCGATCTGCAAGCGAGGGAACCGATGAGCACACCCACTGCCGAGGAAGTCCGGCTCGAACTCGAGGCCTGGCTCGACGAGAACTGGGACGAGAACCTCACGGTCCGCGAATGGTGGCAGCGCATCGCTCCCAGCGGATACGCGCATCCGACGTTGGCGGTGCAAGCCGGTGGCAGGGGATGGGGCCGCGACCTGGCGGGGGTGGTCAACACAGTGATGGCCCAAAGGGGCGTGATGGGTCCGCCGATCGGCGGGCTCGGCTGGATGCTCGCCGCGCCGACGATCGCTCAGCACGGGACGCCCGAACAGATTCAGAGGCTGATCCCGCCGATACTTGAGGGAACGGTCGGCTGGTGCCAGCTCTTCTCTGAGCCCGGGGCCGGGTCGGACCTGGCCGGGCTGGCCTGCAAGGCCCGGCGCGACGGCGATGAGTGGATCGTCAGCGGACAGAAGGTGTGGACCTCGGGCGGACAGGTCGCCGACTGGGGAATGCTGATCGCCCGCACCGACCCCGACGCCCCCAAACACAAGGGCATCACCTGGTTCGCCCTGGAGATGGACCAGCCCGGAGTCAGCGTCCGACCACTGAGGGAGATGACCGGCAGGTCGATGTTCAACGAGGTGTTCATCGATGAGGCCCGGGTGCTCGACGCCGATGTCATCGGCGGGCTCAACAACGGCTGGGCGGTGGCGAACACCACACTGCGGTTCGAGCGCGAGTCGCTGGGTTCAGCGGGCCGCAAACCCAGGACCGCCACCCCCGGGGCACGCGGCAAGTCTCTCGACCGGCCCGTTTCGGACTTCGCCTCTCCGGCGGCAAACGAGGGCGGAGTGCCGTCGGTCGGCCACGGACTGTGGCAGTTCGTGGCGGACCTGGCCGCCAAGTCGCAGAAGAACGAGGATCCGAACTTCCGGCAGGAGATGGTGAAGCTCTGGTCGTTGATCGAGGTGAACCGTCTGGGGGCGCTGCGCGCCAAGGACCCCAAACAGCGGACAGGTGCTGAACCCAACATCGGCAAGCTCCACGTCAGCGAGATGTTCAGGGCGTTCCGCGAGGTCGGCCTGTCGGTCCTGGGCGCTGACGGCATGTTGAGCGGCGCACACGACTCGGCCAGCGATGGGCTGCTCGGCGAGATCGCGGTCTTCTCGCCCGGCCCGTCGATCTACGGCGGGACCGACCAGATCCAGCGCAACATCATCGGCGAGCGCGTCCTGGGCCTGCCTCGAGAACCAGGCCCTGCCCGCGACACCCCCTTCCGGGACCTCCCCAAGAACTGAGCCGCAGCCCGTTGTCTGCTCCACCGCGTCGGGTGCTGCTCGCCGTGCCGCTGGTCTCTGACCGCGCCGAGCCGCGGTCGCGGCAGGCATATGCTGCTTGAATGTTCGCCGTCTGCCTGCATGATGTGCGATGATTCTGCGGGCAGACGATCCAACCAACTTCGGGAGACCCAAAGATGCAGAGCCACGAAATCGACTACCAGATACATGGAGACGACCTTCAGTTTGTGGAGATCGAACTCGACCCGGGCGAGGTGGTGATCGCCGAGGCCGGGGCCATGATGTACATTGAGCAGGGGATTACTTTCGAGTCCAAGATGGGCGACGGCTCAGATGCCGATGAGGGCAAATGGTCGAAATTCAAGTCGGCTGCCAAGAGGTCCCTCAGCGGAGAATCCGTATTCCTCACCCATTTCACCAACAGTGCCGCGATCGGCCGCCAGAAAGTGGCGATGGCGGCGCCGTATCCCGGCAAGGTCCTGCCCGTCGACCTCCATGCCGCGGGCGGGCGGATCCTGGCCCAGAAGGACGCATTCTTGTGCGCGGCCTCGGGAACCAAGCTCGACGTAGCGTTCAACAAGAAGTTGGGCACGGGGTTGTTTGGCGGAGAGGGTTTCATCCTCCAGGACATCTCCGGTGACGGCTTGGCCTTCCTGCACGCGGGCGGGACCATCGTGCGCAAGCGCCTGCAGGGCGAGACCCTGCGGGTCGACACCGGCTGCCTCGTCGCCTTCCAGCCTGAGATTCAGTACTCGATCGAGCGCGCAGGCAACCTGAAGTCGATGGTGTTCGGCGGGGAGGGCATGTTTTTGGCCACCCTCACCGGAGTGGGCGATGTCTGGCTTCAGTCCCTGCCGTTCAACCGTCTCGCCGACCGGGTGCTCGCCAACCTCACGCCGGGCGGCTCCGACGGCGAGGGCTCGGTGATCGGCGGCCTGTCCAACATCTTCGAGCGCAACTGACCTAGAGGCCGAGCGTATTGATCCCGCACCCGCCGCGACCGAACGAGGCCGTGGCCCGAGCGGCCCGTGAGCGCAGCGAACAAGAGCGGGAGACAACTGGTGTCAGCGCAGGCACGATGTTCAATCCGCGCGTGCTTCTAGGAGGCGCGAGATTTGAGGCGGATCTGGCCGGTGCCCTCATGCACGGTGCCGATGGCCGCGGCGGTGTGGCCGGTCGACAACAACGAGTCGACCGCGTCCTGGGCCTGCGCCGCGTCGACGCCGCACACCAGCCCACCGGAGGTCTGCGCGTCGGCGAGGAGCGTCACGTCCAACTCGCTGACCCCGCGGCCCCGGTGGACCCGGTCGTTGATCCAGCCCAGGTTGCGCTGAGTGCCTCCCGGCACAACACCCGAGGCCGCCAGTTCTCTGGCACCGTCGATGATCGGCACGTCGTCGACGATGATCTCCAGGTCGACAGCGGACTCCTGCGCGGCCCGCCCGCCGTGGCCGAGCAGACCGAACCCGGTGACGTCGGTGGCGCCGGTGGCCCCGCAGGCAACCGCGATCTCGGCTGCGGCGGCGTTGGTGGCGGTCATTGAGGCAACTGCTGCGGCTACACACTGGGCGTCGGCGCGGCCCCATTTGAGGCCGGTTGTGATCACACCGATCCCCAACGGTTTGGTGAGGATCAGTGTCTGTCCGGCACGCAGCCCGGCGTTGGTCAGCATCCTGTCGGGATGCACCTCGCCGATCACCGCCATCCCGTATTTCGGCTCGGGATCGTCGACGGTGTGTCCTCCGGCGACGACGAAGCCGCATCTGTTGGCGATGTCGTGCCCGCCAGCGAGCACCTCTTGAAGTTGTTCGCCGGACAGTTCATCGGTGTTCCAGCACACTAGGTTGAGCGCCAGCAGTGGGCGGCCGCCCATTGCGTACACGTCGGAGACCGAGTTGGCGGCGGCCACCCGGCCCCAATCGAACGGGTCGTCCACAACCGGGGTGATGAAGTCGGCGGTGACGACGAGGGCGCGGTCGTCGGTCAAGCGCCAGACGGCGGCATCGTCGCCGCTGAGCGCCCCGACCAACAGGTCGGGGCTTTCGGTATCAGACAGTCGGCGCACGACCTGCGCCAGTTCGCCGGGAGCGAGCTTGCAGCCTCAACCAGCTCCGTGGCTGAACTCAGTGAGTCTCCGAGCCATCGACAGCCCCCCTCCGATCGCGTTTCCTATGTTCACACCTTACGCCGATGTGCGCAGACACGACGGCCTTGCCGCGAACACGCCACACCCGAACCCGCCCCACAAGGGTGAATCCTGGTTCGGCGGGCTCGATGTCGAGTGGATCTGAGCGGTGGCCCGCACGGGTTGTCCCGCTCGCGAACATCGGTGTCGCCGGAAGCGATCAGTGAGGATTCATCGAGCAGAGTCGAGCAGAGTCGAGGCAGAGTCGAGGCAGAGTCGAGCTTGAGCGGGTTGTTGCTGTGTCGTCGTCGGGCGTGGGGTGGTGCTGTCGGGCTTTGGTTGGTGGGGTCGGGTGTTGGGTGGTGGGGTCGGGTGTGGGGTGGTCGCAGGTTCTAGGCTCGATGCGTGATCGTTGTGCGGATTCTCGTCGGGGTGCTGGGGGGCGTTGTGGCCCTCGGAACCATGGGATCGGCGGTGCGGACTGTCGTCGTGCCGAGAGGCGAGCAGTCGTTCCTTGCCAACGCCACGATGCTGACGATGCGTCGAGTGTTCAACGGTGCATCACGTCGGTTCAAGGACCAGCACAGAGCCGAGGCCGTCAAGGCCCGTTTCGCTCCGGTCACCCTGATGCTCTTCCCGTTCATATGGGCTGTCGGCGTGATCAGCGGCTGCGCCGGGTTGTTCTGGGCACTCGGGGTTCAGCCCGTTCAAGAGGCGATCGTGCTGTCGGGGTCATCGCTGACCACCCTGGGCTTCCGCACGACAGGGGACCTCCCCACGCTGATCGTTGAGATAGGCGAAGGGCTTGTGGGTCTCGGACTGGTGGCTCTGCTGATCAGCTTCCTGCCGACCATCTACAGCGCCTTCTCCCGAAGAGAGAACGTGGTGGCCAAGTATCATGTGCGTTCGACAGGGTACGACGAGGCGGCAGGCCCCGCGGCGATGCTCATGCGTCGCCATAAGATCGGCTCTCCGGAGGACATGCTGCACACCTGGTACGAATGGGAGGACTGGTTCGTCGAGGTCGAGGAGAGCCACACCAGCTTTCCGATCCTGGTCTACTTCCGCTCGCCGGTGCCTGAGCGGTCGTGGATCACCAGCGCTGGGATGGTGCTCGACTCAGCGTCTCTGTACTGCTCGGCCCTCGACGTCGCCACCGACCCCCGAGCCCAGTTGCTGATCCGCACCGGGACCCTGTCGCTGCGGCGGATCTGCGACTATTTCGGGTTCGAATACGATCCCGACCCGTCTCCCGGCGATCCGGTAGCCATCGACCAGGCAGAGTTCGACCAAGTGTATGAGCTTTTCAAGACGGCTGGCATGCCGGTGGTTGCCGATCAGCAGCAGGCGTGGCGCGACTTCGCGGGCTGGCGCGTCAATTACGACCGTCCGCTGCTGTCGCTCGCCACATGGATCGAGGCACCTGAAGCCCCATGGTCGTCAGACCGCTGGACAACCGTTCGTCGTCCGCGGGTGTTCCATCGCCACTCTCGATGATTGTGAGCCAGCGCCGATGCGAGCCGGCACCGGTGTGAGCTAGCACCGATGTGAGCCGGTGCCCTTCGCACGGACAGTTGCTGGTACCATGCACACCCGCCATGAGTATCGACGAATGAACCCCATGAGGTTGAAGCTGAGGCTGCATCTGAAGCGGCTCGCCGTCGCGTCCGCAGCGGGCCTCTTGGCGGCGGTGCTCATCTCGGGATGCGGGGACGACCGCGCCAGCGTCGGTTCGCCTCCCCAGGAGTACACCAAGTACCTCGTCCAACAGGCGATAGACCGCTACGAGGCTGAGGGCCGGGAAGCGACTTTCGACTACTACCAGTCCCCAGACAGCATCGACGGGTCCTGGTACGTCTACATCCTCGAAGACGGTATCTCAGTCGTCAACGCGAACCGGCCCGACATAGTCGGGACATCCACAGCAGAGCGCAGCGACGTCAACGGCAAGCCCTACGGCAGGGAGTTGGCCGCGGCCACCGAGGACGGAGTCTGGGTCGACTACTATTTCACGCATCCGGTCACCGGCGACGTAACGGAGAAGCGTGCTTGGGCGGTCGCCCACGACGGACTAGTCTTCGGTTCAGGCTGGTATCCGTAGCGGTATTTCGGCCGACACCGGGGCTGAGGTGGCGAACTGCACCAAACTGGGGGGGTGAAGCCGCGCCTCATACGTCTCACGCGCCGCTGGCGCGCAGTCATCAGCAGAGATCAGCGCGCCTACCGCGACAGCTTCGTCGCCCTGTGCCTCTCCGCGATCACCAGCCTTGTCGCCGGCGTGACTCTGGCGACGACGACCGGGACCCTCGAAGAACTGCCTGGCCTGCTGCTGCTGGTGCCAGCCGCGCTGGCCGTGAAGGGAAATGTGTTCGGCGCTCTCGGCAGCCGGCTCGGCACCACCATCCACGCGGGCACGTTTCGGTTGAGTCCGCGCCTCGACTCCGCGGTGGGCCAGAACATTGCGGCGGCGATGCTGTTGAGCCTGGTGATATCGGTCGTGATTGCGGTGCTCGCCAAAGGGGTCGCGATCGTCTTTGCGGTGTCGCCGACGATGTCGGTCGCCGACTTCATCGTCGTGTCGGCGGTCGGTGGCCTGCTCGCCTCGGTTTTCGTTTTGGCCATAACCCTGCTGTTGGCCGGCGGCTCGGGGCGCTACGGGTGGGACTTGGACAACGTGGTGTCGCCGTTGGTGACCGCCGCCAGTGACCTGATGAGCCTCCCGGCCCTGATAATCGCCGCGCGGCTCGCCAGTGTCGAGGTGTTCACACCGGTCGCCGCGGCGGTGCTCGCGGCTGTTTCCGCCGGGGGCGTGGCGTGGTCGGTGACCGTCAAAGGTCGGCTGCTCGGCTCAATTGTGCGCGAGTCGATCCCGGTGCTTACGGTGGCTGGGCTGCTCGACCTGATCGCCGGAATCACGATCGAGGGACGACTGGACGATCTTCTCGAATATCCGGTCCTGCTCGTGCTGCTCCCGGGGTTCTTGGGGACCGCCGGCGGACTCGGGGGGGTGCTCTCCAGTCGTCTCTCGACCAAGGTGCATCTGGGTCTGCTGCACCCCGGGCCGCTGCCTCGAGGGTCGGCCGGCGCCGATGTCGCTTTGATCTTCGGTTTGTCTGTTCCGGTCTTCGCGATGACCGGAGCAGTGTCCGAACTCGGCGGAGCACTGACCGGACAGGCCAGTCCAGGACTGTTCGAGGTTGTGGCGGTCGCCTTGGTGGGAGGTCTGCTGTCCACGGTCTGCGTCGTGATCGTGGCCTACTATGCAACGATCATCGCGGTCAGGTTCGGACTCGACCCCGATACCCACGGCATTCCGATGGTGACGTCATCGTTAGACTTCGTGGGTGCGTTCGCGCTGATCCTGGCCATTGTGGCGGTAGGAGTGGCCTGATCGTGTGCAGCACCGTCGACCGGCAGCGGCGCGGGGCCCGAACACCCCGCCTGCACATCGAACGCCGACGCATCGAACACCGGTGCATCGAACAGCGGCGCGGACCGGGCCGCGGACCGGGCCGCAGACCGGGTCTTTTGGAGCCGGGAGCATCCCGGGCAGCACAAGCCCCTAGTGTGTTCACTTGTAACGGAGCGATGGGATGACCGAAGAAGGACCGCGCAACCTGCGGGAGATGCTCGCCGCCGCCAAGGACAGGTCCGAGCTGATGGTCGATCTGGCGTACGCCGCGCTGTTCTTCGGCGACCCGGACATGGCTGAGGAGATCGCGGGCCTCGAAGAAGACATGAGCCACCTGGTTCACGACATGCGCGGCGTCTGTGTGATGGCTGTGCGTCACCCCCGTGAGTCGGAAGGGATGTCGTCGGTGCTCCAGGTGATCTCCGCTATCGAGCGCATCGCCAACGATGCGGTCGACATCGCCCGCATCGTCACCCACCAACTGGGTATCCCAGCGGAGTTGGTGGCTGACCTGTCGGCTGCAGAGGAGGTGAGCCACCGCGTGCTGGTCTCGCAGGGGTCGCGGCTCTCCCACCTGCCGTTGCGCGACCATGAGCTCCCGGTCCAGACGGGCATGCGCGTGATGGCCGTGCGCCGACAGCAATGGATCACCGATGTCGACGGCGACACTGTGCTGATACCCGGTGATGTGCTGTTCCTGCGGGGGTCGCCCGACGGGATAGGGCGTTTGCGGGAACTGGCCGGAGCGGCGCAATGGGATGCGCCGCGGCTGCCTGATGACCCCTTCGTCACAGACCTGGACCGGGCGGTCGACGTGCTGGTTGAAATGAAGAATCTCAGCGAAGTCGCGGTCGGGTTGGCGTATTCGGCGCTGGTCCTCGGCGACCTCGGGCTCGCCGCGGAAGTCCGTCACATCGAGGACCGCCTCGATGAAATGAAGGACCGACTCGAGCTGTGGGTCCTTCGGGCTGCAGCGGAGAAGGCCGACCCCTCGCCGTTGCGGGGCCTGCTGCACTTGTCGCAAGCCGCTGAGGACATCGGCGACCAGGCCCAGGCCATGGTGTGGCTGATCGAGAAGCAAGAAGACGTCCACCCGATCCTGGAACTGGCCCTCGGCGACAGCGACGAGGTGGTGATCCGGCTGCCGGTCCGTGCCGACAGCGAAGCCGACGGACGGCTCCTCTCGGAGTTGCGGCTCAACATCGAACCCGGGTTCACGGTGCTCGCCCTGCGGCGAGGCGCTCAGTACCTGTACCGACCCCGAGGCCGAGCCCGGCTCGCGGCCGGAGACGAGTTGATAGCGAGCGGCCCCGATGAAGGACGGGCACCGCTCGCCCGGCTCTGCGGATGGCGTTTGACAGACCCTGGCGGCGACGGAGAGGCGGAACTCGAGCCGATCCCGGCACCGCAGCCGCACGCCTGAGGCCGCGTCACGCCTGAGGCCGCGTCACGCCTGAGGCCGCGTCACGCCTGAGGCCGCGTCACGCCTGAGGCCGCGTCACGCCTGAGGCCGCGTCACGCCTGAGGCCGCGTCACGCCTGAGGCCGCGTTTGGTCCCGGCACGCACCGAACCGCCGCGAAAGGTATCATCCACAGTCGTGTCGAAGGCGAAACAGCGCAGGCGGCGACCACCGCAACCGCGACCGCAACCAAACAACACCGGCCAGCGGTCCGCGGACACCGATGCCGTCGCCGTTGAACGGTTCAGTTGGCGACGCATAGCCGACATGTTCGCCGGTGCCGCAGCAGTGCTCGGGCCGCTGGTCCTCTACGTCATGACGATGCCGCGCAGCGTGTCGCTCGAAGACGACGGACTGTTCCTGCTGGTGGGAAAGTATCTGGGGGTCGGCCATCCGCCGGGCTACCCCGTCCACACCGTATTGTCCAATCTGTTCTTGAAGGCGCCTTGGGGGTCTGAGGCATTTCTCGGCCACCTGCTGAGCGGAGTGCTCGGCGCCCTTGCCTGCGGCGCGGTCTATTGGTGCGCCCGGTTGTTGAAGGTCGGCCCGATCGCGGCGCTGGTCGGCGCCTGGCTCTTCGGGGCTTCGGAGCATTATTGGGCACAAGCCATCATCACCGAGGTCTACACCCTGAATGCGCTTCTCTTCTTTGTGGTGTTCGCGCTGCTGTTGCACCTCGGACGGTCCCCGACGAGCGACCGAGCCTGGACCGCGCTGGCTGTTGTGTACGGGTTGAGCCTGGCCAACCATTGGCCCTTGATGGTGTTGGCCACGCCCGGTCTGGCGCTGGCGCTCCTGCCGGTGTGGAGGGAGTTTCGGCGGCGTTGGTTGCGGCTGACGGCAGTGTTCCTGCCGGCGGTGGCGGGACCTTATCTTTGGATGGTGTTGCGCTCCCGGCAAGAACCGGACTTCAGCTTCCCGGGCCCGCTCGACACCTTCGACCGAGTCTGGGGTCATATCACCCGAGAAGGATATCGAGACGTTGACTCGAGCGTGTCAGCCGGATGGTCCGACAGAATCGAATTCTTCGCCTGGTTCGGCACCGACGTTGTATGGCAGATGACGCTGTTCGGTTTCGTGTTCGCGCTGGCAGGGCTCGGGGTCCTGTTGTCTCGCCCCGCGCCGGATCCGGAGCAGCAACAACGGCGTGGACGGAACCGCCGGAACAGGAACCGCCGGAACAGAAACCGCCGGTACGGACAAATGCTTGAGTGGCTCGGGCGATTCGCCGGCCCGGTGGTCTTCATGTCGCAGAGCCTGCTGCTGGTCCTGTTGTTGAACTTCGACTTCGACTATCAGCACACCTACGTGTTTCGTGCCTACCCTTCGGTGAGCTACGGCCTGCTCGGCATCTGGGTTGCGATGGGACTGCATGCTTTCGGACACTGGCTCCACCAACAGTTCAGCCTCCCGAGGCTCGCGGGTTCGGTGGTGGTGGCAGGAACCGGATTGGCAATGGTTGCCTGGTCAGTTGCGGGCCACTGGGAGGCCAACAACCGCTCCGACGCCGACTTCGCGCAACGCTACTCAGAGATGATCTTCGAGATACTTCCCGAGGACGCGGTCCTCATAACCTTCGGCGATGAGATTGTTCTGCCGCTGGCCTACAACCATTTTGCGGACGGCCGTCGTCCGGACATCCGTTATTCCGAAGCGCACGGGATCATGTTCAAGAGCAATCTGTACGGCAGCATCGCCGATATTTCGGTTGAGGAGCAGCAAGCCGCGCTGTTGCAGTTTCTGGAGACGACCGACCGTCCCGTCTTCCAAACCTACCGAACGAACCGGGTCGATCATGGCAGGGCTGTGCGCGACTACGGCTTCTTGCGCGAGGTGCTCGAGGACGAAAACCCCGACGAGTCGATACAACTGCTTCATGACGACACCGCAGCCGCATACTTCGAGTACATAACCACTCAAACGGACCTGAGAGGCTGGGAGCGCGTGGCGCGCAGCCACCAGGTAATCGACTACAGCCAGTTCCTAGGCTACGCCCTGCTGAGTGAGAACGAGGATATCATTGAGCAGACTGCGGCATCGCGCGAGGTTGCGTCAAAGGACTACTACGGCCTCAACGGGATGGCAGGAATACTGGCCAGGCACGGCAACGACGAGCAACTCGAACAGGCGATGGAGTTCCTGCGGGCCGCCGAGCCGATGCAAGGTGAAGCCGTGACCAAGCAGGCCGAATCTGAAATATTCAACAACATGGGGATCGTGCTCTGGCGCCAGGGCGGTTGCGACGGGGAAACCAATAATATGGGGAGCGTGCGCTGGCGCCAGCGCCGTTGCGACGAGGCAATCCGTCTCTTTGAGACCTCACGGGACATTGTTGACGACCCAGCCAACCCGGGCGTCGACTTCTTGAACCAACTCGCGAACCGGACACCAGTGCCCGAACCCGCGCTATCCGGACAACCTTCGTAGGCGCGCCCCGTTTCTTGACCAGTTCAGCGAGGGCAAATCCTAAGCGCCGAGAGGCCCTACCCCAACGCTCCCGAACATCCCCGCCGACGTGAGCCCCAGGGAACTGCTGGGCCACTTCCAGACCGTGCTCATCAACGCTCACGGCCGAGCCTGCGTCACGGCCCAAGACCGATCAATCAAGTTGGACGGCCACACGGGTCATTTGGTGCTCCCTTCCGTCAGCTGCGGGGTCGTTCGTTGGTCGGGTCATACACGGCGCGGGCGTGACGCTCCGCTGGACAGTCGGTGCCGAACACGTTGACCGTGAAGCTCAGTTGAGCGTCGATGAGATAGCGGAGCGGTTGGGTCGTCACCAGTCTGCGGTGTATCGAGAGTTGGCCCGCGGCGGCGGGCTCGACGGTTACTGTGCGCGTGCAACTCACCGGCGGGCGGGCGATGCCGCGGCTCGGCCCAAGATGTCCAAGCGGGCCGGTGACTCGGTGCTGGCTGGTGAGGTGGCGGAGGGGTTGAAGCAGCGCTGGTCGCCTCACGCGATTTCTGCGGATCTGAAGGCTCGAGGGATGCAGGTGTGCGCGGAGACGGTTATGCTGCAAATGTGTCGAATATATGACGCGGAGTGTCCCGAACAAGAGTTTGGGGTAGGCGAGAGGCTTAGGTCGTGATTGTTGGTGTCGCAATTTTGGCGATTGGTGTGATCTTGGTGCTGGCTGGATCAATGAAGTCAGCGCAACACGTAAGAGGTGTTTTTGGAGACGTGAACCACGTGACCGCGAAACTGTCGGAAGGCACGGGTGTAGTCCCCAGATGGCTGAGCCTCGTAGTGCTCATCGGTTACGCGGCGATCGTGACCGGAGCGATCCTTCTCCTAGTCCGTGTCGTTGCCTAATCGATACCGTTTCAATGTCACCTTGAGGAAAACCCGATGACCTGTGACGGAGCCAAGATTCTTGCGGGCGCAGCGATGGCTGGAATGCTCTTGTTGATCTCAGGATGTGCCGTCGCTCATCCCGAAGGGGCTCCATCGTACGATGACATCGCCTCAACAAGCGAATCATACAAAACAGCGTTCTGCCGGCTGGAAGCTGCGACAGAGGCCGCTGATGCGGCGTTGGTGACTGCCTTTGACTGTGTAGATCTGTCCTGTCGTGAGGTGACTCTTCAAGCTGCTGACCGCGCACTCGAGACCGAGAATGATGTCTACCTGGAGTTCAGCCGCGCTATGGACGAAAGAATGAGCACCCTGATAGAGCTTACGACGGTCGAGCCTGAGGCGTGCCGCTCATGTTCCCGTTTCGTTACCGCGACAGATCTTCAACAAAGCGCGGAGAGAATGTTCCAGCGTGCAAGAACTGTAGAAAACGCACTCTATTTGGAATTCCTAGGGTGTGACACCGATACATGCAGGGACCGCGTTCAGGATCGGTTGGAGCGAGAGGCTGTTCCCCGAAGAGCTGACGCAGCGCAAACGCTCAATGATGCGCAACAACAGATGTTTGATGCCGAGTCCGCGATGCATCAAGAAATGGCTGATGCGAACAAATGAGTGCTGCGCTGGAGCGATCCCTTTCGTAATCCGTGTCCCTGCCTAACAGACACCTGTTCAGTGTCACGTTGAGGTCGGACGGGTATGAGCCACACGATTCGTTACGTTGTTCGTGCTCCCACTAGGTATTCGTAGGCGGTGTTGAACTCAGCGGTTTTGGTGGTCGCGTCGTCTTTCCGGTCGGCTGAGACCAAATCAGGATGGTGCTGTCGGACTAGTTTCAAGTACGCCTCTCGAATGTCAGCCGTGGTGGCGTGCTCATCTAATCCGAGAACCTTAAGCGCTTCTGCCTTCTGTGGGTCATGGTCCGATGTCAGCACCTGTATGACGGCCGCAAGCCTGCCCAGAGCCTCCTCTTGTGAGCAACCCCATAGGTCGCGTATGACCCTCACGATGGCTGCTTCTTCATCGTTGGTGAGCACACCATCGGCGACCGCTATTTCCATGGTGGATCGAATGAGCAACCACTTCAGTTCATCTGGTACGCAAGCCGGTTCGAGGTCGGTGTAATCTGCCGACAGAAGATACAGATGAGCGTCTTCTAGCGACAGCGCACCGTCGCTCGCAATGACTAGGATTCGCTTCGCGCTCTCCCAACCCGCGGTACCGACACCCTCCTGGGCAGCCACATGCTTGAGAACCGCCGCGATCGACATCGCAACGCGGGCAGCGCGCAGACGCTCGTTTGTTCTGGCAGCGGCCTCGCGTCCGGCTTGGCGGGCGGCTTCGAGGTCTGAAGCGGCGGCGATCTGGGCATCGAATTCGGCTTCCGATGATCGGCCGGAGTGGGTTCCGAAAGCGTGGCGATAACGCCGGTTCTCACGTACAGACTGAATGACAGGCCAACAAGCCAACATGATCAAGGCCACCCCACCAAAGAACATCAGAGCACCCGCAACCGGACCGGACATCTCCCCAGACCCCTCATTTGCATAGCACGTGTAACTAAGTGCTCTTCTCTGTCCGCCGAAGTCCACCGAAGCGCACATGTCGTCGAGCAGCACATCGCACCCGCCCAAGACGAATGTCACGCCGCCCACCACTGCGACAATTCGCCAAAACACGAGACAGAGGTTACACGCCCCAACCTTACGTGAGTGGTTTCTTTGGTTTCAGTGCGCTTTGTCCGTGGCTTGACTAATGCGCTCTCGCTGGCTTGCCACCTTTTTCCGGAGGCACACCAAAGAGATGATGCGTCAGAATTGATCGCCGGTTAGGAATCGGTCAACGGTGATGGACGAGCGTTGATGTAGGTTCAGGGGCCATGTCGGACGATTCAACAGGCAACGAAGCGGAGACCAGCGGGAACGGCCCGATCGGCTTGACCGAGGCGTACGCGGTTCAGAGTCCCGACGACAATCGTGCCCTGTACGCCAAATGGGCAGACACCTACGAGTCCGAGTTCGCCGTCCCCCGGAGTTATACGGGCCCCCGCACTGCGGCGGAGGTGCTGTGTGAGGGTCTGTCGGGCTCGGGACCGGTGCTCGATGCTGGCTGTGGCACCGGGCTTGCCGGCGAGCATCTCCGAACTCTTGGAGTTGCTGTTGTCGACGGTTTCGACATTTCGCCAGAGATGCTGGCCAAGGCTCGTGCCAAGACCGCAGCCGACGGCAGCCCGGTCTACCGCAAGACCGTCGAGGTCGACCTCACCGGACCCGTCGATATCGCCGACGACACCTACGCTGGCATCGTCAGTATCGGCACATTCACGCACGGCCATGTCGGACCCGAAGCCATCGAAGAGCTCTTGCGCATAGCCTGCCCCGGTGCCCGCGGCGTGATTGGTGTGCACTCCTCGATTTTCGAGTCGGACGGCTTCAAGGATCGTTTCGAACGCTACGAGGCCGAGGGTGTCATCCATGGTCTCGAGGTCCAGTTTCGTGGGGCGTATGAGGATGCCGACGGCAGCGACCCCAATCAAATGGTCTATATGGCCGTTTTCACTGTCGTCTGATCACCGGTCGGATCCCCTTGGCGTTGTCGCCGGTGTCAAGGTGTGCTCGGCAGGGTGGGGGAGGTCCTTTACGTCGGTGTGGGCTATGGCAGGACCGTTGTTACCCAGCGCACGCGTTCGGCTGGTCTCGGTCAGAAGGTGATGGTGTTGTCGGTGGCGATCACGCAAGCGTGGGAGATGCCCCGGGGCTAAAGCCTTTCGGGCGCCGGCAGGTGCGTCGGTCTGGCCGCAAACACCCACTAACCCCGACCCGAATGAACACCGACTAATGGTCGTCGCCGACACGATGCGGCCTCTGAAGGTTGGCGGTAGGTTCAGTGGCTATGTCGGGTGACCCAGCTGCGCATGAAACAGGGGCCGGCCGACCGATCAGTTTGAGTGAGGCGTACGCGGTCCAGAGTCCCGACGACAATCGTGCCCTGTACGCCAAATGGGCTGACACCTACGAGTCCGACTTCGCCGTCCCCCGGCGGTATATCTACCCCCGCGCTGCGGCCGAACTGCTCTGTGAGCGCTTCTCGGGCTCGGGGCCGGTGCTTGACGCTGGCTGTGGCACCGGGCTCGTGGGCGAGTATCTGCGAGATCTCGGTGTCGCCGTGGTCGACGGAATCGACATTTCGGTGGAGATGCTGGCCAAAGCTCGCGCCAAGACCGCCGCCGACGGCAGCCCCGTCTACCACAAGACCTTCGAGGTCGACCTGACCGGCCCCGTCGACATCGTCGGCGACACCTATAGCGGCATCATCAGCACCGGTACGTTCACCCACGGCCACGTCGGACCCGATGGCATTGCCGAACTTCTGCGTATTGCTCGCCCCGGCGCCTGCTGCGTTATCGGCGTGAACGCCTCGATATTCGAGCCGGACGGCTTCAAGGATCGTTTCGAACGCCATGCCACCGAGGGTGCCATCAACGGTCTCGAGGTCCACTTCCGCCAAGTGTACGAGGGTGCCGACAGCAGCGACCCCGATCAAATGGCTCAGATCGCCGTTTTCGCCGTCGGCTGATCGCCGCTCCGTCCGCTGCGGGTGTTGGTTGCCGGTTCGCGGTCCGCTTTCGTTGGTCTGGTTGTGACGGTTCGCTGCGGGTGTTGGTTGCCGGTTCGTCGTCCGCTTTCGTTGGTCTGGTTGTGACGGTTCGCTGCGGGTGTTGGTTGCCGGTTCGTCGTCCGCTTTCGTTGGTCTGGTTGTGACGGTTCGCTGCGGGTGATGGTTGCCCCGGTTCGTCGTCCGCTTTCGTTGGTCTGGTTGTGACGGTTCGCTGCGGGTGATGGTTGCCGCCGATCGGTTGCCGGGATTGCGGACCGTTGGCCACAAGTCTGGTTGGAGAATTGCAGTCGGTTCTGCGGCTTTCCGATGGACCCATGGACCGGCACCGGAGTGCCGCCCTGTTCAGTCTGGGTTGGGCGGGGGCTTCAGGTAGAACTTCTTGGTGGTGGGGTGTTGGTGAACCTGCCAGCCCTGGTCGTGGATCTTGTGGTGGCACGCGTCGCACACCAGCAGCAGGTTGCCTAGGTCGGTGGGCCCGTTCTTGGACCACCAGACGATGTGATGGACTCGGCACCACAAGGGATTGGCCTCACAACCGATGCAGTGCTCGTCCCGGGCGGTCAAGGCCATCCGTTGAGCTTCAGAAGCGGTGCGTCGGCTACGGCCGAGCCACAGGTTCTGCGTATCGGCATCGAAGATCGAGGGCAGAATCTCGGCATCAACGGCCAGGTCGCGCAACTCGGTGACTGGGATGGGTGTGCCGTCAGCGAGCCGGGCATTGACCAACTGTTGTTTGATCACATCGAAGTCAGCCAACACCAGCAGGTTCGTGCCCTGCTTCTTTCTCCGCTTCTTGCCCTTCCCGTTGGTGGTGCTGTCTGTGGAGTCGTTGGACTCGTCGCAGATCAGCTCAGCCAGCGCGTCAGCCATGCGTTGTTGGGGCGTGCACCGACGGCTCGGGTCTTCGCGGTGCCACAACTCGCGTTCCTTCGCCGTCAATGCGGTTGCAATACGGGTGCCTGTGATCCGATCGAACTGGGCCGACAAGACGAACATCCCGGTCTCGGGACTCTCGAATATCCGAGCCGAACGACGTTGACGTTGCCGATCCAGCAACCCCTGTCCGTCATCGCCTGAGCGGTCTTGTTGATGACGTCTTACAGTCTTGGCGAACCGGTCGTAATTCTCAGTACGAGCCGCCTCGACCAGGACAACCTCGTCGACTGGCCCCTCAGACGATGCACGCGCGATCAACCGGGCGTGCCCAGCGGGGATCTCGCCGTCAGCCAGGGCATTGGAAGTGTCGGGCAGTTGTTGAAGCCGGGTTGCCGTCTCGACATCGCGTTTCGCTTCGCGTTTCGAGGACAACAACTCGTCGCTGGCGATCAACTGAGCGTCAACCGCTGATGTGCGCCGACCCAGCTCCCCAAGAATCTGAGCCTTCATCGCCGCCAGCCGCGACTCACCACGCCCCACCAACTGCAACTGCGCCCGCAGACCCTTCGCGGACAATCCGGCAACATCCACCACTCCGACACACACCGCGTTGCAACACTGAGCACCTCCGATCGTGGCGTCTGGGTCGAGAGCAGGGGCTGATTGCATGAATGTCACACTACGCACCCACTGTGACAACCACTTCAAATTATCCGAAATCTATGAAACATCAGCGAAAATATCACCCAGGCTCGGTTCGTTTCCGGTTCAGACACAGCGATTCAAGCTGCGCACTCCTGCTCCCCAGCGCCTATCCGGCATGGTTTTTCGGGTGACTCCCGTAGGCTTGAGATCGCCCTGAGGGTCTGAACAAGGTGGTAATCGGATGCATGGAAGTCGATGGCGGATGTTCGTCGCAGCACTGGCAACGGTGGCCGTTGTGCTCTTCGGAGCGGTGGCGTGCGGCGACGATGACGACGGCGGAGCGACAGCGGGCCCACCGGCCAAGACCGAGCGGGACGCGTACACCAAGTGGTATGTGCAGCAGGCGCTGGACCGGTACGAGGAGACCGGCGGAGAAGCCACGATCGACTACTACAACAATGAGGCGGGCTCCGACGACCAGTGGTACCTGTTCATCATGGACGCAGACTCGGGTCTCCTTGCCGCCCATGCCACCATCCCCTCGCGGGTTGGCACCAACTCGGGCGAGCGGGTGGACATAACGGGATACGCCTACGGCCCGGTCCTGAAGGCCTCCGATGAGGACGGGCAATGGGTTGACTACGTCTTCTACAACCCGCAGACCGACGACGGCGGTACCAAACACACCTGGGCCGTTCGACGGGACAATCTCATCTTCGCGTCGGGCTGGTACGAGGACTCCTATCCCTCGCCCCCGCCCAGCAAGGCGGAGCCTGGTTCCTACACGCAGGCGTTCGTCGAGGACGCGGTGTGGTTCTACGAGAGCAACGGCCGCGATGCCCTGATCGAGCATTTCAACGACCCCGACAGCACCGATCCCGCGAGTGTGGAGGACCAGTGGTACGGGTTCGTCACCGACCTCGACGGTGTGGTGGTGTCTCATCCCACGTTCCCGGACAACGTCGGTATGACTCTTCACGAACTTCTCGGCGCCACCCCCGAGGGCCTGGTCGCCGCCGACGAACTGATGACCGCCACCGAGACGGGCAATTGGGTGGACTACTCCTATACCAACCCCCTGAGCGGTGATTGGGAGACCAAGCACACCTGGATCGTCAAGCGGGACGACATCCTCATCGGCTCAGGCTGGTACGAAGCCGGCTAGGTCGGTCTGCAGGGTGAGTCTGGCCCGCGGGCCGCGTGTGCGAGCGAAGACATTGCTGGGCAGAACGACTGGTTGTCGAGTTCGTGCGTGTCAGAGGGTCCACATGTACGCGTCGGCAAGCAGGGCACCGCCGTCGGGTCCGAACTCGGCGCCGCCAACGACCACGATCGCGTCACCTACTGAAGCGGCTCGGCGCGTCACGAACGTCTGATTCTCGATGTCGCTCGAACTCGGGTCGGTCTCGGAGTCGAGCGGGGCGAGTTCGAACCACTCGTCGGTGGTGGCGTCGAAGAAAGCGCCTCTCGTGCTTCCGGCAACAAGATCTGTGCCCGAGATGCCGCCGGAGGACGAGATGTCTTTGCGGCCCCTGCCCGGTGCGTTCGGGAGCTCGCCCCACTCGTTGGTGGTGGTGTCGAACACGGCACCGTAGGGAATGCATCGGCCGTAATTGTTGGTTTCTCCGCCGTCAGCGCAGCCGAGCACGGGCGCGATCAACCGATGCCGGTCGACTAGCGCTGGGGCCGGGCCGATCGTGTCGGCGGTCGGCAAGGCGGTCCAGGCACCGTCTTCGTATCGGGCGGCTCGGGTGTACGACGGTCCACCGGCACCGCCGGGCGATTCGACGAGCGCCTTGCCGAACAGAAAGAGCGTTTCGCCGTTCCAGACCATCGATCGACTGTAAGAGGGGCCGAGAGGATCGTCGGGCAGTTCGCTCCACGACTGCTCGGCGGGGTCGAACACCCAGCCCGGTACTGGGCCGGCCTCATGCGTGCGCCCATAGAGGACGATGGTGTCGTCGGTGGCGACAACTGAATTCCTCCCCAATGGGGCAGTATCGTCCGGCAGATCCATCTGTACCCAGGCATCGTCGCTTACGTCGTAGGCGATGAGTTCCCGGTGCCCGGGGCCCAGGCCTCGGGTGAGAGCGAACACCTGGTCGCCGAGCACCGCGGTGTCGGCGACCAGCGTCGGAACCGGCAGGTCCGCGATCGGTCGCCACTCGTTCAACGAGCGATCGAAGGCCGCCCCGTCGGAATAGGCGACGGAGTCACCGTAATCGCAGTCGGCGCCGACCCCGCACAGGAGGTCGGTGCCGCCGAACACGATCACGTCATCACCAACACCGACGATGTTCGCGTCGTCGCGGCTGCTCAGCGGCGGATCAGGCAGCCGGTCCCAACCGCCGCGTTCGGCAAGATCAATCGGCTTGTCCTGACCGCATCCCGCCAGGCCCAGTACCACCACGCTAAGCACTCCCAGACCGATCCTCACAGCACTCATACCAGTCTGACGATCACCGCGCACGATTGGTTCCCTGCAAGACACCCATGAGCTCGCGAATGGCGGTTGCGGATTCGCTGTTGTCGTCGCAGGCGCGGGCCCATCCGGCGGCGTCGGAGTGGTGGGTGTCGTCTTGGATTGTGGTCGCCGCGCCACGATCGAGCAGTAACTGGACCATGTCTCGGCGCTGGAACTGGACCGCGAAATGCAGCGCTGTTGTGTTGCGAAGGGGCGCGCGTCGATGTCTGCGCCGCTCTCGAGGAGGTAGTTGACGACGGCGCGCCGGTTGTTCAACGCTGCGAAAACGAAGGCCTCGCCGAGGATCTCGCTCGGGTCGTCGGAAGGCGCCGCGCC
>MKWU01000766.1_pt1 | contig 60388 bp, 48 predicted proteins | sample 809101 | NCBI WGS metagenome assembly MKWU01 (sample SAMN05860141, study PRJNA318959) | sponge metagenome | host: Aplysina aerophoba | place: Slovenia: Piran, Adriatic Sea, Gulf of Piran | collected 2013-05-07
GCAAGCGCGCCATCGTCGCCACCGCCAACAAGATGCTCCGAGTCATCTACGCCGTCCTCAAATCCCGCAAGCCCTACCGGGACCCGCAGACCGACTACGAAGCCATCATGGTCCAGCGGAACGCGCCTCGCTGGATCAACATGCTCCAAAAATACGACATCCATCCCCTCACCGGACTCCCTCTCCCGAAACCCGCCGCCTGACCTCACGCCGCGCCAACGCATAGCGAAGCCGCCGCCGGGCTCATGCGGGGCAGCCCTCCTCGCCGCACTTCGCACATCGCGCTGGCTCCTTCGGCTCCGTCCTACTGGCACCGCCACTCCCGGGAAACCTCTGCCCCGACTCTCAATCGCGCCCGTACCTGTTACACAGGAACTGGGCCGCTCTCGGTGACTCGCACGATTTACGGGACACCACACTAGTCCTGGCCCGGCCCGACCTGATTCTCCACGGCCGTCTCGGCCGCTTCCTCGGACTCCTCCGCCGCCGGAACTGCGCCAAGCCCGCCACCGAGCAATTCGGAGGCGAGATAGATGTTCTCCTTGCCCTGAAAAAGCGCCGCCCGCGCCGCTTCGGCGGGTCCGACCCGCTCCTCCTCGCGGATCGAGACGAGGCGGATCAGCATGGGCAGGTTGACTCCCGTCACAACTTCAACCTGACCCTCCTTGAGCAGACTGAGGGCGAGATTGGACGGCGTGCCGCCGAACATGTCCGTGAGGATCACGGCCCCCTCCTTTCCGGAGACCCGTTCGACCGCCGTCACGATGGCTCGCTGCGCATCGTCCGGCGCGTCGTGCCAACCGATGGAAACGCTGGTGGCGTTGGGAATGTCCTCGCCGGTGATCATTTCGGCGGCAGCAACGAGTTCCCGCGCCAATTGCCCGTGGGTGACAACGACAATACCGATCATCGCCGGGCAGTATCGGGGAGCCGCCGCTGCCGGTCAACTCCTGGCGGGTCCCCAGCCGGGAATCCGTCCGGGAGCACGGTTGCGATAGCGGGCGCGCCGTTCGTTGGAAGACGGAATCTTGAGGGATTTGCGGTACTTGGCCACTGTACGGCGGGCGATCATGATCCCCTCGCGGTCGAGGAGCTGAACGATCTGGTCGTCCGCCAGTGGGTGCTGCGGATCTTCGCGTTCCACGATCCGCTGAACCCGGGCCCGGACCGCCTCCGACGACACCTGACGTCCGTCGCGAAGGGAGAGGGCGCTGTGAAAGAACCGCCGGAAGGGGATCACTCCACGGGGAGTCTCCAGGAACTTGTTGCTCACGACGCGCGACACCGTGGACTCCGCCCGTCCGATGTCCTGTGCGACGTCGTTCAGGACCAGCGGCCGGATATGGGCGATTCCGCGATTCAGGAAATCGGTCTGCTTGTGCACGATGTCCTCGGCGACGAGTCGAACGGTCTCCTGGCGTTGCTGCACCGAGCGCTGGAATCCCTTGGCGCGGACCCAGGCATCGCGCGCAAAGGCCTGTTCCTCAGGCGTGTGCCGGTCGGGAGTCTTCAGCACCACCCGGTAGGCCGGACTGGTGCGGAGCTTCGGGATCCCGTCACTCATTTCGACGCGCCATTCCCCGTTGAACTGGTACGCCCGGGCATCCGGCACCACGACTTGCTCCGGACCCGGCGAAAACTGAGTGCCCGGACGAAAGTCCAGCTCCCCGATGCGGCGAACCCAGCGCATCACGACCGAAATATCGCTGCCCATGACGCTGGCAAGTTCCCGAAAGCGTTCCCGGATGACGAGATCCAGATGTTCCCGCACGATTCTGCCGAGCGGCCCACCGGACTGGCCGGCCGCCTCGAGCTGCGCGAGCAGGCATTCCCCCAGATCCAGAGCGGCGACGCCGGTGGGATCGAAACGCAGGATACGCCTCCGCATCGACTCGACTTGCTCTTCCGCGACACCCAGGCTGCCGGCAATCTCCGGGACCGAGGCATCGAGATACCCCCTCTCGTCGAGGTTTCCGATGATTTCCAGGCCGATCGTTCGCTCGAGTTCCGTCTCGACGGACGGACCGAGTTGCTCGATCAGATGCAGGGCGAGGGTGCGTCCGGCGGCCAGGGTCCGCTCGAGGGCGGGCGGTTCCTCGCCGAGGGCGAGCCCCCCGGTGTTGTCCTGGTTTTCCTGGAAAAAGTCCTCGGCTTCGATCTCCGCCATCGGGTCGGGCTCGTCATCCGGCGCACTGTCGTCCGTTTCGTTCTCCTCCCCGGCCTCCGCCTCTTCGGATTCGGACTCCTCCTCCTCTTCGGCCACCTCTTCGAGCGCCGGGTTCTGGAGCAACTCCTGTTGCACCCGAACCCGGAGTTCCGTAAGCGGCAGCACGAGCATCTCGATGGTCTGCCTTACCTGTGGCGTCAAGGTGAGGCGTTGCTGCTGGCGAACGCCGACTCGCAGTTCGGTTCGGGTCCCGGACTTGGTGCTCACTGCCACTCGAAGTCCTCGCCGAGGTAGGCGCGGCGTACCTCGGAACTGCGGACGAGCTCCCCGGGGGTGCCCTCAAACAGAATCCGGCCCTCCTCGATGATGTAGGCCCGGTCGGTTACCCGGAGCGTTTCGCGAACGCTGTGGTCGGTCACGAGCACGCCGAGCCCCCGGTCGCGCAGACTCCCGACGATCCCTTGCAACTCGGAGACCGCGATCGGATCGATCGCGGCGAATGGTTCGTCGAGCAACAGGAACCGCGGATCAGGCGCGAGGGCCCGGGCGATTTCAGCCCGCCGCCGTTCGCCGCCGGAGAGGGAATGTCCCAGGTTGCGCCGGCGCTCGGTGAGGCCGAATTCCCGAAGCAGCTCCTCGGCCCGCTCGCGCCGTTCCCGCCGCCCCATCCGTGGCACCTGTTCGAGGATTGCCAGCACGTTCTCTTCGACCGTGAGTCCACGGAAGATGGATGGCTCCTGCGGGAGGTATCCGATTCCCGAACGGGCGCGGCGATGCATGGCGAGGCCGGTGAGATCCCGATCATCGAGGAACACGGTGCCGTGATCAGGCTGGATCGATCCGACGATCATGCGAAACGTAGTGGTCTTCCCCGCTCCGTTCGGACCCAGCAGGCCGACCACTTCGCCGCTTTGCACCCGGACCGTCACCTCATTCACGACCCGGCGCATTCCGTAGGTCTTGATCAGGTCTTGACAGGCGAGGACATGTCCGGCGCCGGACTCCTGCTCGGCTACCGCCGGCTCGGCGCCCCCCGGCGAGGCCGCCGCCCCGGCCCCCGCGGCCGCGCCCCCCGCCGGCGAGGCGCCCGCCGGCGAGGCGACCGGCGGATCACCCGTCGGGGGCGACACGGGCAGGCCCGGTGCGGAATCGGTCACGACGTGCTCAGCGGCGGGAGGGCTCTTCCCTCCTGGTGATGCGGGCGCGCGTGATGGCGCGCCTGACCCGGGTCGGATGGATCTTCGTTCGGTTGTCTGCCAGCGCCAGTTCCAGGAGCCCTCCCTCCGAGGTTCTTCCATCCACCTGCACGACGGCCGGCGCCCCCCAGGCCAGCAGAATGTCGGCCCCGGGCTCGTAGCGGATCCGGAATCCCCGCACCAGGTTGTCGCCGCGTTCGAAACGCGCTCCCTGGACACCTCGCAGCGCTCCGAGAGATCCCGTTGGCGTCAGTTCGGCCTCGATTTTTCCAGCAACGAGTCGACTGGGCTCCCCCGATGGCCCCTGGCGTTCCAGTTCCGGGGATCCTCCGTACGACAGGCGCGAAGCGTTCGCGTCGTAGCGAAATCGCTCGGCCCGGGCGGTAAACACGAACGGCGAAGCGGGGGACGCGCCGGCGGCCGCGGGATCACCCGCACCCACGACCACGCTTCGGGCGGCGCCGGGTTCGGCCTCCGCCGGAAGGGCGTCCGCATCCGGAAGGCCCGCTTCGGCGTCAACTCCGGCGCCGGCCTCGGCATCAGGGGCCGGGATTTCGAGCTCCAGCGACGTGACCACCTGCCCCGTGGCTTCCAGCGTTCTCCCTTCCGCGTCCACGCTGACTTCGTCGGACAGCAGCCGGTTCTTGCCGAACAGCAGCCGCACCGCTCCGGTGAAGACGCCTTGCCCGCTGCCCGCCTCCAGGACCGCCGACTCTCCAGTCAGTACCACGCCTTCGAACTCCCCGGGGAGCCAGTCGAGACGGGCCGGAAGGAAGCGGGCGGTCACCGCAGCGGCTGCCTCGATGCGGCTCGGCGCTCCAATGACCAGCCGTAGATCGCCACTCTCGAGTTCGACGAGGGACGAATCCACAAGCCGTGGATTCCCCTCCAGCACGAGCGTGTCCACACCGTCCCAACGGGCGTTGTCCGCGGTGGCGGACGCTCGACCGTGGCGCGCTTCTACCTGCCCCTGGAAAGACGCCTCGGTGATGTTCCCGGAGGGATCGAACTCCACCGCCAGACCGGCCGACTCAACCGAAACGAGGTATTGCCGGCCCGGACCGCCGGGAAGGCGGGACCTGACCTCTCCGGTCATGCTGAGGCGTTCCGGGGTGCCCTCGGAATCAAGGGCAAACATAGCCGCGTCGCCGCGGAGTTCGACCCCCGCGCCCCTCCGCAGCAGGGGGTTCTCCTCGACTCGGATCCGGCGGGGAATCCGTCCCTCCTCCAGGTCGATCTCCAGTTTGTCTCCGCGCAGCACCAGTCGCTCTTCGACCGCCTCGTCCACGCGAACGTCTCCCGCCTCACCAGGCGGATCCAGGAATACAAGCTCCGTTCCGAACCCGGCTTCGATGGAGCGCATCCGGTTTCGCTCCAGGTCCCGACGGGCGATCACCGACTCTTCCGAGAAAAGGGTGAGCTCATCCGACGCGATCTCCACGTCTCCGAAGAGTGAGGTGTCGGACGTGTTTCCATCGAACCGCACCCGCTCCGCAATCACTGCGAACCCCCCACCCGCCGCGGGCAACGCCACCACGCCCTGCAAGGAGACGTCCCCGGCAACGATCTCGAACTGCATCGAAGCGGCGATCCCGACGAAGTCGTCACTCTGGAACTGCACCGGGTCACGCGACCAGAGGCGGTCCGGTGCACGCCGGAAGTACAGATGCGGCCCCGAGAGTTCCAGACCCTCAACACGCAACAGGGCATTGCCGATGAACTCAACCGCCTCGGTCTGTGGGTCGAGAAGGAGTTCGTCGGCGGCAACCACGGCATCTCCATCGGCGAAGACCCCGACCAGCCGCACTTCGACCTCCAGAAACCGCTGCTGGCCGTCACTGCGGCCGAGGGCCTGCTCCGCCCGGCCTTCGAGAACCAGCCGGCCGTGTTCGTCGAACCGGGAGAACTCGACCTCCATCGAGACCACTTCCTCCGGCTCGACCGGCACCTCATCGGCGGCCCCGAACCATTCCCCCGCCCTCCTCTCGAATCCCTCCTGAAGGCGCAGAACCAGGAAGACCGTGAAGCCCGCGAACGCGAGCACCGTGACCGCCGGAGCAATCCACTTCGAAAGGCCCGAGCCTTTTCCGGAGGACGCGCCGGAGCGGGTGCGGGATCGTGCGGACATCGGAATCAGCCCGCGTGAGCCGGCCGGAAGCCGGTGGACCCGCTCGGCCCCGCCCCCTTGTCGGTCGGGGGCGACAGATCCCCGGGCGTCGAGGACGGGGCGTCCTCAAGCCCGACGTTCCCCATGCTCCGGAACTTCCGATAACGCGCTTCCCGGCGGTCCGACGCGGAGAGTTCCGAAAGCGCCCGCACGGCAAGGCGCAGCTTTTCTCCGAGGAGCGCCGCCGCGGCGTCGTGATCCGCGTGAGCCCCTCCGGCTGGCTCGGGAACGATCTCGTCAATCAGGCCGTTTCGGAGATGTTCCGGAGCGGTGATGCGCATTCGCGCGGCCGCCTCTTCCGTCGCCGCGTAAGCCCGCTCCGGGTCTTTCCACAGGATCGCGGCACACCCTTCCGGAGAAATCACGGAATAGATGGCGTTCTCCAACATCAGGACCCGGTCGCCCACGGCGATCCCGAGCGCGCCGCCACTGCCTCCCTCGCCGATGATGGCCACCACCACCGGAACCTCGAGCCGGGCCATTTCGCGCAAATTGCAAGCGATGGCCTCCGCTTGGCCCCGTTCTTCGGCTTCGATGCCCGGGAATGCCCCCGGGGTGTCCACGAGCGTGATGATCGGCCGGCCGAACTTTTCCGCCATCTTCATGAGACGAAGAGCCTTGCGGTACCCCTCGGGACGAGGCATGCCGTAGTTGCGATGAATTCGTTCTGCCGTGTCACGCCCCTTCTGTTGTCCGATCACCATGACGGGCTGACCAGCCAGCCACGCCGGCCCCCCGATGACGGCCGGATCGTCCGCGTAGCGCCGATCCCCGTGAATCTCCGTGAAACCGGTGAAGATGCGGGCCACATAGTCGAGCGAGTAGGGACGCTCCGGATGCCGCGCCACCCGCACTCGTTGCCACGGTGTCAGTCCGGCGTAGGTTCGCTGGCGCCGCCGCAGCAGTTCCCGCTCCAGGCCGGCGATTTCCGCCCGGTGGCCATCCGGATATCCGGTAAGTGCTTCGATGCGCTGGACGATCGCCTGAATATCGGCTTCGAAGTCGAGGAACTCGCGTTGCACGATTGGAAGTGTAGCGAGGCGCAGTCAGGCAAATCCCGTACCAGCGCACGCGCGGAGCGTGACGCAAGGACTGGAAGTCCGGGCGGTTAGTGCGCGAAGGAAGGGGGCGCTCGACCGTCGAGGAGCAACGTGTCCGGCCCCAGGAGTTCCCGGGCGGCGCGGGCAAAGGCCCGGCTTGGCCGGATCGGAGTTGCGGTTTCGAGCAGGACCTCGACTCCGCGAACCTGAACCCGCAGGAGCAGGGGTTTTTGCCCGGGGTGCTCTCGGATCAGGTCTCTTAGATCGTTGCCCAACCGTTCCGGCTCCTCCACCAACAGTTCCACCCGGTGGGCCAGCAGGTAGGGCGCTTCGTCCGCGAGCAGGATCTCGGAAGCGGCCAGTTCACCCCGCTGGCCACGGCGGCCCCCGCCCGAACTCCCCGTGGCGTCTCCCCTGAGGTTTCCCTGGACCACCACGACCGGCTCGCCGTCAAGAGAAGGGCAGCCTTCCCACAGATCGGGAAAAACCACGACCCCGACCGTTCCCGTTTCGTCCTCCAGGGTGAACTGGCCCATCGGCCGCCCGCCTCTCGTCGTCCGCTTCCGCAATTCGCGCACGAGGCCGACGACCCCCGCCGCCGCCTTCGGCTTCGCATTGAGCGCCGCCTTCACCGGCCCCGTGACGATGGTTTCGAGCGCCGCCCGGTATTCCGTGGCGGGATGTCCTTCCCAGTAAAAGCCGAGCGCCTCGCGTTCGCGCCGCAGGCGCTCCGCATCGACCCACGCGGGCGCCTCCGGAAAAACGTCCACGGGAGTCGCGGCCTTGCCCCCGAACAGCGATTGGACTCCGGCCTCCTTGCGGCCGCGGGCCCGGTGCGCGGCTTCGAGGGCCTCCCGGATCGCCGGGAGGATCCGCCAGCGGGGAACCCCGAGGAAATCGAGAGCTCCCGCACAACAAAGCGACTCCACGACGCCCCGGTTGAGCGCCTTCGGCTCTACGGCCTCGAGAAAGTGCCTGAGCGACTCGAACCGGCCGCACGCGCGACGCGCCCGCTCGATCTCCCGCGCGGCGCGCTCCCCCACCTGCTTGATGGCCCCGAGTCCGTAGCGGACCGCGTTCCCCTCGACCAGGGCCTCGGCGCCGCTTTGCTGGATATCGGGCGGCAAGACCTGAATCCCCGCCGCCTCGGCGCTCTGCCGGATCCTCGCGATCCGTTCGTCCTTGTCTCCGGAACGGTGCTGGGCGGTGAGCAGTGAGGCCAGGAAGTGCAATGGGAAGTGGGTCTTGAGCCAACCCGCCACGTAGGCGACCAGCGCGTAGCCGACGGCGTGCGAACGGTTGAATCCGTAACCGGCGAACTTCGCGATCTGCTGGAACGTCTCCTGCGCGACATCGCGGGACAGGCCGCCGGCCACTGCCCCCTCGACGAAGCCCCCTTCCTCCTTGGCCATGGCCTCGGGGTCCTTCTTCCCCATCGCCTTCCGCAGTCCGTCCGCCCGGTTCAGCGAAAAGCCGGCGAGTTTCTGCGCCACCAGCATGACCTGTTCCTGATAGACGATCAGCCCCCGCGTTTCCGGGACGAGCTTGCGCACCCGCGGGTCCAGCTTGTCGGAAAGACGGCCCTTCTTCTTTGCCGCCACGAAGTCGTCCGCCATCCCGCTCTCAAGCGGGCCGGGGCGGTAGAGCGCGTTCATGGCGGCCAGGTCGTCCAGGTCTTCGGGTTTGTACCGGGACAGCAGATCGCGCATCCCGGGACTCTCGAACTGGAAGATCCCGTCGGTGTCCGCCCGCGCAAACAGCCCGAAGGTCTCGGGATCGGGGGGCACCTTCTCGAAGTGCCCGGCGCGGATGAGCACGAGCGCCTCCGCTTCCTCGGCAGTCCGGGACGTGTTCGGGTCCTCTTGCACCCGGCGGGCGCAGTCCTCGATCTGGGTGAGATTCCTCAGGCCGAGGAAGTCCATCTTGAAGAGCCCGGCGCTCTCGCAGTCCGTCATGTCCCACTGTGTGCGGCGGCGAACGGTCACCGCCTGACCGGACGCCGCCGCGGCCCTGCCGGATCCCGTACGCTTCGTCTCCACATCGCGGTAGAGCGGCAGAATGTCCTCGAGCGGGTGCGGGGCAATGACCACCCCGGCGGCGTGGGTCCCGACGCTGCGCGGCAACCCCTCGAGTCTCCCGGCGAGTTCGAAGAGCCGCGCGAACTGGGGCGCGCGGCGCGCCTCCCGAAGCTCCGACACGCTCTCCACCGCCTGCCCGAGGCTCATTCCGTCGGGGATCAGCTTGGCGAGACGATCCACCTGTGGCGGCGGCAACTCGAGCATCCGGCCCACGTCGCGGACCACCAGCTTCGCCTGCATGGTCCCGAGCGTCATGATCTGCGCCACCCGGTCGCTGCCGTAGGCCTCGGTCACGTAGTCGAGCACCTCTTCGCGCCGAATCTCGCAAAAGTCCACATCGATGTCCGGCGGGCTGATCCGTTCCGAATTGAGGAACCGCTCGAACAGCAGACCGTGAGCGAGCGGGTCGATGTCGGTGATGCCCAAGGCGTAGGCGACGAGGCTGCCCGCCGCCGAACCGCGCCCCGGGCCCACCGGGATCTGCCGATCCTGGGCGAAGCGCACGAAGTCCTGCACGATGAGGAAATAGGCCGAGTACCCGGTCCGCCGAATGACGTCAAGTTCCACGCCGAGGCGCTCCTCGTAGTCGGAACGCGGCGGCCGGGAACCGTGCACCTCGGGGGATGCGAGCCGCCGCTCCAGACCCTGGCGGGCATTCTCCTCGAAATGGCCGTCCAGCGTGCTTCCCGCGGGCACCTCGAAATCGGGCAGCAGGCTGTGTTCGTCGACCAGAGCGAAACTCTCGACCTGCTCCGCGATTTCGAGCGTGTTCCGGTAGGCGTCGGGGCAATCGTCGAAGACCGTCTTCATCTGGTCGGACGTCTTGAAGAAGAACTGGTCCGAATGGAACTTCAGGCGCCGGGGATCCCGGACCGGCCGGTTCGTGCTGATGCACAGGCGCAGGTCGTGGGCATCCGCGTCCCCGGCCGAGGCGTAGTGCGAGTCGTTCGTGCCCACGAGCGGGATCCCGGTCTTCCGGGCGACCTCGACCACTCCGGTCCGAATCCGCTGCTCCAGATCGGAAAGGCGGGCGCCTTCCGGAGTGGCCCCTCCCGGCGGGGTGTGATCCATGATCTCGAGGTAGTAGTTGTCCTTGCCGAAGACTTCCTGGTAGCGGCCGGCCCACTCCACGGGATCTCCGCCGGTGATCACTTCGCGCGGCACGATTCCCTTGGGACACGCCGAGAGCGCGATCAGCCCTTCGTGGTGTTCCGCCAGGAGATCGAAGTCCATCCGCGGCTTGAAATAGAACCCCTCGGAGTAGGCGATCGAGCTGAGCCGCATGAGGTTCCGGAAACCGATGCGGTTCTTCGCGAGCAGAACCAGATGCTGGTTCTCCGAATCCGGGTTTTGGTCACGCCGGCTTCCCGGCGCGACATAGGCCTCGCACCCGAGAATGGGCTTCACGCCCACCTTTCCGGCAGCTTCGTGGAACTTGAGGGCGCCGATGAGATTCCCGTGATCCGTAATCGCCACCGCCGGCATCCCCTCCTGCGCGGCCAGCTCGACAACGTCGGAAAGGCGGCTCATCCCGTCGAGCAGCGAGTACTCGGTGTGCGTGTGGAGATGAACGAACGGGCGGTTCCTCCCGGCCCCGGAACCGGCGCCGCTCACGGGAGCCTCACTCCCACTCGATCGTGCCCGGCGGCTTGGAGGTGATGTCGAGAACGACCCGATTCACCCCCCGCACCTCGCCGGTAATCCGGTTCGACACCCGGACCAGGAGTTCGTGGGGCAACGCGGCCCAATCGGCAGTCATTCCGTCGCGGCTCTCCACCGCGCGGATGACCGCAACCCGCTCGTACGTGCGCGCGTCCCCCATCACCCCTACCGTACGAAGGGGCAGGAGCACCACGAACGCCTGCCAGATGCGGTCGTAGCAGCCGGCGGACCGGATTTCCTCCTCGAGGATCGCATCTGCCTCGCGGAGGACGTCGAGGCCGTCCTTCTCGACGGTACCCAGCATGCGAACGGCCAGACCGGGCCCTGGAAAGGGATGGCGCCCCACGAGTCCGTCGGGAGCCCCCAACTGCCGTCCCAAGACCCGCACTTCGTCCTTGAAGAGTTCCCGCAGCGGTTCGATGAGTTTGAGGCGCATTCGCTTCGGCAAACCGCCCACGTTGTGATGGCTCTTGATCACGGCCGAGGGGCCCTTCACCGAAACGCTCTCGATGACGTCCGGATAGAGCGTCCCCTGCGCCAGGAAGCGGACGTCCGGGAGTTCCCGGGACGCCTCCTCGAAGACCCGAATGAACTCGCGCCCGATGATCTTCCTTTTGCGCTCGGGACTGCGCACCCCCTTGAGCCGGGTGAGAAAGCGCTCCCGGGCGTCCACCACTTGGAGCGGGATGCCAAGAGCCTCCTCGAATGAAGACCTGACGCTTTCGGCTTCGTCTTTCCGGAGCACCCCGTTATCCACGAAGATGCAGTGGAGGCGCTCTCCGATCGCCCGGTGAACGAGCATCGCGGTGACCGTCGAGTCCACCCCGCCCGACGCCCCGCAGACCACCTGGCCGTCTCCCACCTGGGCCCGGATGGCGGCAATCGTCCGCTCCGCGTGCGAGCGGGGGCTCCAGCCGCCCCGCGCTCCACACACCTCAAAAGCGAAATTCCGGAGGATGGCCGCGCCGTGCTCGGTGTGGACGACCTCGGGATGGAACTGCAGCCCGTACAGACGGCGCTCGGGGCTTTCGAACGCCGCAATCCGCGCCTGCCGGGTGCCTGCCGTTCGGTGAAACCCGTCCGGCAGCGCGTGCACGAGGTCACCGTGGCTCGCCCAGGCCCGGAACCGTTCGGGAACCCCCGAAAAAAGCCGCCCGTTCCCGTTGTGTTCGAGCTCCGCCGGACCGTAGGAACGCCGGGGCGCCGGCCGCCCCCCCCCCCCCGCCGCTCTCGCGCGCGAGGAGCTGCATCCCGTAGCACACCCCCAGCACCGGAACCGGCGGGGCGAGAACGCCGTCGGGAGCCACGGGGGCACCGTCCCCATAGACACTCTCCGGCCCCCCGGAGAGAATCACGCCGATCGGTTTCCGCGCCCAGATCTCCCGGTCCGGCGTGGTGCACGGCAGGATCTCGCAGTACACCCCCATTTCGCGGAGCCGGCGGGCGATCAGCTGCGTGTACTGCGAGCCGAAGTCGAGGACGAGGAGCGACTCCGCCGGCGCCATCAGGGCTCCACCACCCGAAACCCGCCGCCATCCGGGCGGAGGGTCCTGGCCCATTCTTCGGGTCGGAGAACGGGGGGCGCCATTCGTCCGAATTGTAAGCCCGCCAGCCTTCTCGCAGGGACGAATCCCCGCATCCGATTGCGTCGCTGCCGGGCGCCTTCCCGAGGCCGCCGGCCGTCCCTCGCCCTCTGTCCGAGGAACCCGCGTCCGGCCCGTCGCCGGTCAGGGGGCTTCGCCGCCGATCCGTGGGCCGAAAACAGCCAGCCGCCCGTCGCGGAGGCCCAGAAAGAGGCGGCGTTCACGCCATCCCTCCTCGCTGGCGCCGTCCCCCAGCCGGCGCACCACCCCCAGGACTTCGGCATCGAGATCGCGAGGACGGCCGATCCGCGCGCCCGTCTCCGCGTTCACCTCGACCAGCAACCCGTCCTGCGTGACCACTACGACGGCGCCGGCGATCCGGAGCGGGGACGCCGCCGGCCGCCCCGGAAGCGCCGCGCGCCAACGCTCGCCCCCTCGTTTGGCGTCGAAGCAATAGAGGCTGTTTGCCTTCGTGGCCGCGTAGAGGCGCCCGCGACTCAGCAGCGGCGGATGGTGAAAGCCTTCCGCGAGTCTCCAGCGCCACCGCTGCCGGCCGGTTTCCAGATGCACCGCGGTGAGATCCCCTCCCTCGTCTCCGAAGAACGCCAACTGTTCGGCGGGAAACACCAGGGCGGGACCGGTCACCGGGCCCGCCCCCGCCGCCTGCCAGCGGACCACACCGCCGGTCGTTCCCGGGGATGACGCCACCGCCACCAGACCACCACTGCCGAGGGAGACCAGCAGGAGTGGAAAGTGGGCTTCCGCGGACGCGTCGCCGGCCGGCGCCACCACCACGCTGGACGCCTCCCCGTCGGGAAGCTCCACTTCCAGGACCGGATTGCCGGCCGGAATCCGGAATCCCCGGAGGGTTCCGGCCGATACCCAGTAGAGCACCCCGTCCGCCAGCGCGGCCGGCGCCGGACCGAGTTCCGATACGGGCTCCGATCCCGGCTCCGATGCGGGCTCCCATTCGGGCTCCGATGCGGACTCCGATTCGGGCAGCGACCCGGCAAGGCTCGCGTGATCGGGCACGAATCCGCTGGAGAATCCTCCGACCCGGACTCCGTCCGAGATGCGGCGCAGCGCCACGTCACCGTTCCTGTCGAGCAGCACGACCGTCTCGGAATCTCTCGCGACGAAGGCCGCGCCGGCTTCGGGAAGGCCCCACCGGGCGGCCTGCCCGTCGGGTTCGTAGGCGATGACCTCGCCGCTCGCCGCGTGCAGGAGGAATCCGTCGTCTTCCAGGATCATCCCGATGACCGAGGCCCCCGGAGCGGGCGCCGGAGCCGCCATCATGCGGCCGGGGAGGATTCCCGCCGGCGCGGCAACGACCTCCGGCGCTCGCCTTCCCGAACCCCCACCGTCTTCCTCGGGCTCTTCTCCCTCCGTTTCGCCGCCCTCCGGCGCCGCTTCGCCGGGGGCTTCCCCGGCGGGGGTCTCATCCGAGACCGACTCCTCGGTGGGAGATTCGGCCTCGGCCGGCGCCTCCGGTGCTTCAGCTTCCTCCTCTTCTCCCGGCGGTTGCGGCTCGGGAGGTTGAGCAGGCGGCTGTTCGGGCGGCTGCCAGCGGGGCGCGGCCACCGCCGGCTCCGAGAAAGGACCTTGCCCAGCGCGGGCCACGCCCGAGCCGACGACCAACACCACGGTCAGGAACCCCGCGGCCGCAGCGAAGAGGCTGCTCGCCGGAGCGTTTCGACGGGGACGCGCGCGCACCTTTTCGTGTGGTTCGCCTGGCCCGCATTCTGCATGCGGAGGGCAGGCCGGCGACCGGGGGGAGCCAGACGAACCTTTACCCTAGCAGCCTGTGAATCGAGGCATGAAGACGCGTCGTCTGCCGCCTTTCCTGATGGTCGCGGGAGCCTTCGCGCTGTTCGCGGCCGGGCTTGCCGACGCCGCGAACCGGTTCACCGCCTTGCCCGGGGCTGTTCACGCCATCCTGGCCGCGGGTGCGGCGGTGGTGGTGATCGTCCCCCTGATCCGGCGCGATCTCCTGAGCTCCGGTACCCGGCGCACCGTCGTGATCGTGGCCGGGGCGGCACTCCTGGCCCTCGGTTGCCGCATCCCGCTGAGTCGAACGATCACGGCAGGTCCGGAATCGGCTGCCCGGGCGGCAGACCGGGTAGACGGCTTTCTGGCCGACCTCACCCGGGAGGTAGGCGATTCCGCCTACCTGGTGGCTCGGACTCCGGAGGTGGCCGCCGCGCTCGAGGGCTCGGACGCCGGGGATACCGAGTCCCAGGCCTTCCGTGCTCTCGCCGAGTGGGTGCTTCCCGGAACCGGGATCGGCGACGCCGGGGCAACGCTCTATGACCGGCAACTGCGGCCGGTCGCCTGGTCCGGCGGGAACCCGGATTTCGAGGCGTCGCTCGGGGAGGTCTTTCCCGACGGCGTCCGGGAGGAACACTGTCCGGATCCGGCGTTTCCGCTCTTCGTCTATAGCGAGGGAGGCCGGCGCAACTACCTGGCTGCCGCGGAATGCACCCGGAATCTCCTCGGTCTCGTCACGGTCGAAGTGCCCCTCCGGGAAGCGTCCCCTCCCTCCTCCGGCGCCGCTCCGCTCTCGGCGCTCGAATCCGCGGCCGGACGGGGCCTCGAAACGCAGTTTCTGGACGGAGCCGAGGACTTCGAAGCCCTGGCTCAGCTCTTCGAGCGGCGCGGCGACCGCTTTCTCGACGGTGCTGCCGACGGGCAGCGGTACTACTTCGCCCTCCGGGCGTACGACGGTCAACTGCTCGGCGCCGCCAGCACCGCCGTCGCGCCCGTCGCGGCGCGCCGCGCGGAACGGGAAGCGGAAGCCGCTCTCTACGCGACTCTGGCGCTTCTGCTCGGTACTCTCGCCGCTCTTCCCGGGCTCTGGCGCTCGGGAGACCTCGGGAGGCTCGCGGCGATCTGGACTCTGAGATTCAGTCTCTCGGCACTGTTCGGCACCCTGCCCTCGGGCCCGGGCGCCGCGCTTCCGGCCTTCCTCTCGGACACGCCCCTCCTGCCGGTACTTGGCGACTCGCCGCTCATGGCGGCCGTGACGGCGGCAGCCCTGCTGGTTTCGGCGCGAATCGTCGCGACCCGGCTCCGCCCCGGCTCCAGAAGCAAGACGGCAGGAGGCGTCCACGCACTCCTGCGCGGCCTCGGCGCGGGCGGGACGGCGGTGGCCGCCGCCGCTCTCGTCCGGAGCGCGGGATTTGCGGGGGGCGCACCGCTTACCCCTACCTGGGCCCTCCACACCCGGTGGCCGGAGGTGCTCGGCTGGGTAGCCCTGCTTCTCGCTCTGGCCGGATTGCTTCTGCTTCTCCAGAGCCTCCTGCGGCCGGAGATCCCGGTAATGGTGGCTGCGGCCGCGGTCATTGCCGTTTCCGTCGCAGTTCTGCCCGGGGGGTCGTTCCTGTTCGCCGGACTCCCTCTCCTGGCGGGCACCGCCGTGGTCTTCTGGCGCCGTGGACGGCTGTCCCTCCGGCATCTCAGGCGACCGCTGGTCACGCATGAACCGGGTTTCTCTTTCCTCGTCGCTTTCCTGCTTTTCGCCGTCCCTCCCGTCCTTCTCTATCCCGCGATGGTGTGGCACGAGGACAACGTGCGCCAGCGTTACGCGCTGGACGCGGTCCCCGTCCAGACCCTGAGGCACCGCTTTGCAGTCTGCCACGCGCTCGAGGAGGCCACGCGCACACTCGATGGCGAAGCCTCTTCGCTCTTGCGACTCCGCCCGGACACCGCGTACCGGCTGTGGCTCGCAACGGGGCTCCCGCGCCTGACGGTCGCGAGCGAATTGGAAGTTTGGGGGCCGGGTGGCGGGCGCTCACGATTCGCCGTGGGCCTCCCCCGCCGGCCTGATCCTCCCTCTTCAGCGCCCTCCCCGCCCCGCTGGAGCCCCGTCCCGGGATGCGAGGCGAACCCCGGCATCGAAGCGGTCCTCGCAACCGAACGCCAGTTCCCCTCCGGGTTGAGCGTGACGCTGCGGGTCGCCGACCGCGCGTCGGAGATCCCTTTCCTGCCCCGGGCAGCGGGGATCGCCGATCACTTTCTGCTGCGCGGCGACGCGGCGCTGGCCGTGTTCCGCGGAAGAGACCTCCGGCTCGGTCGCCGCTCCAGCCTGCCCGCCGAGCGGGAGGAGCAGCGGGTTGGTTTCGGGGTACTGGTGCACGGCGAGCCCTTCGTGGTCTCCTGGCGGCGGACGAGCCTCGCCGACCACGCCGCGGCGCTCCTCGGCTGGGGCTTTCTCGCCGCTCTGATGGCCCTGCTCGTGGCGGTAGGGGCGCGCACCCGCCTCCTCTTTCCGCATGGCGGAGGCCGTCTACGGAGACGCAGTTTCCAGATGCAGTTGACGGAAACCCTGGCGGCGGCGGTACTCATCGCGATTCTCGGCGTGGCGGTCTTCGCGCAACAACGGCTCGGGGTCCTGTTGCAGTCAACCAGCGACCGGGAAGCGATCTCGCGATCCTTCTCGGTACAGCGGGTGGCGCAGGAACTTGCCGCACTCGATCCCCTGGTGGCGCGGGAGGAACTCGCATTGCGCCTCGCCCAGGCGGCGGATCAGCTGGATACGGATGCCGCGCTCTACAACGGCGGGGAACTGGTCGCGGTGAGCCGCCCCGAACTGGCACAGACCGGGCTCCTCCCGCCACGCCCTCCTCCGGCGGCCATCCTTCCCTCGCCCTCCCCCGAACCCTTCCTGAGCATTCAGGACGCCGGCTCACTCCGGTACCGCATCGTGTGGATCCGGTTGGACGCTCCCACCCGCCTGCACGGTCCGTTGCTTCTCGCCGTTCCCCTGCCGGCGGATGAGGCCGCCCGTCTCGAGAGCGTCCGGGCCATTCAGCGCACGCTCATCCTCGGGAGCGGTTCCCTGGCGCTGATCTTCGCCATCGTGTTGCCCGCACTCGTCGCCCGGCGGCTCGCCGCGCCGGTTCGGGGGCTGGCGCGGGCAACCGGCCGGATTGCCGACGGCGATCTCCAGGCCCGCGTTCCCGTCCATGGCACGCTGACCGAGCTGCGGTTGCTCGCGGCGAGCGTGGAACGGCTGGTGCGGCGAATCCCCGACGTCCGCCGGCGGATGCGGGAGGAAGCGGCAGCTGATCTCGCCCGCCGGGTCGCCCACGACATCAAGAACGCGCTGGCTCCCATCGGACTCGCGGCGGACTACATCCAAAGGGTACAGCGGGAGCCGCGGGGCGAGGATCCGCAGCGGGCGGTAGACGAGAGCGTCTCCGAGATCCTCGACCAGGTTGAACGTCTCCGCCGTATTTCGTCGGAGTTCTCCGCGCTCGGAGCGCCCCTCCGGCTCGAAGAAACGGACGTCACGAAGCTGGTCGAGGAGACGGTGGGCCCGTATCGCCGGCCCAACGTTCGCCCCCGCGTCAGTTTTGCGGGCTCACCGACGCCGGCAGCACGCGTCGATCCCGAGATCGTCGCCCGAATCGTCGAGAACCTGCTGCAAAACGCGCTGGAGGCCACCCATGACTTTCCGGAACTAACGTCCGACGAGGCGGAGGTTTCGGTGCGGGTGTTCCCGGTACGCCGTGACCGGTGGGTTCACGTCGAGGTCGAGGACAACGGGCCCGGCGTCCCGAAGGGGCTCCGGGAGAGGATCTTCGACGCCGCCTTCTCGACGAGGACCCGCGGATCGGGTCTCGGTCTCGCCAATGCCCGCCGCTTCACCGAGGCCCACGGCGGGAGAGTGAGCGCCGGCCCGCGCGCCGATGGAAGGTCAGGGCTGCTCCTCACCGTGGAGCTCCCGACAGCAGGTCCGCGGAAGAGGGAAGCGTGATGAGCACCGCCGGCGGATCGAGGAACCCTCGCTGGGCCGTTTTCCTGCTTGCCGGAACGATTCTGGGATCCGCTCTCTGCGCTCCCGCCCCCTCACCGCCCGAAGATCTCGAGGAGGTCCTGGGACGGTTCCGGCGGGCGTTCGAAGAGGCCGACGCCAGCCATCTCGAAGGCCTCTATCCGCCGGGTTGGGCCCTCGTGGCGTTCGCCGGTGAATCCCGGCGAAGCGCCTCCGGAGAGGAGTTGCGGCGCGGGCTGGAGCGGTTCTTCCGTGATCGGACGCCCATCCGCTACGCCGAGCGGCCGCGCTCCATCCGCCGTGCGGCCGACGGCGGATACGTTCTCTTCGTGCCGGAGTGGACCAGTATGGCGACCGGCACCGACCGCTACGTGGTGGAGGCCTTCCGAATCGGGCTGGAACAGGTTGCCCCGGGACCCGCGGGAAACCCGCAACCCCGCTGGCAGATTCGCGAGTTCACCGCCTGGACGCAGTAGCAGCACACCCCGAGCGCTGCGGGCGGCCGTGCCGCCGGGCTGTCTATGGAGTGTCCGCCGGCCGGTCGCTGCTCGCAGCCGCGCTCTCGCGCCCCAGCGCCACCCGGTCCTCCTTCCCAGGGGCGCCCGAGGGCGACCCGATGAGGCGCCCGCCCAATCCGCGGAGCCCACGGATCAGGGGCGCGGCCGCATATCCGAAGGAAAGAACCAGGAACATCGCGACCGGCTCCGCAATCGTGGCCACGATGAACACCGCCAGCACGACCAGCGTCCGATGGGACTGCGGTCTCCGTCCCGTCTGACTCTTGAAGCTCGGATAGCGCACGGGGCTGTTCATCAGCAGGGCGAGCCCCAGGGTTCCGAAAAGGCACACGGCCGCCGCCAGCGAGTTCTCCGGAGGTGCCGGATGCCAGTAGGTGACCGCCCCGACCACGGCGGCCGCGGCTGGCGAGGACATTCCCGTGTAGTAGCGCGGGTCCGCGTCGAGTCGCCCCACGTTGAAGCGGGCGAGGCGGACCGCAGCACAGATGGTGAAGAGCGCGGCCACCAGCCACCCGATCTGCGGCCAGCGAAGGAGGACCCACGCGTAGGCGAGCACCGCGGGCGCCACCCCGAACGAAACCACGTCCGCGAGCGAATCCAGTTCGCGGCCGAACTCGCTGGTTGCGCCGGCGAACCGGGCCACCCGACCGTCCACCACGTCCGCCAGGATGGCAAAACCGATGATCAATCCGGCGCTCCCGAACTCCCCGCGAAAGCTCTGGACGATGGAAAAGAACCCGAGAAATATGTTGGCGACCGTGAAGACCGCCGGAAGCAGGAAGACACCACCCCGCGTCCGGAGTCGCTGCCGCTTCATTCCCATTTGCCGATCACGGTGAGCCCGCCGCGCACGCGATCCCCGGGCCGGACGGTCACCCGAACACTCCCGGGAAGCAGGAGATCGGTCCGGGATCCGAAACGGATGAGTCCGAAGCGTTCACCCAGCGCCAAGCGGTCCCCCGTCCGGACGCGGCAAACGATCCGGCGGGCGACGACTCCGGCGATCTGACGAATCCGGATCATGCCCCGCTCAGTCGTCATCTCCAGCTCGTTGCGCTCGTTCCGGTCGGCCGCGTCCTTCCGGAAGGCCGCCTTGAACGCCCCCTGACGATAGCGCACCGCCCGTACCTCCCCGGCGGCCGGCGCCCGGTTGATGTGGACATCGAAGATCGACAGGAAAATGCTCACGCGCTGGGTTCCAGGCTCGCCTTCTCCCGCGGGTCCTACCTCGGTGACCCGGCCGTCCGCCGGCGCGAGGAGCGCCGATCGGTCACCCGGAGGGCGCCGCTCCGGGTCTCGGAAGAAGAACGCGCAGAAGGCAGCTCCGAAGAGCAGCGCCCAGCCGCACCAGACAAGGAACTCGCCGCCGGCAACGCCGGCCACCGCGAGTGCCAGCAACGCCAGCGTGAGGGGCGCCGCCACGAACCTCCTGCCCTCCGGAGCGATCGGCAGTCTCATGTACCTCGGCGGCCGGGTGCCGCGTAACGCGTCAGGTCAGGGGTTGCAGGCCGTCACGAGGAGGCAGCGAGGACGGCGATCCGGTCCTTGAGGGCCAACTTGCGCTTCTTCATCACCGCAGCTTCGTGCTGCTGGAGGGGGGAAAGGTGACCGGACCCGGCGAGTTCCTGCAGTTGTTCGTCGAGTTCCCGATGCTGCCGGATCAGTTCCTCAAGATCGGGCATTGCCGCGGATGACGCAGCCGGTTCCGGAGGGGCTGCAGGGCGGGTAGCCGTCTCGATCTGATCTTCTTGTTTCATGAACGCCTCCAGGAAGCTGTCCGGTTTCCACGTCCGGAACCGCTTCGGAAAATCATCAACAAGCAGCCCGTTGAGCAAGTGAAGTGAGCAACGAGAATGGCGAGGCCGGGTTCTCCCGGTGGGCCCGCTGACCGGCGATGTTTTCCACAGGCTGCCCGTGCAGTGTCCCGGAAATGGTACGGCATGCCCGAGCCACGAGGAATGGAGGTTGGCTGGGCGCCAACCTCCGTCCCTCGCGCTCAAGGGGTCTCCGCGGGGCTCTCGCCCCGCTCCGGAAGCGAGCGGCGATGCCCGTTTCTCCCGGTGTGAGTCCGGCTGACCCGCTGCGCTCGGCGTTCCGAATCAGTCGGAATACGCTCGGCATTCCTCCCGATTCGCGTCTTGTCAGCCGGGCGCCTCGCCGCTCTCGGTGGCTCGCACCATTTCCGGGACACCACACTAGGCCTATAGGGTAACGGAACGGTCGTGAATGTCCGGCTCCCGGAGATACAGCGGCTCGAGCGCAGGTTCGCCGCGCCGGGCCGCCTGAAGTCCCAGCCGAAGCGCCGCCGGGGCCAGCGCGCGCCGGTCTTCCACGATCTCGATGTCCACCTCCGGGGAAACCATGGCGCTGCGGTAGCGGAGCACACCCGGACCGCAAATCCTCGCGGCGCCGTGCTCCGTTGCCCGGCGCACGCTGTCCTTCGGCAACAGGCGGCAGGGTCCGGAAACGAGCTTCTCCGGGCCCATCCCGTCGTAGAGGGCCGCGAAGAGTTCGCCCCGCAGCGCGTCCACGACCACCAGGCGGCGGAGCCGGGAACCGTCTGCAGCCGCGTCGGCGAGGGCCGCGGCGTCGAGACTCGAGATCCCCGCTGCCCGAGTTCCCGCGGCCAGCGCAAACCCCTGAGCGGTCGCGAGACCAATCCGGAGGCCGGTGAAGGAACCCGGTCCCCGGGTCGCTACCAGCAGGGCCAGGTCCCCGGTTTCGACCCCTGCCTCGCCCATCACTCTCCGGATCGCAGGCAGGAGACTCCGCGAGTGAAGGTTCGAGGGTCCGAATGTCTCGACAACCTCCCCGGCAACGGCGCCGTCCACCCCGGCCAGCCCCAGAGCTACGCTGCCCAGCGTGCCCGTGGTGTCGAGCGCCAGTACCGGCCCGGTGATCCGCGCTCCCGCGACGGGTTCGGACTCGAGCTCTGGCAAGGCGACCCCAATCCTACTCCCGGCATTCGCCGGATATCGGCAGTGGCCGTTTCCGGCGCGACAGGATGAACCGGCACGGCAGGGCGTTTTCCCTTTCAAGAACAGTCGACTCCGCGACACAATCGCCGCGTGACCACGGTCCCGCGGCTCTTCCCCGATTTCGAGCCGCCACGGGCCGAGGCAACCACCCGCTCGCGGCGGGAAAAAGCGAAAGGGCGCGGCGTTTCGCCCGCGATGCAGCAGTACCTCGACATCAAGCAGGAGGCCGGAGACGCGATGCTGTTCTTCCGGATGGGGGACTTCTACGAAGTGTTCTTCGAGGACGCCAAACAGGCCGGCGAACTCCTGGGGATCGCGGTCACTTCCCGGCAAAACGATGCCGACGGGAAGGCAATTCCGATGGCGGGGGTTCCCCACCACGCTGCCGAGGGGTACATCGCACGCCTCGTCCGCGCCGGGGTCCGGGTGGCGGTTTGTGAACAGGTGGAGCCTCCCGGCCTGTCAAAGGGACCCGTCCGGCGGGAGATCGTCCGGGTCGCCACCCCTTCGACATATCTCGATCCAGCCTATCTGGCGGGATCGGAGGCTGCCTACCTGATGGTCGTAGCCGAATCCGGAACCCGGAGCGCACCCCGGCTGGGGGCGGCGTGGGTTGACCTTTCCACCGGAGACTTCACCGCCGCGGAGTTCACTTCACCAAACCGGCAACGTGAGTGCGCCGAAGCGATGGCCGGCTTCCGGCCCCGCGAACTGCTGGTCGCGGAAGGCGACCCACCCCAGGGCCTCCTGCCGGTCCTCGAAGATTCCCCGCTGCTCACGGTGCGTCCCGACCTCTGGTTCACGTTCGACCACGCGCGCGACACGCTGCGCCGTCACTTCGGGACGCTCTCGCTCGAATCGTTCGGGATCGAGAGCATGCCCGCCGCCATTGGCGCGGCGGGGGCCGCGATCAGCTACCTGGCCGAGACGCAACGCGGCCAGTTGCACCACATCGGCAGCCTCAAGCGCCTCGACACCTCCGGGCGCATGCAGATCGACCACGTCACCCAGCGGAATCTGGAGCTGTTCCGCTCGCTGGCGGCCGATTCCGGCGGCCCGCCGGGCGCCACTCTCGTCGAGACCCTCGACCGGACCGCCACCGCGATGGGCGCCCGCCTGCTGCGGCGACGCATCGCCCACCCCCTCCTCGATCCGGATCGGATCCGCGAACGTCACCTCGCGGTGGAGGCGTTCACCCGCGACCGGGACCTGCGTCAGGACGTCGCCCGGGAACTCGCGAGCTGTCCCGACCTCGAACGGCTCGCTTCCCGGGTGGCGCTGCGGATCGCCGGCCCCCGGGAATACCTCCGCCTCGCCGAGGGGCTCAGGACCGCGTCCGCAATGCGCGCCGCCCTCCGGGCCACCGACGCACCGGCGGTCAGGAGCATCGGCGACCGGATCCGGGAACTCCCCGGGCCGCTCGAGCGCATCCAGCAAACGGTTTCCCCCGAGGCCCCGGTCCTGGCGCGCGACGGCGGCGTCATCCGCGAAGGGTTTTCTCCCGAGCTCGACGAGCGGCGGCGACTCCGGTTTCACGGCCGCGAGTGCATCCGCAACATGGAGACGAGCGAGAAACAGCGGACCGGAATCGCCTCGCTCAAGATCAGGCACAACCAGGTCTTCGGATACACGATCGAGGTTCCGAAGGCGCAAGCCGGCCGCGTGCCCCCGGACTACGTGCGCCGCCAGACGCTCGTCGGCGCGGAGCGCTACGTCACGGAGGAACTGAAGGAGTTCGAGGCGCGGGTTGCGTCTGCCGACGAGAAGATCTCCGAACTCGAAACCACCCTCTTCCAGTCCCTCGAAGACGACATCGGGGACGCCACCCGCGAGATTCTGGACACGGGGGGCGCCCTCGCGGAGGCGGATGTCGCGGCGGGTCTCGCCGAGACCGCCATCAGCCATCGTTACGTGAAGCCCGAGATCCACGAGGAGTTCGAGATCGAGGTCCGCGCCGGAAGACACCCGGTGGTCGAGGCGCTCTCCAGCGGAGAGTTCGTCCCCAACGACCTGCGTCTCGGCGCCGACCGCTTCCTGATGATTCTGACCGGGCCCAACATGGGCGGAAAGTCCACCTTCCTCCGGCAGACGGCGCTCCACGCGGTGATGGCCCAGATGGGGTCGTTCGTTCCGGCGGAATCGGCCCGCCTGCCGGTGGTGGACCGGGTGTTCGCGCGCGTCGGAGCGTCCGACGATCTGTCCCGCGGCCGCTCCACGTTTCTCACGGAGATGGAGGAGACAGCCCACATCCTCCACCACGCCACGAGTCGCAGCCTGGTGTTGCTCGACGAGGTAGGCCGCGGTACCGCCACCTACGACGGCCTCTCGCTGGCCTGGGCCATCGTCGAACACATCGCGCGCAACCCCGGCCTCAGGATGAAAACGCTCTTCGCAACCCACTATCACGAGCTGACGGCACTGGCGAGCGCCGAGACCGGGGTTGTCAACTTCCACGTCGAGGCGCGCGAACACCAAAACGAGATCGTGTTGCTGCACCGCGTCGCTCCCGGCGGAACGAACCGCAGCTACGGCATTCAGGTGGCGCGACTCGCCGGGGTCCCGCGTTCGGTCGTCCATCGGGCGCACGAGGTCCTCGAGGGCCTCACCGGCGGACTCGACGGGCGCGGGGCCAAACTGCCCGTGCCCGAGCCGGGCGGTCCGTACTCGCTGCTCGAGCCTGCCGAGAACCAGGTGGCGGAGGCGATCCGAACCTGCGATCCGGACCGGCTCAGCCCCCGGGAGGCGCTCGATCTTCTCTATCGTCTTCGGCGGCAACTGGAACCCGCGGGAACCGGCGGCGACGGCGATCGTGGGGTGGAGACCGAGGAGTCCGGAACACCGTCCGGGTGACGGGCGCGGACATCCCCCCCATAAACTCAGGTGCGCAGATCGTGTTGACGAGCCGGCGCCGCCCGCTGACCGTGGCCGCCGTCACGGCGGGAGTCGCCTTGCTCTCGGGGTGCGGAGGCGACCACCCCCGGCCCCTGGCGCTCGCCACCGGGACCACGGCCGGCGTGTACTACCCGCTCGGAGGCGCGATGGCGAGCCGTTGGACCCGCGACCTTCCCGGGCTCGTGGTCAAGGCGGAGGTCAGCGCCGGTTCCGTAACGAACCTGATTCAGGTGGCCAACGGCGAGAGCGACATCGGGTTCGGCCAGGCGGACGCCGTCGCTGACGCCTTCCGGGGCACGGGCCGTTTTCCGGCACCGCTGCCCCTGGCGGTTCTCGGCCGCATCTATCCGAACATCGTCCATCTCCTGAGCGTCGAGGGACGGGACGTGCGGTCGGTGGCCGACCTCAGGGGGAAGCGGGTCTCGCTCGGGCCTCCCGGATCCGGGAATGAAGTGACCGCGCGCAACGTGCTCCGCGCGGTGGGGATCGCGGAAGAGGAATTCCGGGTGCGGCAAATGAACTACAACCAGAGCATCAACGGTCTCAAGGACGGTACCGTGGACGCCGTGTTCCTGGCCGCGGGTCTGGGGGTGTCATCGGTGGTTGAGCTCGGCCTCACCCGAGACCTGATCCTGGTGCCGTTCACCCGGGAGGAGATCGCCGCCGTCGAGACGGCCAATGCCGCCTACCAGGGCATCGAGGTCCCGCCGGGGGTCTATCGGGGGGTGGACGCGCCCACGCTGACCCCCTCGCTCTGGAACATGCTCTTCGTGCATCGCGATCTTCCCGCCGACATCGCGAGACAGTTGGCGGAATCGCTCCTCACGGGGCGCGACGAGTTCCGCTCCGTCACCCGGAACGCGGATTTCATCCAGCTTGAAAGCCTGGGTGAGATCGGCGAGCTACCGCTCCATCCGGGAGCGGAGGCCCTCTACGAGGAAGCGCGGGAACGAGGCGGAACGGCGCCCGGGAGCCTCCCCTGAACGGCCCTCCGGGTTCCGCCGGGACCGTTTCCCTCCCCGAGGAGCCCCGGGTCGCGCTCTCCCTCCCGGTGCTGCTGACCGGGGCCGCCCTCTCGCTGTTTCAGCTCTGGCAGGCCGTTTTCGGCACCCTCGGCGCTACCTGGATGCGGCCGATCCACCTGACCTGGATCCTGGCGCTCGGCTTCCTGGCCAGCGCTGCCGGCCGGCCGCGGCGGGAACGCACCGCCGATCTCCTGCTGGCCGGGCTTTCCGTCGCCGCCGGAATCATGGTCATCCGTTTCGACCGCCAGGGGATCGACCACATTCTCTACGGGCTGAACCCCGCCGACCTTGCCGCCGGCGTCGCTCTGATCGGGCTGCTGCTCGAAGCCACCCGCCGGCGGGTGGGCGCGGTCATGACCTCGGTGGTCGTCGTCTTCCTCGCCTACAACGCCTTCGGCGCCTCCCTTCCCGGCATCCTGGCGCACCGCGGTTTCGAACTCGAGCGGATCGTGCGCTTCGAGGTCTTCACCGGAGCCGGACTCTTCGGGCTTCCCATCGGGGTGGCGAGCAGCACGGTCTTCGTGTTCGTCCTCTTCGGCGCCCTGCTCGAATGCACGGGCGGCGGCCGGTTCTTCATCAACCTGGCCTTCGCCGCCGCGGGGAGAGCGCGAGGCGGGCCAGCGAAGGCGGCGGTGGTGGCCTCCGCGGCGCTCGGCTCGGTTTCCGGCTCCGCCATCGCCAACACGGTAACGACCGGGGCGCTCACGATCCCCATGATGAAGCGCCTCGGCTTCTCGCGCGAGGAGGCCGGCGGAATCGAGGCAGCCGCCTCCACGGGGGGCCAACTGATGCCGCCGATCATGGGAGCGGGCGCCTTCCTGATGGCCGAACTCACCAACACTCCGTATCCGCGGATCGTCCTGGTGTCGCTCCTGCCCGCGGTGCTGTTCTTCGCCGGAACCCTCTTTTTCGTCCACGGACTCGCGGTGCGGCGCGGGATCGAGGCCATGCCCTCGCGCCCCCGGGTTCTCGCCACCCTCGCCGAGGGCGCGCACTTTCTCGCCGCGGTCGCCGTGGTCGTGGCCCTGCTCCTCATGAACTACTCGCCGCCGCTCGTAGGCGCCGCGGGGTGTCTCGCCGTCGTCGTGACCGGCGCGCTCCGGCGGCGGACGCGGGTGGGACCGAGGCAACTGCTCGAGGGGCTGGCGCAGGGCGCCGTCACCGCCGTCCCGGTGTCGCTTGCCTGCGCGGCTGCCGGAATCGTGGTCGGGGTGATCGGGCAGACGGGCGTGGGGCTCCAGTTCGCCGAGCTGCTGCTGAGCGCTTCCCAGGGAGCGCTTCTTCCCGCCCTGGGCCTCTCCGCGCTCGTCGCGCTGATTCTGGGGATGGGTCTCCCCGTGACCGCGGCCTACATCGTCGTCGCCGTGGTTGCCGCTCCCGCGCTGACCGGCCTCGGGGTCCCCCTGCTGACGGCGCACCTCATCCTCTTCTGGCTGTCCCAGACCTCCAACGTGACCCCACCCATAGCGCTTGCCGCCTTCGCGGGGGCGGGCGTCGCCGGGGGCCGCCCCATGCCGACCGCCTTCCAGGCGGTGCGGCTCGCCGCCGGTCTCTTCATGGTTCCGTTGCTCATGGCGTATACCCCGCTGCTCCCGGGTGCGGGCGAGCCCCTGGGTCCCGCCCAGGGTCTGGCCTTCCTCAGCGGCCTGCTCGCCATGGGGGCGACGGCGCTTGCCTTGTACGGACACGGTTTTCGCTCCGTCTCCCGGGCCGGACGCCTGGTTCTCGCCGCCGCGGCGCTGCTCCTGCTATTCCCGGATTCCCTGCTTCGGCTGGCGGGCGCCGGACTCGCGCTGCTCGGCCTGCTTCCTCAACTGCGGAGCCGCAAGTAGTGCGAACTCCGCACTCTCTTCGCAGCGACTAGAGAAGGCGGACGCGCCAGAGGTACTGGAGCGAGGTGATCACCGTCAGGGTCACCATGGACGCCAGCAGCAGCGGCGTAACAATGCTGTCCACCCGGTAGAGGTTGGCCACCAGGAACCACAGAATCCCGACCACGTTGATCACCGTCGCCGCCTTGCCCAGCCGGCTGGGAGCGAAATACCGTCGCTCGACCGCCAGGTTGTAGGCCCCGGCCACGAACAGAATCGTGGCGTCCCGGGACAACACCATGATCGCTACCCAGGCCGGAATACGTACCGACACGGCCTCGATCGGCGCCGCCAGCGTCACCACCGCCGAAACGATCAGCACCTTGTCGGCGAGAGGATCGAGGAGCGCTCCGAGGTCGCTGTTCTCCCCGAGACGGCGGGCAAGCGCCCCGTCCATCATGTCGGTCAACCCGGCCAGCACGAGCGCTCCCAGCGCCAGCCCGAAGCGCCCGTAGAGGACGCAGATGACGACAACCGGAGCCAGCAGCAGCCGGAGAACGGTGAGTTGATTGGCAATCGTCATCAGGCGAGGGTCTCGAGGCCCATCGGAACTAGGGGAATATCCCGAGTTCCTCGTACGAACGTCGAATCTTTTCGAGGGCCACGATGTAGGCCGCGGTCCGCAGGGTGCCGCATTCCGGGAATCGGGTTCGGGCGTCGCGGATTTCGTCGTAGGCGCGCGTCATTTTCTCTTCGAGCCCGCTGACCACGAGTTCCTTTTCGTCGGACTGGGTAACCAGGTTCCGGCGCATCTCCATACTCAACCGCTTTCCGGAAAGTGTCTCGGCGGCATTCAGCAACGCGTTCGTATTGGCGATTTCAAGTCGTTTCTCGAGCAGGCCGAATCGCATGTGAGAGAGATTTCGCGCCCACTCGAAATAGGAGACGACGACCCCTCCGGCGTTCAGATAGACGTCCGGGATCACCGGAATGCCACGCTCCCGGAGGATACGGTCACCCTCCGGCGTGGTCGGCCCGTTCGCCGCCTCGGCAACCAGCTTTGCCTTGACCAGCGGGGCGGTTCCGGCGTGAATCACGTTTTCCACCGCCGCCGGGATCAGGACGTCGCACTCCACGGTCAGGATCGCTTCGGAGGGCAACTCTTCTTCCGCGTCGGGGAACCCCTTGATCGTGCCGTGTACCCGGCGCCACTCCACGACATCCGGCACCGAAATACCCGAGCCGGACCGCGCCACAATGGTGGTGTCCCACTCGCCGATGGCGACCACCTTGGCGCCGCGCCGAACGAGGATGTCGGCGGTGTGGAAGCCGACGTTCCCGAACCCCTGAATGGCCACCCGTTTGCCCGGCAGCCCGCGGGTCAGGCCGGTACCGGGGAAGTCTTCGACGAAGTCGAGGCCGCGGGCCAGGCCGAGCACGACGCCGCGTCCGGTGGCGTCCTCGCGCCCACGAATTCCGCCCTGGGTCACCGGCTTGCCGGTGACACTGGCGAAATTGTCGATCCCGCCCGGGTGCATCGCGTCGTAGGTGTCCGCGATCCAGGCCATTTCACGCGCTCCGGTGCCGAGGTCGGGCGCCGGGACATTGACGCCGGGACCGATGAAGTTCTTCCGGATCAGCTCGGCCGTGTAGCGACGGGTGATGCGCTCCACCTGCTCCGCGCTGTAACGGCGCGGATCAAGAGCGATTCCGCCCTTCGAACCGCCAAAGGGCACGTTGACGATGGCGCACTTGTAGGTCATCAACGCCGAAAGCGCACTGATCTCCTGCTGGTTCACGAGCGGGCTGTAGCGGAGCCCGCCCTTCAGGGGATGGCGATGATGACTGTGCTCCGCCCGCCAGCCGGAAAACACCTCCACGCGATTCCCGAACTTGACCGGAAAACGCGTGTAGTAGATCGAATCGGTGACACAGATCTGTTGGAGGAGCCCCTCCGGAAGCTGCAGTGCCCGCGCCGCTTCATGAACCAGGCCCTGAACGCTTCTCTCGAGGTTCAGGTCGGGAGCGCCGTTTCCCCTCATATCCCGGGATCGTAGAGCAGTTTCCCTGAACTGCCGGCGTCCTCCGGCGCGAGATCGAGGAAATCCGCGAGCGCCATTCGGCACGCGCTGGGTTTCAGGATGCACGGGCGCCCATGCGTGGCGCCCTCGACCACGATCATCAGGCTGTCGGGGTGACCGTTCGCCCCGAACACCGCTTCCTGCACCTGGAGTGGAGCCCTTCGGTCCGCATCGCCGGCAATGACCAGGATCGGGACCCCAACTGCCCCCAGGCGGGCGGAGAACCTCTCCACGTCCATTTCCCGCGGTTCGAAGCCGGCGGCAAGGCGGAGCCCGAGCAGGGTCAGGTCACCGGCCGGAAAAGGCGGGAGGCCAACCAGCAGATCGGCATAGCGATCGATCACCTGGGGAACGTTCCTGAAGGTGCTGTCGAGGACCACCCCCGAGATGTCGTCCACGATCGCGACTCCCGCGCGCGCGGCTGCCGCCCCTCCCATCGAGACGCCGAGCAGGTAGAGACGGTCCCCCGGGAACTCACGCCGGAGGAACCGGGCTCCGGCCAACACATCGAGGCCCTCGAAGAAACCGAGGCTCGTACGGGTCCCGCCGCTGTCGCCGTGGCGCCTGAGATCAAGGGTCAGGGCATTGCACCCGCGCCCCGACAGATACGCAGCGCGCTTCAGAACCTCACGCCGCGACCGGAACAGGCCGTGAGCGAGAACCACGGAACAACCCTCCGGATCCCGGGCGCGAAGCAACCAGGAAGCAAGCCGCACCCCATCTTCGCTCTCCAGGTAAACGGTTCGGTACGAGGCTCCGTAGTCTCCGGGAGTCGCGCGATCCGCCCGGTCCTGGGGGCGGGTGCCCGAAAAGCTCGCGAGAAGCACCCCGATCGCCGTCGGGATCGACAAGGCGACGAGCAGGAGGACTGCCGCCAACCAGCAAAGGACCCGCCGCGTCCTCCGGCGGCGACTTCCGGCAGGAGTCATCCTGCCGCGGACTCGGTCCCCTCCCGGAATCCGGGTTCGGGGACCCGCATGATGAGGACCACCGCGAGTCCACCGAGGCCGGCCATGAGCCAGCAGACGGGCTCGAACCCGTACGGATAGAGCAACCCTCCGGCCGCCACCGCGGCCGCGATGCCGAGCTGCGAGAAGACGTTGCAAAAGCCCAGGAAGCCGGCCCTGCGGGCCTTCGGAACCAGCTCGCTGCGAAGAGCGGTGAACGCCGCGATGCGCGCCACCGCCAGGCACCCGAACAGAAGCAGGGCGGCGACCAGCGCGATGCTCGTGAGTGAGGGCAACAGCGGAGTCATGGCGGCGACGGCCATGGAGACCAGCACGGTGAATCGACGCTTTCCGATCCGGTCGGAGAGCGGCCCGGCGATGAGCTGCGCGGCCATGATGGCGGCTCCCAGACCCCCGTAGAGCAAACCGACCTGCTCCAGCGAAAACCCACGCGCCTCCTGCACCCAACCCGAGGCGTAGGCGGAGATTCCCACCAGACTTCCGGACATGAAAAACGCGGCGAACGCCGCCGTCCGGTGAACCGGACTCTTCACAAACTCCAGATGTCCGGCGAGGCTCTGCCGAAGCGAGTCCGAGACCGCCGGCCGCGACCGCGTCTCCGGGAGCGCCCGCAGCGTCGCCAGCGCCAGGACCGCAAGGAGCGCGATCACCAAATAGACACTCGGGTGTCCAAAACGACCGGCCGCGAAGGCCGCCCCGACCTGACCCAGGATTGCCGTTCCCATCGCTCCGCCCATGAGGACCGCCATCACCTTGCCGCGCCGGCGGTACGGCACCAAGTCGGCGATCCAGGCCACCGCGAGCGCCGCGACGGTACCGCCAGCAAATCCGGCGGCGACCCGCGCCACCACGAACGCGGCATAGCTCGACGCCAGGGAGATCACCACGGCGGACACCAGGATCAGCGTGACGGCGAGAAGCAGGTAGGGGCGGCGGCCACGCGAGTCGGACAGCGGGCCCATGACCAGGGCCGCCAGAGCGGCCGCAAAGGAATAGGCCGAAATGGCAAGGCCAATGTCGGCGACGCCGACCCCGAGGCCGCCGGCGAGAGCCGCGATCAGCGGCGTGATCACCTGTTGGTCCAGCAACCCCACGGCAATCACCGCGCCCAGCACCGCGCCGGGCCAGACGAAGGAGGCGGTTTCCGGACGACTCGTCAAGGAGCGAAGGCTACCTTTCACCTGCCGTCCGCACGCCGGATCCGCCACAATTCCCGCCTGTGAGCAGTTCGTTCGAGGCTCGAAGTTCCCGGTGCAACCACCCTCTCGGGGATTTCCCCCGGTCGGCTCCCACTCCAAGCATCTATATTCTCGCGCCTCCCTGAAGATGTCCGTTCTCGAACGATTCGTTTCTCCGATCCGCAGCCGGGACGCCGCCGTCCGCCTCAAGGCGGTCCAGAAACACCCGCCGGAGGACACGCAAACGCTGGCCGATCTCGCGCGCTCGGATCCCGACTCGCGCGTCCGGAAAGAGGCCGTGCGGCGCCTCGAAGCACCCCGGGTGCTGCTCGAACTGACGGATACCGCGGGCGACGAGAGCGCCCGCCGGCTGGCCCGCTCCCGAGGCGAGGCACTCCTCGTCAAGATCGCGGCCGACGACCGGGACGAGGATGAGTCGCGGCGGGCGCTCGGACTCCTCGGCGCGCTGCGGGCAGTCGCCGAGGTGGCGTGCCGGGCCCATTTCGGCCCGATTCGCACCGAGGCACTCGCACGGTTGACCAGTGTCCCCGCGGGCGAGGCCGACCGCGATACCGCCCTCGCCACGGTGGCTGGAAAAGCCGCGGAGCCGGCCCTCCGGAGCCACGCCCTCGAGGCAATCCGCAGCCCGGACGGCCTCCTTCAGGTGGCGGTTTCGGCAGAGCACCGCGAGACCGCCCAAGCTGCCGTCCGGCGGCTGGACGACCCGGGATTGCTGCTCGCCGCGGCAACCGGCGCGACCTCGAAGAGCGTGCGCCGGCTTGCCCGGCGCCGCGCCGACGAACGGCTGCCTCCAGATCATCCGGAACGCGTGCAGCTTCGGGAAAAAACCCTGGGCGGTTTGTTGGAGCGCCTTGCCGACGCCGATCCGGCGGCTCCCGACCGGAACGCGGGCCTGCTTGAGGAGGCCGACGCCGTCCTCGCCTCCGGGCCGGTAGGAGCTGAACTCACCGCGCGGCTCGAAGAACTGCGCGTGCGGCTTGAGGGCGGGGGATCCCGCGACGAGCGAGCGGCGCGGCTTCTCGTCCCGGAGGAACAGACCGCTTCCGGGGGTGTGGATCTCCCTCCGGTCGAAGAGCCCGAGCGGTCGCCCGACCTCCCGCCGGCGGTCGAAGAAATTCTTGCCCGCCTGGAAGACCCTGAAGGCGCTCCAGGTCTGGCCGAACTGGACCTGGCCGAACGGGAGTGCCTCACGCTTCTGGAAGGGCTGACCTCCACGGAACCGGTCCGCGCCCGGTTGCGCGCCGCGGTGGCGAAGGCGCGAGACCGGGCTCTGGAGCGCAAGAAGGCCCGGGTCCGGGAATTTCAGATCGGCGAACTGGCCGATCATGCGGTTTCCCTGGCGAAATCGCTCGGCAAGCGTCCCTCCGGGCCGGAAATAGCACAGTCTCGCCGGGAACTGACCCGACTCGGGCGCCGGTTCGATCGCCTGGAGCCACCCGAAAGCCCGGACGCCGAGCGGTTCCGGAAGGCCGCCAGAGAAGCCGAAACCGCGCTGGGCGCGGCCGAGTCCGCGCACCAGGACCAGGTCCGCACGACCGAGGGACGGATCGCCGCCCTCGAGGAACGTCTTGCCGCGCTCGAATCGTCGGAGTCCTTTCCCCTCGAGGACGGCGAGGTCGCCCTTCGCGAACTTGGGAAACTCAGAAGCGATGCAGCCGTCTGGCGTCAGGTCGGACCCGAGCGGCAAACCCGTTTCCAGCGTCTTCAGGCGGCCCTGATGCCCAGGCTTCGGGAGGCCAGAGAAGTCCGGGAGTGGCGTCACTGGTCCAATCTGGAGGAACAGGCGGAACTCATTCGCCGGGCTGGCGCGCTGGTCGAGGTGGAGGATCTGCAGCGCGTCGATCGCGAGCTCACGGCCCTCGAACGCGCCTGGCATGCGGCGCGACACACGGGACGCGACCGGGGTCAGGAACTCTGGGAAGAATGGGGTGAGGTCCGCCGAACCCTCCTCGAACGGATCGGCCCGCTCCGGGAAGCCGCGGAGCGCGAATTGGGCGAGAAGCTGGATGCGCTTCGTGCGCTCGTCGAAAAGGCAGAGCAGATAGCCGAGAGCGGCGATCCGCGGCGAGCCGACGAGATTCGCTCGCTGATGCCCGAGTGGCGCGAGCGCGCCAAGGGAATCGGGAAGCGCTCGGAGCGGCTGTGGAAGCGATTCCGCGCCGCAAACGACCAGTACTTCAGCGAACTCAAGGCAGTGAGGAAAAAGCGCTACGCGGAGTTCGCCGCGAACGTCCCGATCCGCGAGAATCTCATCGCGCGGGCCAAGGCGCTCTTCGACCAAACCGACGGCGAGACCGTGCGGAACGCGGTGCGCGACTTGATGCGGGAGTGGAAAGAGTCACCGCCCGTCCCGCGCAAGGAGGGCGATCGCCTCTGGGAGGACTTCCGCAGTGCCTGTGACGGGGCTCGGGACCGGCTCCGCGAAGGCCGTGGAGACGCGAAGGCCGAAACCACCATGGTGCCCGAGCGCACGCCCTCCAGTGAAGCCGACGCCGATCTGCGAGGTCGGATCGCGGACCTCCTCGCCCTGGCGGCGGAAGAGCGGCGCGACGCCGCCGTCGCGCTCTGGGACGACTACCGGCGCATTTCCCGCGCGGGGGACCGCCTGGCCCGCGAAACCACCAGCGCCCTCCTCACTTGCCTTCGGGAAACACTCGAGGGTGATCCCGATTCCTTTTCGGGGACGCGCCTGGACCAGGAACAACTGGTTTCGCGGCTGGCGGCCCTGCTTGAAGAGATGGAAGCGCTCGCGCGACCTCGCGCGCCGGTCGCGTCCGAGGGGGGAGTGATCGACTTCGCGGAGCACCTGAGGCGCACCCTCCAGGCAGGGCGCGCCGCGGATCGCGGCGCCGTGCTCAGGGAAGCCGCACAGGATGCGGCCAGGATTCTCGAGCGCGCCCGTGCCGCCGGTCCGGCGCTATCGGGACCGGCGACCGAAACGATGGGGCGCCTCGAAGGACTCGCCCGGAAGGTCATCGCCCGGGCGCCGTCGCTGGACGAGGAACCCGGTCGCCGGAATCGCGGCCGCGCTCGCGGAAACCGGCCGCGCCGGGATTAACAGCCTGTGGTGAAACCCGCGTGAGCGCCGAGACGGGCGAGGCGCCCGACTGACAAGGCGCGTGAGGCCGGAATACCCGGTGTATTTCGGCCGAAACGCAACGATGAGCGCCGCAAAGCGGCGCGGTTCAGCCGGGATGGATCGCACGTCGAACGCCGCGGGGGTTTTGCCACAGGCTGTTAGCTGCTTCCCGCTCCGAACCTGAGGCGGAGCGCGTTCCCGACCACCGTGAGTGAGGAGAGCGCCATGGCGGCGGCTGCCGCCTCCGGCGGCAACAACAGCCCGGTCGACGGATACAGGACGCCGGCCGCGAGCGGCACCGAGACCACGTTGTAGAAGAAAGCCCAGAACAGATTCTGCCGGATCGTCCGCAGTGCGCGCCGCGCGATCCGCAGGGCTTCGCTCACGAGCCTGAGGTCCGGGCGCATCAGCGTCACTGCCGCCGCCTCCCGGGCGATCTCCGTCCCCTCGGCAAAAGCGATACCAACGTCGGCGCGGGTCAGAGCCGGAGCGTCGTTGATGCCGTCCCCGACCATGGCGACCGGACCGTAGCGCTCCCGCAGCCGATCCACCGCCGAGAGCTTCTGGTCCGGGAGAAGTCCCCCCTCAACGTTACGAACTCCGATCTCCGAGCCGGTTGCCGTGACCGCGGCGGGTTCGTCGCCGGAAACCAGCGACACCGCCAGCCCGTCCTCGTGGAGTTTGCGGACGAGTTCCGCCGCTTCCGGACGCGGCCGATCCCGAAACCCGATGCTACCCGCGAACTCGAGACGCCCCGCCGATTCACGCAGCACCCGAAGCCAGCCCGACGCCCCGCTGCTGGCCGGGCTGGCGGGCACGGACAGGCCCCGCTCGCGAACCAGCCGGTCGCTTCCGACCCACACCGTGGTGTTCCCGCCGTCAAAGCTCGCCGTCACGCCCCGCCCGGGCAATGCCTCGAAGCGTTCCGGGGTACTGAGCCCCGTCCCTTCCTTCTCCGCGTGGGCGACAAGCGCTCTTCCCAGGGGGTGTTCGGATCCCTGTTCCGCCGAAGCCGCGAGTTTCAGCAGGGTCCCGGCGGTCTGTGGCGGAGCCGGCTCCAGCGCGACCACCACGGGTTCGCCCGTGGTGACCGTCCCGGTCTTGTCGAGTCCGACCGCTCGGACGGAAGCCAGGGCCTCGAGCGCCCCCCCGGACCGGAACAGAATCCCCCGCCGCGCGCTCCGGCCGGTCGCGACCAGCACCGCGATGGGGGCCGCCAACCCGACCGCACAGGGACAGGCCACCACCAGCACCGCCACCCCGCGGGCGAGCGCGAAGTCGGCGGCGCCGCCCCAAAGGAGCCAACCTCCGACGGTCACCGCGGCGACCACCATGATGACCGGGACGAGGACCCCGGCCACCCGGTCGGCGGCCCGTTGCAGGGGGATTTTCTCGGTCTGCGCCTTTCGGACCGCCGCCGCGATCCGCGAGAGGGTGCTCTCCGAAGCGGCGCGCGTCACTTCGATTTCGACGGCGCCGGTCAGGTTCATCGCCCCGGCAACCACCGGATCGGGCGCCGCCCGCTCCACCGGGACGCTCTCCCCACTCACCAGCGATTCGTCCATCGCGGCTCCACCGCGGACGATGCGGCCATCGAGGGGCACCCGTTCTCCGGGGCGCACCCGAACCCGCTCGCCGGTTTCGACGCGCGCCACCGCCACCATTTCCTCAACGCCTTCACGTACCACCCGCGCCTCATCGGGAGCGAAGGCGAGCAGTTCTCCGAGCGCGTCCGCGGCCCGGTTCCGGGCGCGATCCTCGAGCCAGCGCCCGAGGCGAACGATCGCGACGATGATCGCGGCGGTATCGAAGAACAGGGGTCCCCCGGCGGCGCCCAACAGGCTCACCACCGACGACACGTAAGCGGTCCCCGCCCCCAGCCCGATCAGGCTGTCCATTCCGAACGCCCGGTTCCGGAGCGAGGTTCCGAGCGCCAACAGAAAGTTCCAGCCAAACAGCACACACACGGGCGTTGCGAGCAGGAACACGGTCCACCGGCCGAGAGCGGTCCCCCCCATGCCACTCATCGAGACGGCCATGGCCGCCGCGGAAAGTGCGAGGGCCGCGGCGACGGGCAGCAGTCCGCCCCCCGAGTGTGTGTGCGGCCCGGTTGCCCCGTCCTGCCCGGAAGATTCGATAGCGGTTTCCCGCGTTGGCTCCAGCGTGTAGGGACCGGCCGAGGCTACGGCGCCGGCGATCTCCGCGGCGCGTGCCGCGCCCGCTGCTCCGATTTCAGAAAACCGTACCGAGAGATCCCCGGTAAGCAGGCTCACTTCGGCGCTTGCGACCCCCGGGAGGCTGGTGACTGCCTTTTCGATGCTCGCCACACAGCCGGCGCAGTGCATCCCGGCCACCCGCGCGTCGAAGCTCGTATCCGCGGCGTGGCCGGCACGCGTCGGCGGTGTCTGCAAAGGCCGGTCCATGGTTGGCACCGGAGTATAGGGAGGGGGCGGGGCCGGTCAGGACCGCCCGGCTAGGTCAGTGCGAATGGGCGTTCTCGTAGTGCTCCGCGAGCAAGTCCCTGCCGAAGTCTCCCCTCAGATCGCGCCACACCGAGTGAATGTGATTCGCGTCGTTCTGCGTGTTGTCGTATTCGACGAGGAACGTCGGCCCGTGAATCCGGTAGTAGTGGGGATCGCCCGCTTCGGCGCCGCCGGCCCAGGCGAAATGGACATCGCCCACGCCCGCGGAAGTGATCTCGCCGAATTCCTCCTTGGCAAGGTCGAGCCGTAGCCGCCCGAGATAGACGTGGATCAACTCGACCAGTTTTTGGCCCTGCTCGCGTGTCATCTCTCGATGTGCGACTCCCAGCGGATCGCCCGGCTCCGCAACCCGCGAAGTGCCCGTCAGGATGTCGGGCGGGGCCTCGGAGTCGAAGATGACCCGCTCCCGCGTTTGTCCCTCGAAGAGCGCCAACAGTTCCCTTGCGACCGTCTGCTCCGCGGCGAGGACTTCGAGGCCGGTGTGGTTCCCTTCCTCCACGATCGCCGGATTGCTGCCCATGAACGCGGGCGCGGTCGCCACGACCTCGCCGCCGTTCAGCGTGACGTTGAGCGACAGATGGTGTCCCTCGACGCGCCAACCCCAGGGCTCCGACGGAGAGGGCTCGTCGAACACCGTGAAGTAGTAGCGGTCGGAGTCCCGAATGTCGCGCCCTTCGCGCTCGTAGAGGATCTGCTCCAGGTACATGATGCCGAGCGCCTTGGCGATCCCCTCATGGCTGAGCACGGTCCCGAGCAGGCGATCCGCAAGCCGGCGCTGGGGCGGGGTGAACTCCCCGTAGGAAAGTCCCTCCCGATCCCGCGGGATGAAGTGCCAGTTGAAGCGCTCTTCATCCTCGAATGCGAAGGTCGCCTGGGCCCTCTGCTCGGGGTCGAGCGACATCAGAAAGTGACGCGCCCGGTCGATCATCTCCGCGGCAATGTCCGGAGCGCCGGCGGCCCAGCCGATGGAGACGGCAAGCGCCGGACCGGCAAACAACGCGACTTTTTTCTTCATGCTCATTCCCTCGCAGTTCGATTCTATTTTTCAAGAACGCGTTGCGCGATTGCGATGCCGTTCCCCGGCCCTCACCGGGTTGCCGCCGGCGCTCCGAGGCTACAATCGCCAGCCGCTTGCCTGTCCGCCCGATCCTGCGTTACGGGGCTCCCCCCCTGAGCACTCCCGCGAAGCCCATCGAGGACTTCGATCAGGACTGGCGGACCCTGGTGGACGACATGGTCGCCACCATGTACGCCGCCCCCGGGGTCGGCCTCGCGGCGCCCCAGATCGGGGTGGGCGTGCGCCTGACGGTGATCGACATCACGGTCGGGGAGAGCGAGGGGCAACTAATCGTGATGGCCAATCCGGAAATCCTCGAATCGCGGGGGAGCCAGTCCGAAGAGGAAGGATGCCTCTCGGTGCCGGGATACTCGGGGGTCACCCGACGTGCTCAATGGGTGCGCGTCCGCGGCCAGCGTCTCGACGGTTCGTTCTACGAAATGGAAGGGGAAGGGCTGCTGGCGAGAGCGTTCGCCCACGAGGTGGACCACCTCAACGGCCGCCTGTTCCTCGATCGGCTCGGAATGCTCAAGCGGGATCTCATCGTTCGCAAACTGCGCCGCCGCATGCGTCGCGGCGACTGGTAGCGCTCCGGCGACCGGGCGCCTTGCCATTCTCGGTGCTCACGTCACTTTCGCCACAGGCTGCTGACGGAGGGACGGAGGGGGAGCGCCTCCGCATGGTCTTCCTGGGAACCTCCGCCTTTGCCGAGCCGGTGCTCCAGGCCCTCGACGCCCACCATGAGGTCCTCGCGGCGGTCACACAGCCGGATCGGCCCGCTGGCCGTGGTCACCGTCCGCGCGTCAGCCGGATCAAACGCCTCGCTCTGGAACTCGGGATACCGGTCCGCCAACCGGAACGCATCCGCCGCCGGAGTGCGTGGGAACCGCTGGCGGACCCCGTCCCCGATGTCCTCGTCGTCGCCGACTACGGTCAGATCCTGTCTGCCCGCCTGCTGGCGGTCCCACGACTCGGCGCCGTCAACGTCCACGCCTCGCTCCTGCCCGAACTCCGCGGCGCCGCCCCCGCCATCTGGGCGCTGGCCCGCGGCCACCGCCGGACCGGGGTGACGACCATGCTCATGGACGCCGGACTCGACACGGGGCCGATTCTGCTGCAGCGGAAAACCGCAATCCGTGAAACCGAGACCGGGGGCGAGCTGCTCGCCCGCCTCGCTCCCATGGGCGCCGAACTCCTGATCGAGACCCTGGCCGGGCTCGCCGGGGGGCGGATCACTCCGCGTCCCCAGGACGAGGACGCGGCCACCCTCGCCCCCCGAATCCGGAAGGCCGACGCCGCCCTGGACTGGGATCTGGGAGCCCCGGCCCTCGCGGACCGGGTGCGGGCCTTCTCTCCCGCCCCCGTCGCCTTCACGGCATTCCAGCCGGAGACTCCGGGGGGCGCGACTCTGCTCCGGATACACCGGGCTGCAGCAGCGAGCGGATCGGCCGCGAGCACCGTTCCGCCGGGTTCGTTCCGGGTCTCGGGCAGCCGGCGCGCCCCGTGCCTCGAGGTGGCGTGCGGCGCCGGCACCACGTTCCGGCCCCTCGAGGTCCAGGCGGCCGGACGCCAGCGACTCCCCATCGCCGATTTCCTGCGGGGAAACGCCATCCCGCCCAACGGCCGGTTCGCGGGCGCCGCCGAGGCAGTTCGGCTGACCGGCGCCTAGCCCATCCAGGATCCATGCGCCTCCAACTGCGACGCATCGTTTTTCTCCTGGCCGGCACGGTCGCGGTCCTCGCCGCGGGTTACGGACTGCTGGTCGCCGTGGCGAGCAACCGGCCCCCGAGGTCGACTCACGACTTCTTCGCGGCGCCCGCCCGAAACGTCGCGCACCGCGGTGGCGGCATGCTGGCTCCCGAGGCCACCCTGGCGGCATTTGCGGCGGCCGCCAGCGCGGGGGCGGACGTCCTGGAGATGGATGTCCGGCTGAGCGCAGACGGCGCGCTCGTCGTCATCCACGACCGAACGGTGGACCGCACCACCGACGGGAGCGGTGCGGTCGCGGATCTCCGCCTGGAGGAGTTGCGCTCCCTGAATGCCGGCCATCACTTTCGGGGACCGGACAATGGCTTCCCCTATCGGGAGGAACGCCTTGCCGTGCCGACCTTCGAGGAAGTCCAGAAGGCGCATCCGGGCCTTCGTCTCGTGGTCGAAATGAAGACCCCCGAAACGGCGGAGCCGCTTTGCCGCGCGATCCGGGACGCCGGGCGGGAAAGCCGAACCCTGGTCGCCGCTTTCGGCCGCGAATCCCTGGACCGCTTCCGGGCCGGCTGCCCTACAGTGGCGACGGGAGGTTCCTTCCGGGAAGTCGTGATCTTCCTCGCCATGTCGCTCGGGCGGATCGCCGGCCTCTACGACCCGCCCTTCGATGCGCTGCTCGTCAGCGAGACCAGCGGACCGCTCCGGGTGGTGACGCCCCACCTGTTGCGCTCTGCCCGCCAGGCCGGACTTCCGGTGCTGGTCTGGACGGTGAACCAGGCCCAGGACATGGAGCGCCTTCTCGGGCTGGGAGTGGACGGGATCCTCACCGATGATCCGGCAACGCTCGCGGCGGTCCTCGCCGCCTTCCGCTGACATGTCCCGGCCCCCTCGCAAAGAGACCGGCAGGCGCGGGCAAAAGCGCCCTGCCCGGCCCGCAGGTCCCGCCTCTCCGGCCCGGCGCGCCGCCTTCGCGGTCCTCCTGCGGCTGGAGCCCACCCGGGATCGGCCCCTCCCGCCACGCCCCGACGCCTTGATCGCCCGCCTCGAAGACGCACAGGGGAAGCCTCCCGGAAGCCGAGACCGGGCGCTCGCCAGAGAACTCGTTTTCGGTGTCCTGCGGTGGAGGCGCGCGCTCGACTACGCCCTCGACACCTACTCGCGCCGGCCGGTCGCAAAGCTCGATCTCCCGGTGCGGACCGCGCTCCGGCTCGGCCTCTATCAGCTCCGCTACCTGGATCGGGTGCCGGCCAGCGCCGCGGTCCACGAGTCGGTGTCACTCGCCACCGCCTCCGCGAAACCGGGCGCCGCGGGGCTGGTCAACGCCGTCCTGCGAGCCTATCTGCGGGCCGATCACGCGTGGCCCCACCGGGCCGGCGACCGCGGCCTCTATCTGCGCACCGGACTGTCACACCCGGACTGGATGGTGGACCGCTACCTGCAGCAACTCGGAGCCGAAGGCGCGAGACGGCGGCTCGAAGCCAACAACCGCTCCCCAACGGTCTTCCTGCGGGTGAACCGCCGGTTCTCGCTGGACGAAGTGCGGAAGCGACTTCGGGACGATGGAGTGGAGACGGAACGCTTTCCGATCGCGCCCCGCTGCCTCAGGATCACGAGAGGCAATCCGCAGGACACGGCGCCGTACCGCGAGGGCGCCCTTCACATCCAGGATGCGGGATCGCAGCTCGTGGCCTGGTTGCTTCCGCTGGACGGGGCCCGCCGGTGTCTCGATGCGTGCGCCGCGCCGGGAGGGAAAGCCACGATTCTCGCCGAGCGCGTCGAGCCGCGGCCGCTGTTCGCCGCCGACCTCCGCCCGGCCCGGGTGGCGCTCCTGGGCGATACGGTCCGGCGTCTCTCGGCAGGCAACGTGTTGCAGCTCGCCGCCGACGCTTCCCGTCCGCCCTTCGGGGCGGCGACTTTCGACCGGATTCTGCTGGACGTTCCCTGTAGCGGCCTCGGGACCCTCTCGCGAAATCCCGACATCAAGTGGACGGCCTCGACCGCGCGCCTCGCCGCTCTCTCCGAAACCGGGGGCCGTATCGCCCGGGCGGCGGCCGATCTCCTCAGCCCCGGTGGCATGCTGCTCTATGCCGCCTGCTCACTGGAGCCGGAGGAGACCACTGACGCCGTACGCGGTGTGCTCGCCGAAAAGCCCGGCCTCCGCCAGAAATCCCTGGCGGATCGCGTGCCGGACGCCCTGGCCTCGCTCATCGACGAGGACGGGGCGCTTCGGGTAGCGCCCGAACAGCACGGAACCGACGGCTATTTCGCGGCGCTCCTGCAGCGCACGGACACCTGAACCCTGCGGGCGCGGTCCGACCCGCCAGACCACCGCGCAGGTCGCTCGGGAAACCCCGGGCGGGCCACTACACTTCCGGCAGGTAGTACCACTTGGGCAGTTTCCGGATCCGCCTGGCACGCAGCCGAAGCCCCTCTGCTTCACGTCTGTCACGGGGTCTCTACTACCTGCTGATCGGCTCGCTGCTCGGCGCCACCTTTGCCTTCGCAACCGCGGCAACGTTCCTGATCGCCTCCTCAGCCGCCGACCCTGCGGTCCCCGACCTCACCGGCCTCGAAGTGGCCGCCGCCGAAGCTGTCCTCGGCAGCGTCGGGCTTCGGCTGGCGGAGGGGCAGGCGCGCTTCGATGACCAGGTTCCGGAGGGTCGCATTGTCTTCCAGGAGCCGTCCCCGGGCGCGTTCTTCAAACGGGGCCGTTCCGTCCGGGTGTTCCGCAGCCTCGGGCCGACCCGGCGCGTGGTGCCGCGACTCGAGGGCAGCACCCTCACCGAGGCTCGGCGGGCGCTCGAGGCCGCGGAACTCACCGTGGGCCGGGTCGCCGAGGTGGAAAGCGACACCTATCTCGCCGGCCGGGTCATCGCCCAATCTCCGGTGGCCTACAGCGAAACGGTTCCGGACACGTCGGTTTCGGTGCTTCTCTCGGCGGGGTCGGAGCCCGAATCCTTCGTCATGCCGGACTTCATTGGCCGCCGCTACGGAGAAATCGCCGATGACCTGAGCCGGGGCGCCGTCCGCGTCCGCGACGTCCGCAGGGTCCCCTACCGGGGCGTCCCGGCGGGGATCGTCGTGGATCAGGTGCCCGCCGCGGGCGCCAAGGTAAGCCGCACCGACCGGATCGTGCTCACGCTTAGCCGGTAAATTCAAGATCCGAATGCGGATTACGCCTTCCCTGCTGTCCGCCGACTTCACCCGTCTGGCGGAAGAGATCCGGACGGTGGAAAAGGCGGGAGCGCACGGGCTGCACCTCGACGTCATGGACGGGCACTACGTCCCCAACCTCACCTTTGGGCCGATGGTGGTGGCGGCGGTACGCCGCTGCACCGATCTGCCACTCGACGCACACCTGATGATCGAGAATGCCCCGGAACACATCAGGGCCTATGCGGACGCCGGAGCGGACGCGATTGCGGTGCATCCCGAAGCCGTACCCCATCTCCACAAGACGCTTTCGGATCTGCGGGCCCTCGATGTCCGCCCCGGGCTCGCCATCAACCCACTGTCCCCGCTGGGATCCATCGAGGAGGCGCTCGGCGCCGTCGATTACGCGATCGTCATGTCGGTCAATCCCGGTTGGGGCGGGCAGCGCTTCATCGATGGAAGCATGGACCGGATCCGCCAGGTTCGCCGGCTCGCCGAGCGATGCAACCCATCACTCGAAATCGTGGTGGATGGCGGTATCAATGCCTCCCGCATCGAGGCGGCCCGCGAAGCCGGCGCCGACGTGGCGGTGGCGGGGTCGGCGGTGTTCGGCGCCGCCGATCCGGCAGCAGCGGTCCGGGAGATGCTCACCGCGTGACGCATCCATCGAGCGGCGCCGGGCTCCGGGGGGCTCCCACCCCGTTTTGCGACCGGACGGGCCGACGTCCTTGACCGCTTCGGACAACCCGCTACCTACCGAGAGCCCGGCCGCGGAATCCAGTCCGCCTGCGCGGGTGTCGATCCGCGTGCGCTACGCGGAGACCGACCAGATGGGAGTGGGGTATCACGGCGCCTACCTTCCCTGGCTCGAAGTGGCGCGAACCGGTTGGTTGCGAAAGCACGCCCTCCCCTACCGGGAGCTGGAAGCAGCCGGAGTCCATCTGCCGGTGATCGAGGTGCGATGCCGCTACCTGCGGCCGGTCCGCTACGACGACGATCTGATCGTGGAAGCGACGGCACACGGGTACCGGCGCTCCGGCATCGGGTTCGAATACCGCGTGCTGCGCGCTCGCGACGGCGTGCTGGTGGCGACCGCCACGACGCGGCACGCGGCAGTAGGGCCCGGGGGTCGAGCCCGGAGGCTTCCCGAAGCGGTCAGGAACGCGCTGACCGCCGGTGGAGAAGAGGACGGGAGCACCGAAGACGGTCGGGCTCGCGATGCGGGCGCGGTGTGAGCGAGGAATGCCGGGGCTCTTCCGGCGGCAGCGGAGCGATGAACAGTGCGACCGCCTCTCCGGGCGGGGACGGCCGGGGCGTCTCGCCATTCGGGGCAGGTCCCCCGTGAAGGCGTTCCGGTCAAGCGCTAGCATTTCGCCGGCTGCGGCTTTTCCGCTTCTTTGCATGATCTCTGACCCCGCCGGTTCCTACCGCCGGAGCTTTCTTCCCCGGGCCCTGGCGGTAGCCATCGTCCTGGCGGGCCTCGCGTGCAGTTCCCGTCCCCTCGGCGAGGTTCCGACCGGTGCCCAGGCTGACCGGCGGCTCCTGGCGCTTGGGCAACAGAGCCTTGAGGATCGTGATTGGGAGACGGCCCGCACCTGGTTCCGTCAGTTGCTCGACAGCTATCCGCGCAGCCAGTTCGCCGGGGACGCCCGCCTGGGGATCGCGGACACCTACTACAACCAGCGCGGCGCCCAGAACGCGCTCCTGGCGGCCACGGAATACCGGGACTATCTGACGTTCTTCCCCAACCATCCGCGTGCGGATTACGCGCAGTTCCAGATCGCATTCGGACACTTCAAGCGGCGCCGCAGCGCCGACCGCGACCAGGAGGACACCGAGTTGGCGGCCACCGAGTTCGACAAGCTCCTCGACCTCTATCCCAACTCCCGTTACGCCGAGGACGCGCGGGTTCATCTGGCGGAGTGCAAGAACGACCTCGCCACCTCCGTGCTGCTGAAGGCCGAGTTCTACCAGGACCATCGGAACTGGTGCCGGGGCGCCATCCCCCGGCTCGAAGAGATCTTGACGGACTACCCCGACTTCGACCGTCTCGCCGAAGTGCGCCACCGATTGGGCCAGGCGCTCACCGCATGCGGCCGCGAGCAGGAGGCTCTGGTCCATTACCAGAAGATCGTGGAAGAGCACTCGGAAAGTCCTTACACCGAGGCGGCCCGCGAACGCATTCGCCAGATCCTCGCCCGAACCTGAACCAGCCGAGCCGGCGCCGGTGGGGTCCGAACGACACCGCCCGGCCCACGGACACCAGGGCCGGCGCCGCCGGCGGCTCGATTTCGAAGTCCCTTAGAAGCCGGTGGGACGCGGAGCACGCACCTGGGCGAGGCAGTCGCCGCGATGGATCAGAATCCTGAGCTCTTCCCTCCCGTCAGAATCGCTGCCGGCCCCGCAAGCCTGCCGGGCACCCCCGCCGGCGACCACCACGTCACCCGCCACCAGGCCCTGCAGTAGCGGCTTCGCACCACCTTCGAGGTCCGCCGTCTCCACTGCGACCCCGACGATACGCCATCCGTGAATCTCGGAGCGGTCGAGCCGCCGCGCGGCCAGAGCGTCGAGCGTCTCCGGCCGGCACAACTCTTCCGGAGCCGGCTCGAACCCCAAGACATCCACCTGCCCGTGACGCTTTTCGCCGTAGAGGAACCCGCGGGATCCGTCCAGGCTCGCCACCGCGTCCGCCCCCAGGAAGACATCGGGCAGGACGGGCACCAGGCGGCGCGGGGAGAAGATCGTCCCGCTGGCGGATCGTTCAGCCAGAGAGCGCGACTCTCCGTGCTCCGGCGAAGTAGGAAAAGCCGGACCACGCCGTCAGAATGGCCGCGATCCAGAGGCCGAGCACCCCGAAGGGGGCCAGAACGGGATAGAACGCCCCGCCCAGCACCAGGAGCGCCGCGTACACCTGAGCGTGCATCTTGATCTTCCCGAGCAGACTGACCGGCACGCTGGAGCCGCGCTGGAGCGCCACCATCCTGAGCGCGGTAACGGCGAACTCTCGCCCCACGATCACGATCGCGACCCAGGCCGGACAAAGCCCCCGATCCACCAGACATATGAAGATCGTGGAAATGAAGAACTTGTCCGCGATCGGATCCAGCAGTGTCCCCAGCGCCGTGATCTGATTCCGGCGGCGGGCAATGTGCCCATCCAGGAGATCGGTCAAGGCCCCGCCGGCCACCAGCCCGGCGCTCACGAGCTGCCAGCCCGGGAACGACGCGAGCAAAGCCACCGCGACAAACGGCGTCACCAATATCCGCAGTAGCGTGAGGCGGTTCGCCACGCTCATCTCGGGCACACGTTCGAAGGAGTTCTCCGCGCCCGCAGCGCGGGCCAAGGATGCTATCAGGAGCGGGCAGCAGTGAAGAGGGGAGTATCCTGTCCGACTGTCGATGAAGGCGGTCATTCTCATCGGGGGGAAGGCGCTACGGCTGCGCCCCCTGACCTTTCGCCGTCCCAAGGCGATCGTCCCCCTCCTGACCCGCCCCTTCCTCGTCACCCAGTTCGAGTTGCTTCGCAAGGCGGGGATCACCGACATCGTTCTCTGCCTGGCCTCGCTCCCGCGGCGGATCGAGGCCACCTTCGGTGACGGCAACGCGTTCGGGGTGTCCCTCCGTTACTCGGTGGAGCCGAAACCGCTCGGTACCGGAGGCGCCATCGGACACGTGAAGTCGCTGCTCTCCGAGCCTTTCGTGTGCCTGAACGGCGACGCACTGACCGATCTTGATTTTCGGGCGCTCGTCGGGAGTCACGAATCCGCCCGCGCCACCCTTACGCTCGCGCTGACCCAGGTGGCCGACGCGTCGCCGTACGGAGTCGTCGAGGCCGAAGACCTCCCGACCGGCGGACCACCGCGGGTCGTCAGATTCACGGAGAAGCCGGACTCGCCGGGGCCGGGCAAAATCAGCGTGGGCGCCTATGTCATGGACCCGGCCATCTTCGAGTTCCTTCCCGGGAAGGGCGCGTCCTCGCTGGAACACGAGGTGTTCCCCGCGGTTGTTGCGGCCGGGCGACCGGTCGCCGCGCACCGGCACGCGGGCTACTTCACGGACATCGGGGTCATCTCGCGTTACCGCCAGGCGCACCGCGACGCCCTCGACGGCAAGATCCGGATTCCGGGAGTCGGGCGTCCCAATCCCGGTGGCGTCATCGTGGACGAAACCGCCTCCGTTCACCCAGGCGCCCGTCTGATCGGCCCCTCCCTGGTGGGCCCCGAAACACAGGTACGCGAAGGAGCCGAGATCGGCCCCTACGCGGTGCTCGGGCGCCGGGTGCGGGTGGAGGCCAACGCTCGCATAAGGGATTCGATCCTGTGGGCGCACACCCGCATCAGCGAGGACGCCACCGTGACCGAGGCGATTCTGGGCGTGAGCAGTTTCATCGGTCCGGGAGCCTCCCTCTCGGGGGCGGTCCTCGGCGACAAGAGCACCGTTGCCGCTCACAGCACCGTTCCATGGCTCAAGAACTGAACCCCGCTGAAGCCGGGCTGTTCAAGGCCTACGACATCCGTGGGGCGGCGCCGGAGCCATTGTCTCCGTCACTCGCGTGGCGGGTCGGCCGAGCGTTCGCCACCTGGCTTGGCGGCGGACGAATCGGCATGGCGCGCGACGCCCGGCTCACCAGTCCGGCGCTCGCCCGGGCGTTCCGAGCGGGCCTGGAGGCGCCGAACGTCGAGATCTTCGACTACGGCATGTTGCCGACGGACGCCATGTGGTTTGCCGTCCGGCATGACCGCCTGGACGGCGGGGCCGTGATCACGGCCTCCCACAACCCGCCCGGCGACAACGGCATCAAGCTCGTGGAGCGCGATGCCGCCCCGGTTTTCCAGGAGAACGGACTGCCGGACATCCGGCGGCTCGTCGACGAAGTTCCGGGGCCGCCAGCCGACCTGCCCGAGGACCCGGAGACGGGACCACCACGCGATATCGCCGGCGACTACCGGGCGTTTTTGGAAAGCGTGGTCGACTTCCGTTCCCTCCCGGCGCTCCGCGTGGTGCTCGACGCCGGCCACGGGATGGGGGGTCTCATGGCGGCCGAGGTCTTCTCCGCCGTCCCCGGAGAGTTTCTGGCGGTGCAGTTCCGGCCCGACGGCCACTTCCCGAGCCGCGGCGCCAACCCTCTTGATCCCCGAAACCGGGAGCCTCTCCGGCGCCGGGTCCTTGAGGAGGGCGCCGACTTCGGTGTCCTGTGGGACGGGGATGCGGATCGTTGTGTTTTCGTGGACGACCAGGGAGGGCACATTCCCGGAGACTTCACGACAGCCTTGCTGGCTCCTGCCGAGATCGCCAAGGAGCCGGGCACTCCGATCGTGTTCGACCTGCGGTCCTCCCGGGCGGTGCCGGACGAGGTGACGCGAGCCGGCGGCCGACCCCGCGCCGGCCGTGTCGGACACGCCTACCTGAAGCGCCGGATGCGACAGGAGGACGCCCGATTCGGGGGAGAACTCAGCGGGCACTTCTTCTTTCGAGCCGCCGGCTACGCGGACAACGCCTTGCTGCCCATCCTGCTCATGATCGAGCGTATCCGGGACTCGGGAAGGTCCCTCTCGGAGCTGGCGGGCGACCTGCGCCGGCGCTATTTCACTGTCGACGAGGAAAGCCGGGTGGTTCCCGACCCGGCGGCCGCGTTCGACCTGGTGCGCGAGAGCTTCCCGGGCGGGAGGGTCGACACGCTGGACGGACTCACGATGGACTTTCCCGACTGGCGCTTCACCCTTCGGCCATCGAACACCGAACCCGTGATGCGGCTCACCCTGGAGGCGTACCGCGAAGGACTCGCCGAGGACCGCCGCGACGAACTGCTGGCGCTACTGGAGCGTGCCGGCGAACGGACGGCAGCCAGCCCCAGGCGACGGCCACGGGCTCGCGCCGAGTAGAATCACCGGCTCCCGGGCGGGCGTATCTCAGTTGGCAGAGTACGAGCTTCCCAAGCTCGGTGTCGCGGGTTCGAACCCCGTCGCCCGCTCCATCCTCTTTCCCTGTTCCGTCCCGTCTCATGGCCCTATTCCGTCGCACCAATGAAGAAGAGGCATTCATGACCGAAACGCCTCCCGCTCCCGAACGGGGCGCCCGCTCGACCTGGATCGGGCAGGACACCCGTGTCGAAGGCAAGATCACGACTCGCGAGGACATCTGCATCCAGGGTCGCCTCAAGGGCTCCGTGGAGAGCACCGCGGCGGTGCTCATTCCGGAGGGCGGCCAGGTCGAGGCCGCCATCCTGGCGCGGAACGTGACCATTCACGGCCGGATGACAGGCGATGTAGAGGCGATCGAAAAGGCGGAGATCGGCGCGTCCGGGATCCTCACCGGAGGAATTCTTGCCGCCACGGTGGTCGTGCATGCCGGGGCCACCTTCGAGGGCACCGTGCGGAGCCGCGCCAAGTCGGAAGCGAAACCGGAACCGAGGATAACGCCGGAGACAAGAGCGGCAACTGAGGAGCGGGGCAGGACCGCGGCAGGAGCAGCGTAGGACCAGGGCAGGACCAGGAGAGGAAAGGACAAGAGCGTTCGATGAGGATCGGTACGGTTCGGGAGATCAAGGACAGCGAGAACCGGGTCGGATTGGTTCCGGGAGGTGTCGACACCCTGGTGGCCGCCGGCCACGAGGTGCTCGTCGAAGCGGGGGCCGGTCGCGGCAGTCTGATCTCGGACGAGGAATTCGCAACCGCGGGCGCGCAGATCGCGGCGACTCGCGAAGAGGTGTTCGACACCTGCGATCTCCTCATCAAGGTCAAGGAGGCTCAGCCCGAAGAGGTGGAACTTCTCCGCGAAGGGCAGGTTCTCTACACCTATCTCCATCTGGCTCCCCTGCCCGAACTGACCGAGGGACTGCTGTCCCGGGGAGTGACGGCGATCGCCTACGAGACCATCACCGCGCCTGACGGAAGCCTGCCGCTCCTGACGCCCATGAGCGAAGTAGCGGGCCGCATGGCGATCCAGGAAGGCGCGCACCACCTGCACCGCTCCTGCGGAGGCTCGGGAATCCTGCTGGCCGGCGTTCCGGGAGTCCCCCGGGGTCGAGCCGTGATTGTCGGCGGGGGCGTCGTGGGACTCAACGCCGCCAAGCTCGCCGTCGGAATCGGCGCCGAGGTCACGATCCTGGAAAAGAGTTCCGCCCGCATGCGGTACCTCGACGACATCTTCGGGAGCCGCGTCACGACCCTCAAGTCGAGTGCGGTGACGCTTGCCTCGTCACTCGCCGAAGCGGACCTCGTTGTCGGTGCGGTTCTGGTTCCCGGTGCGGCCGCACCCCGCATCATCACCCGCGAGATGATTGCCGCCATGCGTGAAGGTGCAGTCATCGTGGACGTTGCGGTAGACCAGGGTGGCTGCTGCGAGACGACCCGGCCCACCACCCACTCGAAACCCACCTACGTCGTGGACGGGGTCGTCCACTACTGCGTCGCCAACATGCCCGGCGCCATGCCCCGAACCTCCACCTACGCGCTCACCAACGTAACGCTCGAGTACGCCCTCACGATCGCCAACCATGGATTCGAGGAGGCCGTGCGCCGCGACGGTTGCCTGCGTCCCGGTGTGAACACCTATGCGGGCCGCCTCACCTGCCGGCCCGTCGCGGAATCGCAAGGTCGTGAATTTCAGTCGCTCGACGAACTGATCGCCTGATCGACCCGGCCCGGGAACCGTTGCCAGCCTGTGGTGAAACCCGCGTGAGCGGCGAGGCGCCCGGCTGACAAGGCGTGCAAGGGGGGAATACAGGTGTATTTGGACCAGAACGCAACGCAGAGCGCCGAACGGCGGCGAGGTTCAGCCGGGATGCATCGCCGCTTGAACGCCGCGGGGGTTTCGCCACCCGCTGTTGGACCGAAGGGCATGAACCCCGGCGCGCCCGAGGAGGGCACCGGACTTCGCCTGCTCGCGGATTGGGAAACCCCCATGGATGGGGAGGCCAACATGCGGCGGGATCGGGAGTTGCTCGAGCGAGCCTCGATGGGCGCTGGTCCAACGCTTCGTCTCTATCGCTGGTCCCGGCCCACCCTGACCCTGGGACATGGGCAAACTCCCGAGACCGCCACGGATCCGGCCGCACTCGCCGCTCTCGGGATTGCCTGGGTTCACCGCCCGACCGGGGGGCGAGCCCTCTTGCACCTGCCGGACGAACTCACCTACGCGTTTGCCGCGCCCCGGGGGTTCGCACCGGGGGTCCGGGGCGCCTACTTTCGCGTGATGGGATGCATCTGGACGGCGGTCGCCCGCTTCGTTCGCCTCGATCCCCCTCCGGCGGGGCCCCTGCCCCGCGACACCCAGGCCCCTCGTCTCCCCTGTCACGCGGTGGCGACCGGCCACGAAATCACCGCACAGGGAAAGAAACTGGTGGCCGGCGCCCAGCGCTGGCGCCGCGGCGCATTCCTCCAGCACGGCTCCATTCCCTGGACAGTGAACCGCGCCCTCACCAACTCGCTCGCCGGTCTGCCGCCCGAATCCCCGGTGGAAGCGATCGGCCTCGCCGAACTCCCGCTCGCCGGACCGGAGGCGACACCTCCCGCGGTCGGTGAGGTGGCGGCCGCGCTCGGCGTGTCGTTTCGCCGGGATCTGGAAGCCGCGCGCCAGTGCAGTGTCCCGGAGATCGCACGGCATCCGACCGGCGATGCATCCCGGCTGAGCCGCTAAGCTCCGCGTTCCGAATCAGTCGGAATACACTGGGTATCCCTCCCGATTCGAGCCTTGTCAGCCGGGCGCCCCGCCGCTCTCGGTGACTCGCGCCATTCCCGGGACACCACACCAGGCTGATTTCCTTGTTCCGTAACTTTTTTCAGGAGCGATCGATGAACGATTCCTCGCAGGGAGAACCGCCCGAGCCACTCGCGGAAGCCTCCGGGGCGAACGGCGCCGCGACCCCGGACGCGGCAGATGGGAACGATCCCCCGGCGCCGGCAAGCCCGGCCGAGATCGAGGACCTGCAGAGCCGGATCGCCTCTTTGACCCAGGAAGTGGCGGACGCAAAGGATCTCGCCCGGCGCGCGCAGGCGGACCTCGCGAACGTGCGCCGCCGCTCGCGGAACGAACGAGCCGAGTTCCGGTCCCGCGCCACCGAAGAGGTCTGCTCCGCCCTGCTTCCGGTTTTGGACGACCTCCACCGCGCCACCCTCGAAGTGGCGAAAACGACGGAGCGTTGGGACGGAGACGAGAACAACCATCCCGCCGAGAATCCTGCCGAGCGCGTCGTCCGCGGCCTTCACGAAGGAATCCGGCTCGTCCTGCGCCGTTTCCAGGACACCCTGAAGCGTCAGGGACTCCTCGAGATCGAAGCCGGTGGCGCCCCGTTCGATCCGCGGCTCCACGAAGCCGTCCAGGAAGTTCCCGCGGGGCCTGGACAGCGCGAGGGAGACGTGGTGGAAGTGCTGCGACGGGGATACCTCCTGGACGGCCGGGTGATTCGCCCCGCCACCGTGGTCGTCGCGAGCGCTCCCCCCGAAGATGCGGACGACGCCAAACCAGCCGCTGGCGGCGAGGACCCCGGTGAGGGTTCCGGCGGCCCGACAACCGGCACGGCGCCTCCGGGCGCCGCCGCCGAAACGTTGCCGACCTGAGGCGCCCTATGCCAGGCACCGCCCAACGCGACTACTACGAAGTCCTCGGTGTGGCGCGGGACGCGAGTCCGGACGAAATCAAGAAGGCCTACCGCAAGCTCGCGGTCCGCTATCACCCCGATCGCAACGCCGGTGACAAGTCGGCGGAGGAACAGTTCAAGGAAGCTTCGGAAGCCTACGGAGTCCTCGGCGATGCCGAAAAGAGATCCCGTTACGACCGTTTCGGCCATGCCGGGGTCGGCGGCGCCGGGCAGCCGGTGAACGGCGAGATCTTCGCGGACTTTCAGGACATCTTGCGGGGCAGTGTCTTCGACCTGTTTGGCGACATGTTCGGCGGGGCCGACCGACACGGTCCCGCACGCGGGCGCGACATCCAGTACGAGTTGAGCGTCGACTTCGGCGAACCGAAGGAAGAAAGCCGCAAGCGCATCCTCGTTTCGCGCGCGGAACCTTGCGATTCCTGCCGGGGGAGCGGCATCGAGGCCGGGAAAAAGCCGATTCTCTGTGGCAGGTGCGGCGGGCGCGGCCAGGAGACTTTCTCCCGCGGTTTCATGATGATGAGCCGCACCTGTTCCGGCTGTGGCGGGACCGGGAAGATCGTTCGGGATCCCTGCCGGGAGTGTGCCGGCAACGGAAGAACGCCGCGAGAACGCGAAATCACCGTTCGACTCCCCGCGGGGATCGCTGACGGAAACCAGCTGCGGGTACCGGGCGAAGGGGAACCCGGCGCGCGCGGCGGGCCACCCGGAGATCTGTACGTAAGAGTCCACGTCCGGCCCGCGCGGGGTCTCAGGCGCGAAGAGGACGACGTCCTTAGCGAGTCCAGCATCAGCTTTCCCCAGGCTGTCCTGGGCACGGAGATCCCGATTTCCACCATCTGGGGAGAGGACACGCTGCGCATCCCTCCCGGTACACAACCCCACACGATTCTCCGGTTGCGGAGCAAGGGATTCCCGGCCCTCCGCGGCCGCGGCCGCGGAAGTCATCTGGTACGCATTCTGGTCGAAGTCCCGAAGAAAATGAGTCACCGGGCGCGAGCCGCGGTCGAGGCCCTCGCCGACGAAATCCATGAGTCACCGGGAGCGTCATCGGCAAGACCGGACGGGGATCCGGCCCCTCACGGCGCCGGTGTCCGCGAGGAGTCCCGGGTGGACGGCAACGGCGCGGACAAATCCCGCTCGTCCCTTTTCGAGCGGATCTTTTCCTGAGCACATCCCCGCGCAATCCCGCCCGCGGTCTCGCGCCAGGGCCGAGCGCAGCCGCTCCCGCGGATCCCGCCGACCGGGGGTTCACCCGCGGACCCAGCTATCCGCTCGACTTGCACGGCCCTGCCTGCCGCACCGGCTGGGAAGGCGTCGTCACCGGCGAGGCCGCCTTTCTTGGCGCGTCGGAAACCGTTTCGTCCGGCGACCGGATCCGTCTCTGGTTCGCTTCCGAAGCGGCCCGGAGACGAGTCGCCGCCGATCTCCGCTCACTGCTCCATTCCCCCACGAGCCCGGCCGAGGCGGGGAGATCGGCTCGCGCACCCGGTGTCAGAGAACTTCACTGCCCGCCCCCGGAGCCGCCGCGCGACTGGACCGCGGCCTATCGTGACTTCTTCCGTGGAGTACGGGTGGGCGGGTTCTTCGTCCACTCCCCGCACGTTCGCGCGACTCCGGGGCTCAGATCGCTGCTGCTGACGCCCGGACCGGCCTTCGGCACCGGCATGCATCCCACGACGCGGATGGTTCTGGAATCTCTGGAGGATCACCTGCGCAGGCGCCGCCGGAGCCGGATCCTCGACATCGGGACCGGCTCCGGAATCCTCGCGGTCGCGGCCGCGCTGCTCGGCGCCGGCCGCGTCGTTGCGCTCGACGTGGACCCGCTGGCCATCCGCTCCGCGACGGAAACCGCCACCGCCAACCAGGCAGCCGGCAGAATCACCTTCTGTGAGGGCAACTATCGAGACCCGGCACTGGCCGCACGGTTGCACGCGCTCGTTCCCACCGGTTTCGACGTGATCCTCGCGAATCTGTCCGCTGACGCCTTGAGGGACGTCTGGAGCTTCGCAGAACCCTGCCTGCGGCCCGGGGGACGGCTCCTGGTCTCGGGTTTTCTTCAGGGTGCGTCGGAGCGCGTGCTGGGCTCGTTCCCACAGCGGCAGGTCCGGATCGCGGAAATCCGGCTGGAACTTCCCGAAGCTCCCGATGCCGACACCTGGGTCGCCGCTTCCCTGGAGAGTCGCGGCGTCGGCCCAGACCGTGGGGTGGCGGCGTCCGCCCACTGATCATGGGCGCTCCTCGCCGTTTTCTCGCTCCGGAAGCGGCCGACTGCCGCGACCTGCGGCTGGACGCCGCAGAAACCCATCACCTGCTTCGAGTGCTTCGTCTTTCGCCGGGCGCGGAGATCGAGGTGTTCGACGGCGTCGGCAATGCGTTTTCGGCACGCTTCGTGGGGATGGACAAGGAGGATCGTTGCCTGGTGGAGCGGGGCGCCGTCCTGGCAGCCCGGGAACCCGGGTTTGGTCTTGGTGTTGGCGTCGCGGTCCCCAAGGGTGACGGGCTGACGGCAATCGTGCGTCAATTGGCCGAGCTCGGAGCGAGCTCGATCGCCCCTCTGATGACCGAGCGCTCGGAAGGCCGCACCACACCGGCGCGGCTCGCCCGCTGGCGCGCGGCCGCCCTTTCCGGAACGCGGCAGTGCGGACGGGCAACCGTGCCCACGGTCGCCGCCCCGACCCCGTTCGCGGACTGGCTGGGGGGCCAGCGCGGTCCCGACCGGTGGATCGCCTCACCCGGGCCGGCTGGAGGTATCCCGTCCTCCATTCCGGATCCGGTGGCGTCCGGCGACGGCGTTCTTGCGGTCGGCCCGGAAGGCGGTTTTGCGGCCACGGAACTCGAGGACGCCTATCGCCACGGATTTCGGCGCCTGGACCTCGGGGAACGGGTTCTTCGTACCGGGACGGCCGCTGTCGTGGCGGCCGCGCTGCTCCTCCGGACGGGGGGGTAGCGGGACACCGATCCCGGGCGCCGGAGCGGTTCGTCTGCGGATGCCGGGTGCGGACTACTTGCGCCTGACCTGGACTCCGGGTTGCTAGCATCGAGCCCGATGTTTCTGCTCGGGCAGCGGATCGGAAACTACGAGATCCAGAAGAGCATCGGCCGCGGTACGTTCGGGGCCGTCTATCGGGTCCGCGACGTGTTTCTGGAGCAGCCCCGGGCCATCAAGGTTCCGCACGACCAGTCCGCCGCGGGACGTGAGGCGATCCTGCGCGAATCCCGCCTGCTGGCGGCACTCGAGCATCCGAACATCGTTCGTCTGATCGCGTGCGACGAGCACGAGGACACCCTGTTTGTCGTCATGGAGTGGGTGGAGGGGACCTCACTCGCCAGGCGGCTGGACGACGAAACACCGCTCTCGCCCACCGTCTCCACGAGGATCACGCGGCAGGTGCTCGCCGGAATTGCGCACGCCCACGATCGAAAGTTGCTCCACGGCGACATTAGCGCCGACAACATTCTGCTCTCCGGGGAACTGGCCAAGCTCACGGATTTCGGAATGGCCCGCACGGTCCACGTCGCCGAGCATGACGCGCGCCAGCTGGGCAATCCGTACTACCTGGCGCCCGAACAGTTCCATGCCGAGGCGGTTTTTGCCTCGGACGTGTATGCGGTCGGAGTCGTGTTCTACCAAATGCTCACCGGCGCCCTTCCCTACCAGGACCCGGACCCCGAGCGGCAGCGGGCCCTCGTCGAGGCCGGCGGCAACGAACATCCCCGACGACACGTTCCGGCGGTGTCCAAGGATCTCGATGCAGTGGTCGCGAAGGCACTCGCCCCGCGCGTCTCGAGGCGCTACGCCACCGCCGCAGACATGCTCAGCGACCTGCGCGACCTAGCCTCCTTCGGCCCCGCGCCGGAAGAGCGGGAAGCGGTCATGGGCCGCATCCGGGAGGGCGAGCGGCGGTCCCGGCACTGCTGGAATTGCGGCCGTCCACGCCATCCGGACGCAACCGAATGCGCGCACTGCGGGGCCTAGCGACCGCTGCCGTCGGGTTCCGGCCAATGGCAAATTCCCGCGTTAGTCTCCCGCCCATGTCCCGAGCAGCGACGCCGTCCTCCCGCCGTTCCACGACCGCGTGGGGCGCCGCGATCGGTTTGCTGGAGCGGCGGGATCTCAGCGAGGGCGAGGTCCGGAGGAAACTCCTCGCCCGTGACTTCGGCGAGTCCGAGGTCGAAGAGGCCATCTCCCGGCTCCGGGAACGGCGCTATCTCGATGACGGGTCGCTGGCGCAGGCGGTCGCGCGAACCCGGGCGCGGACGAAACACCAGGGGCCGCTCAAGATTCGGGCCCACCTGCGGCGGCGCCAGATTCCTGAAGAACTGGCGCTCGAGGCCGTCCGGGCGGAGTTTCCCGAAGGAGCGGAAAACGAGCGCGCCCTGATGGCGCGGCGGCGGCTGGAGCCGTCCGCGGCCGGCGATTCGGCGACGGGGAGCGCGGGAGCGGAACCGGACGGCGACCGCAGGAAAGCCGCGGCCCGTCTCTTTCGCCGGTTGGTTTCCCGCGGGTACTCCCGGGAGGCCGCCCGCCACGCGGTACTGTCCGGCGGGCACGCCCTTCAGGAGCAGCGCGATCCGGACCCCGAGACGTGACTTCCGAGACATGACCTCCGCACCGACCACGGGCGCCGCCCTGCGCCGGGCGTTCATCGATTTCTTCGCCACCCGGGACCATATGGTGGTCAAGAGTTCGCCACTCGTCCCGCGGGACGACCCGACGCTGCTGTTCGCGAACGCCGGGATGAATCAGTTCAAGAACTACTTCCTGGGGCGCGAAACGCCGGCAAAACCCCGCGCGGTCAGCGTCCAGAAGTGCGTTCGCGCCGGAGGCAAGCACAACGACCTGGAGAACGTGGGTTTGACGGCCCGGCATCACACCTTCTTCGAGATGCTGGGCAACTTCTCCTTCGGGGACTACTTCAAGGAAGAGGCGATTGCCCTGGCGTGGGACTTTCTGACGCGGGACCTGGGGCTCGATCCAGGGCGCCTCTCCGCGTCCGTCTTCGCCGGCGACGAGACTACCCCGGCGGACGATGAGGCGCGCGAGATCTGGAAATCGCACCTACCCGAAGACCGGATCGCCTCGCTTCCCGCCGACGAGAACTTCTGGTCGATGGGCGATACCGGACCGTGCGGCCCGTGCTCCGAAATCCACTACGACCAGGGGCCCGAGTACCCCGGTGAGGACCGTTACCTCGAGATCTGGAACCTGGTGTTCATGCAGTTCGACCGCAGCGACGCGGGCGTCCTGACTCCGCTGCCCGCGCCGTCCGTGGATACCGGGATGGGACTGGAGCGCCTCGCCGCAGTGCTTTCGGGGGTCAGCTCGAACTACGACACCGATCTGTTTGCTCCGCTCGTACGCGCCGTCGAAACCCGGGCCCCCGGCGGCGTGGACCGCCGGACGGTTGGCACTGCCGCGCGGGTGATCGCCGACCACGCGCGCGCCACCGCGTTTCTGATCGCGGACGGCGTCCTGCCGGGGAATGAGGGCCGCGGCTACGTCCTCCGCAAGATCATCCGCCGCGCGCTGCGCTTCGGCCGCAAGGCGGGAATGGAAGAACCGGTCCTGCCGGAAATCACCGCGCTCGCAATCTCCGAGATGGAAGACGCCTGGCCGGAACTGGGCCTCTCCCGGGACCTGATCCTGCGGGTCGCGACGTTCGAGGAAGAACGTTTTTCCGGGACGCTCTCGACCGCGATGGGCCAGCTCGATCGGGTACTCGCCCGGGATTCGGTGCGGGAGGCCGCCGTGGTCCCGGGCGACGACGCCTTTCGGCTCTACGACACCTTCGGGCTGCCGGTCGACCTCGTGGAGGAAGTCGCGCGGGAACACGGTATGGGGGTGGACCACGCGGCGTTCGAGTCCCGGATGCAGGAGCAGCGGGAACGCGCGCGACTGTCATGGAAGGGCAAACCTGCGGCCGCCGCCACCACCTACCGCGATTTGGCGGGCGCCGAACCGACGCGCTTTCTGGGCTACGAGGGCACCGAGGCGGACGGTTGCCGGGTGCTCGCGACGCTCGCGGGCGCGGAAGGCGCGAGTCCGGTTCCGGTACCGGCGCTACCCGAAAGGGCGGACGGGGAGCTGATCCTCGACCGGACGCCGTTCTACCCGGAGGGGGGCGGACAGGTCGGGGACCGTGGACTGCTCCGCGCGGCGGGCGGGGTAGCAGAGGTCCTCGACGCCCAGAGCCGCGACGGCATGGTGGTGCACACGGTCCGCATGCGGGAGGGCTCCATCGGGGCCGGAGAACCGGTCGAGGCGCTCGTGGACCGGACCCGCCGCCGGGGCGCCGCGGAGCACCACACCATCACCCATCTCCTCCACGCGGCCCTCCGGGACACCCTCGGCCCGCACGTGAAGCAGGCGGGCTCCCTCGTCGCCCCGGACCGGCTGCGGTTCGACTTCACCCACTTCGCGGCGCTCACCCCGACCGAACTCGAAACCATCGAAGGGCGGGTGAACGAGCAGATCCGGGCCGACCGGGAAGTGCTCGCCAGCGTGATGTCGCTCGACGCGGCTCTCTCCCGCGGCGCCCTGGCGTTCTTCGGCGACAAGTACGGAACCGAAGTCCGCGTCATCGAGGTGCCCGAGTTCAGCATCGAACTCTGCGGCGGCACCCATCTCGGGGCGACCGGCCAGGCCGGCCTGTTCGTCATCACGTCCGAGGAGTCGGTGTCCGCCGGCGTCCGCCGGGTGGAGGCCCTCACCGGCCGGCCGGCCGTCGACTCCGTGATCCGCGGACGCCGTCTGCTCGGGGACATCGGACGGGCGGCGAACTCCCGCGCCGAGGACGTGGCGCAAAAGGTGGAGAAGATGCGCTCCGACCTCAGGCGCATGGAACGCGAGGTGGAACGGCTTCAGGACCGTCTGGCGCTCGGCGGAGGGGGAGCGCCGACCTCGGGAGCCGGCGCCCCGGCCGAAACCGAAACCATCGCCGGCGTGCTGATCTGGATGCCACCGCCCTTTGATGGGGTTTCGAAGAACGAACACCGCCGGCTGATGGATACATTCCGCGACCGGCAGGATGATCGCCCCTGGGTCGCGGTATCGGCCGCCGTCCGGGCCGGGCGGGCCGCGGTCATCCTCGGGGTCTCGCCCGAGATCGCCGAGCGGCTGCCGGCCGACCGGCTTCTGCGGGAAGCAGCGGCGGCCATCGGGGGGCGCGCCGGCGGCCGCGCCGACCGCGCCGAGGGAGGCGGCCCCGATCCGGGCGGTCTGCCGGCCCTGAACGACCACGTCCGGGCCGCCATCCGCAGCACGTTCGGAAACTGACCGCCGGCCACGCGGCAATCCCGTCGGGTGCGGGCCTTCAGAGGATCCGTCCGCGTACCCGGCTCTCCTCCACCGGCGCTTCCTGGATACCGAGCCGGTTCTTCATGAACCACACCGCCCCGTAGACGAGCGGGGTGTCCACGACGGCGACGAACCACTTGAACACCACGCCGTTGGCGATGAGTACCGGCAGCCGTTCCATGGTGATCTCCTCCGCCCCCAGGAAAGCCAGGACGGTATTCACCAGAATCGTGTCCACGAGCTGCGAGGTGAACGTGGAGGCGTTGTTCCGAAGCCACAGATGGCGCCCCGCCGTCCGGCGCTTCCAGTAGTGGAAGAGCCGGATGTCGAGGTACTGCGCACCCAGATAGGCGCACATGGACGCCGTCACCGCCACGCCCTGGATCCCGAACACGAGATCGAAAGTGGCGTCGTCCACGGCGCTCCAACCCGCCGCCGGCAGCCAATTGGAGAGCATCACCAGCCCCACCACGAAGACGCTGGCGAAGAATCCGGCCGTTACCAGTTGGCTCACCCGCCGGCGGCCGTAGAACTCCGACAGTACGTCCGTACAGATAAACGTGACCGGATACGCCAGGATCCCGACCGAGAGTTCCATCTGCGGATTCAGGCCGATCAGGCCAAGAGCGGGAATCTCCCAGACGAAGAACTTCCGGAAGATCAGATTGCAGGCGATGAGCGCCGCGATGAAGACCGCGGCGAGGGTCAGGAAGACCTGCTCGCGAACGCGCGCGTTTTCCACGACCGGTTAGTGCGGTGTCCCGCAAATCCTACGGCATGCCCGAGCCACGAGGAATGGAGGTTGGCTGAGCGCCAACCTCCGTCCCTCGCGCTCAAGGGGTCTGCGCGGGGCTCTCGCCCCGCTCCGGAAGCGAGC
>MKWU01000768.1_pt1 | contig 60159 bp, 53 predicted proteins | sample 809101 | NCBI WGS metagenome assembly MKWU01 (sample SAMN05860141, study PRJNA318959) | sponge metagenome | host: Aplysina aerophoba | place: Slovenia: Piran, Adriatic Sea, Gulf of Piran | collected 2013-05-07
CGCGCCAGTACTGCGGCCAGTTGGGCAAGCGCGCCAACTGCCAGGCGGCGGTGTATGCGGCCTACCTGGGCTGCGGGGCCGCGGCCCTGGTGGACCGGCGGCTGTACCTGTCCCAGGACTGGGTTTCGGGCGCCAGCCATGCGGCGCGGCGAAGGCGCACCGGCGTGCCGGAGGGCATCCCCTTCCGCACCAAGCCGCAGCTGGCCCTGGACATGCTGAGCGGGCTGGTGGCGGAGGGCACGCTGCCGGTGCGCTGGGTGACCTGCGACGAGGGCTTCGGCCACAGCCACGCCTTCCTCGACGGCGTGGCCGATTTGGGGCTGGGCTACCTGGCCGAGGTGCCCCGCACCACCCATGTCTGGACGACGCGCCCGGAACGGACCGGCGGCCCTCCCTCGCGCCCGGTCTTCTCGGCCCCCTCGCAGCCGGTCGGCGCCGTGGCCGACCGGCTGCCGCGCGCGGCCTGGCGGCCCTTCATTCTGCGGGAGGGCTCCAAGGGCCCCCAGGCCGTGCTCTGCGCCGTCCTGCGCGTGGCGGCCCGCCGCGGGCCCGAACCCGGCCCCGACGTCTGGCTGCTGCTGCGCCGCCACCCGGCCACGGACGAGCTCAAGGTCTACCTCTCCAACGGCCCCGCGGAGATGCCCGCGGAGCGGCTGGTGTGGCTGGCCGGCCTGCGCTGGCCCATCGAGCAGTGCTTCCGGGACGGCAAGCAGCTCTTCGGCCTGGGCGACTACGAGGGCCGCAGCTGGCAGGGCTGGCACCGCCATGCCACGCTCGTCATGCTGGCCCACTTCTTCGTGGTGCGGGAGACGCTGCGACTCAAAAAAAGCACCCCGGCCTGACCGTGCCCCAAACCTGTCTGCTGGTGGATGCGCTCCTGCCTCGCACCGGCACCCCGACCGACCGCGCCGTTGCCATCGTGGACTACCGCCGGGCGCGCAACGCGGCCGCCCGCCGTTCCCACGCCCGCCGCCGCCGGAAGTACTGTGAACGGCTGTTTCAACGCCATCAAGTTTCGTTGCCCTACTAGGCGGGGTTTCGGTCAGGACCGGCAGGCCGGTTGACGCCACCGACGCGATCACCTCCGCAGCGGCGGGTTGACTGACCGATACGATCACGAACTCCGGTTCCTCCCGTTCCAGCAGTTCCGGCAGAGTGTTGACCACGGGCAGCTGCCACCGGTCGGCATAGACCTGCCCCTTGACCGGATCCCGAACCTGTATACACACCGCCTCGAAATGTTTCGGCATTCGACGGGCAATGCGCAGGAAGAAGTCGGAACGCCCACCGGCTCCAACCAGCCCAAAGCGAATCCTGTCGGTGATGTTCAGGGGCTCCCGGACAGCTGCCTCCCGTTTCGACCACCGCCCTTGCCTGCATAGGGCTGGCCGGGATGCCACTCCCGGGCGGGCGGCGGCACGAATTTACCCAACGGCAGGTTTACGCGGCATTGGTGGAAACTCGATCGGTAGGCGGCATCGCAGATCTCGAGTGCCTTGAGCGAATCCTCCGCGATCGTGTAGTCCGCCGTGCCGTCTGCGATCTCAAGGGCCAAATTGTCGAGGTGTACCTGATGCGGGGTACGGACCTCGAGGTTCGCGGGCGTGAGGTCCGCCCCACCGGGATGGTCCGCGCTCACAATGCGATACCCCTCGGACCAGGGCCAGAACTCAATCATGCCCTGGGTGCCACAGAAGCGCATCAGCGTGTTCTGTCCAGGGTGCCCGATGTCCACAAAGTCTCCGGTTTGCATCACGATTCGGGTGCCATCGCGGGCCACCGCGTAGGTTGCGGCCATCGTTTCCACCTGCAGGCCGTCCCGATAGGTGCGGCTGGAGGTGTCGCACAGGGCCATCACGTGGTCCATGTCCGGCGAGTCCAGGGCTGTCATACAGAAGTCCAGCCAATGGATGCCGGCATTGATGATGTCCCAGCCGGTGCAACGGATTTCGATCAGCTGAACCTGGCCGATGTCACCGGCAGCAACATGGGCCAGAACCTTCCGGGGCGTCGTCCGCACCAGCAGACCGTGCGGCACGCAAATCGGCAAACCGCGCTCCCGGATGGCGTTCAGGATGGCGCGGCCGTCGGCCAGGCAGTGTCCCAACGGCTTTTCGACCAGAATGCCCCGCAGTGGCAGTTCAAGGGCATCCATGACTGCAGGCCGGTGCAGGGCCGGAGGCACGGAGACCACGACCACATCCGTAGGACATGCCCTGAGCAGCGACTGCCAATCGCCAAACGTGTCGACACCGGCAAACCGTCTGCGGACTTGGGCACGGGCGACTTCAGAAATGTCCGCCACGGCGCGCAGGTCGTAATGAGAGGAGTCTGCCAGGGCCTTCAGGCTGGCAGTGCCGCCCATGCCGGCCCCAATCACGGATGCCGTCAACATGGGCTGGGCAGGCGAATGCAGGGAACGCGATGCATAACCGATCGTACCAGTCGCACCTTGGCCGTCAGCTTTCGCACTTCACGTACCGCGTCCATGGAGAATTCCTTGAGCATCCGGCAATGGACTTCACGTCCCTAGTGCAGACTTAGCCGAAAGCCGATTGTCGAATGAGCGCGGTGGGTTGTGTACATTGCCCATCTTGAGAGAGAACCAACCTTCATGCCCACATTCGACGGGCAATCGGTCCGTTTCGTTCGACACCGACGGTGTACCCCCAGAAGTTCCCTATAGTCCAAAGCTCATACAACTCCGTCTGTTCACCGAGTGCTTCTCCGATGTTGCCAAACCGCCTGCACACCAGTGAAGCCCTAATTCTGCGTTCCCGCGACCATCGCGAGGCGGATCGCATATTGACACTGCTGACCCCGGATCTGGGTCGGCTGGATGTTGTCGCCCGCGGCGCACGCAAGCCGGCCAGCCGCAAGGCGGGCCAGGTGGAACCCTTCATGCTGGTCCGCATCCAGCTGCAACAGTCCAGGTTCCTGCCGTTCGTGGGCGAGGTTCAGCTGCTGAATCCGTTTCAGGGATGCCGGGAATCCCTGCAGGCCATTGTGGCCTCGAGCTACGCCTGCGAACTGGTCTACAACCTGACCGTCGAAGGCGAGGAGTCGGACCTCAACGAAGAGGTGTTCGGGTCGTTGCTGACGGTCCTGACCGAAGTCGATGGCGAACCGGATCGCCCGAACCTGCCCCTGTGCTGGCTGGAACTGCACATGCTGTCGGCGGCCGGCTTTGAGCCGGCCTTGGAGTTTTGTGTCGGGTGCGGTGCGGAAGCCCGTCCGGAACCCTGGGGGTTTTCCGTCGCGGAGGGCGGCATCCTGTGCCCGGACTGTCTTGGCGCCATGCGCGGCGGACGCCCATTGCCACTGGAGGTGTTCAAGATTTTGCGATTCCTGCAACGAAGTACCTGGGAGCAGGTAAGGGCCCGGCGCGTCGCGCAACCGGCACTTTCGGAGGCCCGAGACATCATGCGCGCATACCTGAACCACACCTTGGAGCGCCCCTTGCGCACGGCACAATTCGAGCGCCATCCCGGCCGCGGCTCCCATTGACCCTCCACCAAGCCGCCGAAGTGCGCCTCCACGCCTTCCCCCGCGAGGGAAACCATCCCAAATCCGATCGTAGAATGGCCTTCCCGCCGGTGCCCGATCCGGCCCCCCACCCCCCCCCCCCAACCCCGCCGACGCCCCCCCCCCCCCCTCCCCCCGCGAGGAAACCCACCCAAAACCCGATCGTAGAATGGCCTCCCCGCCGGTGCCCGATCCGGCCATGAACCCCGAAGCCAGCAGCCCCGACAGGGCTTGGAGCCGTTGATGCCCTCCAGACTCAAGCATTTGACCGCAGTCGCCCGCGGCGAAGCCGCGCCGGACCTGGTGCTGGCCAACGGGCGAATTCTCAACGTTTTCACCGGCGGCTTCGAGGAAGCAAACATTGCCGTGGCCGATGGCTGCATTGCGGGCATTGCCACCGACTACCAAGGTCCCCGCACCATCGATTGCCAGGGTTTGACCATCTCGCCCGGCCTGATCGACGCGCATGTCCACATTGAAAGCAGCCTGTGCACGCCGGGGGAATTCAGCCGGGCGGTGACGGCCCGGGGCGTCACCACGGTCATGGCCGATCCCCACGAGATTGCCAATGTTTGCGGCGTGCAAGGCGTTGTCTTCATGCACGAACGCAGCCAGGCCACCGACCTGGACATCAAGCTGATGGCACCGTCCTGCGTGCCGGCCTGTCACTTGGAGACCAGCGGAGCCGACCTGGATGCGGCCGTGCTCCAGGAACTGCATGAGGAGGGCCTTGTGCATGGACTGGCCGAGATGATGAACTACCCCGGCGTCTTCCTCGGCGATGATCGCTGCCTGGCCATTTTGGAGGCATTCCGGGACGAAGTGGTGGACGGACATGCGCCGCGCCTGTCCGGCAAGGAGCTCAATGCCTACCTGACGACCGGCATCGGCAGCGACCACGAATGCACCACGGCCGACGAGGCCCTGGAAAAGCTGGCGCGGGGCATGTACATCCTGATCAGGGAAGGCACGATCACCCGCGATTTGGATGCCCTGCTGCCCATCGTGGACGGATACAACAGGCGCAGAATCTGCTTCTGCACCGACGATCGCATTCCGGACGACCTGCTCACCGAAGGAAGCGTGGACTTTCCCGTGCGCAGGGCCATTGCGGGCGGTCTGGACCCGGTTGCCGCCCTGACCATGGCCACCTTGAACCCCGCCGAATGGTTCGGCATGCGGGACCGGGGCGCCGTTGCGCCGGGCCGCCGCGCGGACCTGGTCGCCTGGCGTGATCTCGAGGCCCTGGAACCGGCCTGGGTCGTGGCCGACGGCAAGGTGGTGCTGGACGACGGCAACGTGCCGGACGCACCGGATCCGGTATCCGCGGCCCTGCCGGACGGAGTCGGCGGAACCGTAAGGATTGATTGGGACGGCGTGGACTTTGCCGTACCCGGACCATCAGGTGCGGGCGAGGCAACCGTGCGTGTCATCGGATCCATCGAGAACCAGATCGTTACGGAGGCACGGCACTGCACATTGCGCGTAACCGACGGTGGCCTGGAAGCGGATCCGGGCCAGGACGTGCTCAAGATCGCCGTAATCGAACGACACGGCCGCAAGGGAACCATGGCAACGGGCTTCATTCAGGGGTTCGGCCTCAAGTCGGGTGCCATGGCCGGCACGATTGCCCACGACCACCACAATCTGGTCGTAATCGGTGCATCCGATGCGGCCATGCACACCGCAGCCCGTGCGGCCGCCGAACTTCAGGGCGGCATTGTGGTGACTTCGGAAGATCAGGTCCTGGCCAACATGCCCCTGCCGGTGGCGGGCCTTATGACCGACGCACCCATGGCACAGGTCAGGGAGCAGTACCGCGAACTTCAGGCCGCCGCCTCAAACCTGGGTTGCCGCATGCATGATCCGCTGATGGCCATGAGCTTCATGGGTTTGGAGGTCATCCCATCGCTCAAGATTACGGACCTCGGCCTGGTCGACGTCGACCGGTTCGACTTTGTTCCCGTGGTGGTCTGACACCGGACCTCCGCGCCCCTAACATTGGTGCATGGGTTCCGAACATGACAGCATAACGATTGTCCGGCACATGTGAGGACACGACCGGCAGGCATCACCACTCGTTGAGTCGGTCGCACGCGCCCTCTATGGTGGACACAGCGTAGTCGCGAGGTCCACCCCGGTCTGGTCCAAAGCCGGTAATGACACCGGTGTGCACCCCGAGATTCGGCGACCTGCACACTAGTGGTACTCTGGGTTGACCCGCCTTGAGAATCGTGCCCGATTGCAGTTCGTTCCAAGATCGGCGTTCTTAGTTTCCGCTTCGCGGTTGGGGTTGCCGCAACCGACTTCAATGAATCCTACGCAAAACCTCTGGTCGGAACTCAGGAAGTCCTGGCACCTGTACCTCTTCCTGGCTCCCACCTTCGCCTTCATCCTGATCTTTCGCTACTACCCGGCCGGTTCCGCGGTGTTTCATGCCTTCACGCGCTGGAACGGTGCCGGCATTGCCACCTGGGTCGGCCTGGAAAACTTCCAAACCCTGCTCACGGACTTCATCTTTGTCGCATCCCTCAAGAACATCGGGATTATCCTGGCCGCGGCCCTGGTCAAGGTTCTCATCTTCCCGATGCTGGCGGCGGAGTTCATTTTCAATCTGCGCAGCGAGCGGGGTCAGTACTGGTACCGTTTTCTGCTGATCCTCCCCATCGTGGTGCCGGGCATCGTGGTCACCCTGGTCTGGCGCTTCATCATGGGCCCCAGGCCCTTGGGGGTCCTGAATGCACTGTTGGAACTGCTGGGCCTGACCGAGTGGCAGCATGCATGGCTGGCGGACCCCAAGATCGCCCTGATCTCGGTCCTGCTGGTGGGCTTCCCCTGGATCGACGCCATCGCCATGCTGATTTACTACGCCGGCCTGCAGAACATCTCGGGCGATGTCCTGGACGCGTCCAGGATCGACGGCGCCAGCATATGGGAACGGGTGATGCGGGTGGATCTGCCGCTGCTGTTCGGCCAGTTCAAGCTCCTGATCATCATCACCACCATCTTCACGCTCCAGAACTTCGGCGGCATGCTGGTCCTGACCAATGGCGGCCCGGGGTACGCCACCATGGTGCCGGGCCTGTGGATGTACCAGCGCGCGTTCCTGGCGGATCGGTTCGGCTATGCCTCCGCCATCGGCGTGGTGCTGCTGGTCGCCATGCTGGCCCTGACCTGGATCAACAACAAGCTCCTCAAGGAAGCCGACGTCACCTACTGACCGGCCGGTCCATCCTCCCTCTCCATGTCCACAATCTCCACTTCGGAAACCGCCACAGCCTTGTCGTTGCGGCCCAGTCGAACCCGGCAACCGCGCCACGTCAGCAACTTCGTCGTGTCCGTGGTACTGGTGCTGCTGGTCGTCCTCACCCTCTATCCGTTCGTCTTCATGATAATCACGTCCACCAAGTCCTATTCCCAGTTCCTACACAGCTACTGGATACCCGCATGGCCCCCCCATATCGTTGAGAACTACGTGGCGGCCTGGAACCAAATTCGCGGCTACCTGATCAACACCATCTACGTGGGCGTGCTCACGGTGGTGGGTTTTCTCTTCACCACGACGCTGGCGGCTTTCGTTTTTGCCCGTTTTCGCTTCCCGGGCAAGGAACTCCTGTTCGGCAGCCTGATGATTCTGATGATGATCCCGCAGATCCTGCAGTTGATTCCGGCCTTCATGTGGGTGCGGAAACTGCAGCTGCTCAACACCTATTGGGTTTTGATCCTGCCCTACATCGCCGGTGGGCAGGCCTATGCAGTGTTCATCCTGCGAACCTTCTTCAGGTCCTTGCCACAGGGCCTGTTCGATGCGGCGCGCATTGACGGTGCCCGGGACTTCCAAACCTACTACATGGTGGCCCTGCCGCTCTCCAAGGGCATTCTCGCCACACTCGCCATCCTGCGCGTGCAGCAGGTCTGGAACGACCTGATCTGGCCCTTGATCACCCTGGCGGACGACTCGAAGCGGACCATCACCGTCGGCCTGTACTATTTCCAGGGCGAGACCCAGACCCAATACGGCGCCATGTTTGCGGGCTACCTGATCGCATCGGTACCGCTGTTCCTGCTGTTTCTCGTAGGGATGAAGCAGTTCATGGCCGGTGTCACCTCGGGCGCCATCAAGGCCTAGGCAGCCGAAGGGGTCCTGAACCCTGCCTTAGAATTCCTGTTCACAACATCGGAGATTTGGGAGAAAACCACAATGAAAACGCAGTTGAGCAGACGCACGTTCCTGCAGAGCCTGTCCGGAGCCGCCGCCCTTGCAGGCCTGGCTGCCTGTGTGCAACCCGGCGGGCCGCAGGGAGACGACATGGATGCCGCGAGGCAGACGATCGAACTTTATGTCGGCGGCACCTTCCAGCCCGAAGTGGCCCGCGGCGAAGGCCTGGACCACCTGCATGAAGCCCGCAACCTGGCCGACGAATGGGAAGCGGAGCATGCGGAGTACGCCCTGGAGTACGTGTCGGGTCCCGGAGGAGAAGGCATCGAGCAATGGGTGAAGGCCCTGCAGGCCGCGGGCACCATGCCCGACATCCTGAACGCCGTGGACAACTGGCTGAACCGGGACATCGGCACGGACTATTGGGTCATCGTCGACGACTATGTGGAGGAGCCCAACCATTACATTCCCCAAGGCGAACTGGGCCATGATCGCTGGCGGGATGCCTTCATCGCGGGCTTCGATGCCCGCAACCGCATGATTGACAGCCATTACTACGGTGTGCCCCAGGCCATCAACGGGGTGCAGATCTTCTGCAACCTGGACATCTTGGAAGCGTCCGGGGTCGACTTCGAGTCGGAGATCATCGACCCGCGCTGGACCTTCGACGACATGCTGGGAATTTCACAGCGCATTGCCGACGCGGGCCACACACCCTGGTCCCTGGCCTGGAACAGGCCCTACTGGAACTGGATCCAGACCACGGCCCTTTCCGGTTTCCTCAAGTCCACGGGCAAGTGGTCGGTGCTGGACACCAACAACGACGACTTCGTGACATCCATCGAGCGCTTCAAGGCCATTGACCGCGGTGACTGGACCGCCGACTCGGACGAGTTCCGGGCCATGCACCAGATGGCGCAGGATTGGACGCAGTACTGGAGCGAAGGCTTCCTGGGCCTGACTTCGGCTGAAATGTCGGCGTTGTTCGCGCGCGGCGAAGCCGCCTTCTGGTGGAGTACCAGCAACTCGTATCCGGTGATGCAGAACGATCCCTTGCGGGAGTTCGATTTCGCCATCGCCCGCTTCCCGCTCTGCTTCGACCGCATGGCCACGATTGGCCAGGGCGGTCCCACCCAGTACCCGGGCGGGGCCTACAACACGATCGCCATGACCGCCACGGCCACCCGGAACGGCACACTCGATGCCTGTGTCGACTTCATGAAGCTGTTCACATCCTGCGACGGCCAGGGCCGCCTGAGCCGCGAACACGGCGGTGTCGTGCCGGCCGTCTTCTGCGCCCAAGGCCGTCCCGAGTTGGAGCAGTTCAAGCCCGATGTGGGTGAGACGTTCCTGCTCACGATCCACATGACGTCCATGCACTTCGACTACGGCGAGACCTACTGGCGGATCACCAGCGAATGGCTGGGCGGAACCCTGAGCTACGACGAGGCCATGGCCAAGTTCCAGCCGGTCATGGAGCAGTTTGCCAAGGATGCCATCGAAAGGGCCGCCGAGTCCTGAGCACGCCGATTGGGCAGGCCGCAATCATTCTGTGCGGCCTGCCCCGGTCCACATCGCCCTATTTGCCGGTCATCGCCCCGGAGCGAACCGAAGCTCATCCCCTCCTGTCCTTGGCTTGACGGAAACCCTTGGTTCCGTTCCTCAAAACCTGCCAGTTTCGGGCAACTTCGCTCCCGGTAGATCAGAGCCGGGTTGCATTCCCTGCAACTCCAGGTCGGGTGAAGCAGTTTCCACCCACCCCCGCTTGGTTTGCTCCGCGAGCAGGGCCTCAACCAGCACAGCCTTGCCCAAAGCAAACGCAAGTCACCTGGGACGGGCGAATCGGAGCTGGCCGGGAGTATCTGAACCGTTACACGACTCCATCACGTTGCACCGTTCAGGCAATATCCTTCCTGAAGATCCCTTGGAAGATCCCAATGCATGGTGATGGACAACGCAAGTGATGGGAACAACCGGGCCTTGGACGGGAGCAAACTCATGATGAACGGGCAGGCAAGTACCGGGGCCTACTCCGCCAATGCCATGACACCGGTGCACCGGGAGAGACCGAGTACAAGCAAGTTGGCTGGAACGAACAGGACCAGCCAGAGTCCTATCGAATGAGTCTGCGCTTGCCCTGATGGCACGCCACTGGTGGAAGCGACCCGTCACCCCTGCCTGATACAATGCCCGGGAAGCCATGTCGGCCATCGGTATTGGGCAAAAGAGCCATGACCGAACACAATGCACCCCGCCAGGCAAAATCGCAGACACAGGCAACGGTGCATCTCCATTATCCGGCACTGGATATTGGAGCGCCCACCCACATCACCTACACCCATGGTGGGTTGATGATGGTCAACTGGCATGAATGCACCTATGTGGAAGCCGCACGGAGGCTGAACCAACTGGGGTCGAGGACGGTGCGGGGACGGCTGTGGACGGCCTCGAATCTGCGATCCTTTACCCGTCGTCACGGCATTACCCGCGAATTGCACATGCCTCCCATGCAGAAGGTGGTGGATGTGCCGGGCATACCCAAGGAGTACGCCATCCCTTCCTTGGTGCCGGTACTGGAGGTGACCGACGGCCTGCGGTCGCCTCACGTCATCGCCCGCATCATTGAGAAAGGCGACGAGGATGCCCTGGTGCGCTTGCGCAATGCCGTCCGCACCGATCCCGTGGTGCGCGCCGAAGTGTTGGCCTTGGCATCCGACCTGCTGGATCACCCCTGGGCAGGCCCGGAATATCACGAGTTCTTGGATCTTGCCCGCACCTCTGGCCATTCCGACTGATCCGCAGCACTGGCTCCGCGTCCTGCAGGCTGCGGAACGACTGCAGCGCACCTTGGACGGCATCTATGTGGTTGGGGGACAGCGGCGGCCTTATGGGTGGGACACCGCACATCCCATGATGCCGATCACTACATGCCGGACCTGGAACACAGGTTCGACGAGGTGCTGGACAGGCTGGAGGCACTGCCCGGATGGATCACGGCACGGATACGTAGGCCCCATCTAATTCTGGGACATCTGGATGGTGTCATGGCAGGGGTGGCGCAATTCCCCTCCGTCGCTTCCGATTCCATGCAGGTGGAAACCACCCAAGTCACCACCCCGCAGGGTTTGACGATTCGTCTCCCCACCTTTCGCGACACCCTGCTCCTCAAAAGCCGTCTGCTGATGACGCGCAACATGGCCCGGGACTACGTTGACTACGTTTATCTGGCCATGAGTTTGGAAGACACCAATTTGGAACAGGCCTTGGCCCCTGCAAGGCGATACAAGCTTCCGTCCTCGGGTCTATGGTCGCACGATGGTTCCGAACGCCCCATCGCCTTTCTGGAGGAATTGGGGCTTCGTCTTGTTTGCCCCACACCAAAGGACACACGCCAGATCCGATTGCACTGGCATCGGTTCCAGTCCCTCAGTACAGGGGGCTCGTTCCCATCCTGGGATGAAATCGCATCCCATTGCCAAACCGAGGGCACCCGTGTATTGGAGGTTCATCGTGCATGGAACACCCGTGAACCCTACGCGTCCGGCCACAGGCAAGAAGGCAGTGACAATGGCGAAGTCCCGGGGGACAGAACTGACGGGAAGAACACGTGCCTTAATGGGTAAGGCATAGTTTGCGGGAGTAAGTTTTCCATGTCTTCTTTTGGGCACACCTCCGGTATCCAGCCATCGTTACCAAAGCCTTGAATTGTTCCCTGCCAGTCACGTTCAAGGGCTGTTGCGGCCTGGAAAAACCTGTCCACGGTGGTGACAGTGGTGGTTCGGGCGGCATCGCCCCGGTACCTGGCGGATGCCGCGCCTTGGTCCTGAAGCAGCGAAGGATGCATACCTGCTCCCACGCGAGTACGGCCATCCCGGAGATGTTCGAGACGCTGGTACCTGGAGCGACATCGCGACCATTGATCCCATCCGCTGATCCGACAGGCTACAATTTACCTGGCCGCGGGAACTGTCCCGTTGAACTGCTGCAACTGATGCAGGGATACGAACATGGCCGAAGCCAAGCCGAATACCGGCGCTGACGTGGAAGATGCGAACCCTATGCCCCCAAGGCACTGTCCCTGACCAACACGCTGACTACACTGTACTCTCAGGGCAGTTGGCAAGAGTGGCTGTCGGACACAATGGCACTGGATGTGCATCGCTGGACCCCACTCCAGGGAGGAAGCCATGGCTGCCAACCATGATCTGTTGAGACGCATCACAGCCCGTCACGACATATTCGGAGGGACGCCGATTGTCAGCGACATGCGAATATCCGTGGAACCCATCCTCAGCCTGCTGAGCCAAGGAGCCGCGCAGGAGGAATTGCCGGACGATTACCCCGGACCGAACCGGAAGACATTCGGGCCTGCAGCGCCTACGCCCACGCGGTCATTGCCAAGGATCGGCTCGACACGACTTCGGTAGCCGAGGCATGAGGCTTCTGGATGACAGACCGTAGAACAACCAGTCGCGCAATTCTCTGCATCTCCTGGTCCCGAGGTGTTGGATTGTCCCGAAAGTACCCACACCATTCGCTGACTGCCAACCCGTCTGACTCCACCATGACCGTTTGATGTCGCCTCTCCTTCGCAACCAACTGGCCCCACCCTTGCTGGACGGCTACGGAGCACTCTACTCGAGGTTGGGCCGCCCCAAGCCTGGAGAGGAAGAAACCTTCCGGGCCAAGCTTCTGCAAGACTACCTTGCCCCCGCGGACCAACGCTCCGACCTGCTCCGCCTGTGTCGCAGACTTGGCTCTTTGCTGCTTCCTCAGGCTCCTGTTCAGGTGGGAGGAGTCCAGCTACCCCAGCCTTTCATTCTGGCGGGAGGCTGGATCAAGGGCAGAGGCTATGCCAACGAGATCGAGGCTCTGGCCCAGGTGGTCCGCCCCGATTCGTTCCTGCCGGGCTGGCGCACGCTGCCCTTGTTGGCCGGACCGGTGGAGTTCGGCTCGTTCAACCGTTGGCCCCGACTCGCACCCGGTGTCTCCGGCAACCCCGGTATCCGCGCCGCGACAGCCTATTTGTCCTTGCATCGATCGGACCTTCCTGCCACCTACGGACTCAACATCTCGCCCCCTCCGGTACCGGGCGATGGTGAAGAAATGCGACAGGAGATCACCGAGTCCCTGGAGATCATCTTCGCCGCGGATCTCAAACCGTCCTGGATCACCCTGAACCTCGCGCACCTCATGATGGACCCGGAGTTGGCTGCCACGGTCGACGACCTCGTGGCGGCGGCCAGTCAAGCCATGCCCACCGCCACCCCGCTTTGGTTCAAGGTGAGTCCCGAGCTGCCGGCATCCCGTTACCGAGAACTCCTGACACTGTGCGACGAATGCAACGTCAAGGCAATCATCGCGACCGATGTCCTTTTCCAGTACCACCCGGATGGCTCGCCGGCTTTCGTGAGCGGCAAGCCGCTCGCCCCCTTGGCGCGCAAAGCCCAGATCGCCCTGGCCACCTTGAAACACATCCACGGCCATGAAGTGGATCTCGTGGCCTGTGGGGGAATTATGGCCGGTCGGGACCTGCCCGCATTGGCGCGGTTGGGAATCCGGGCCTGGCAATACCATTCGGCTTTGGGTCACCGAGGCCCGCTTGCCGCCCCCCTGATTTGGTGGGAGGCTGAAAGACGACGCTGAACCACACGTGCCACCGACCTGACCAAATCGATTGTCATGCCGGATTATCCCTGTCGATGCGCCCGTCGTTCCGATGCCAGTGCCCATGCATGCCTCACCACAGACAGAATTCCGAGTGTTCCGGCAAGCCGATCGTTGGCTGCCTTGAAGAGACCGGCTTCAACTTCTCCCCCACCTGCACCTGAAACCTGCCACGGCGGCGGGCTAATCGTCCCCTGCGAAAACCGGCCGACCAGTATCAGGGATTGAGTGCTGGTACGAACCTTCCAAGCGGCGGGAAACCCTGCCGCGAAGGTTGAAGACGAGGTCTGTAGCCGATGACTTCCACCATGGCCTCAGGCAAACACACGGGCCTCATTCCCTCCTTGTGGCTGCCGATGACAGGTTCAGACCATAATCAACCAACCTGACACTGCGCAGTGCCACAGTTGCTGATGACAGACTGGTACAACACCATGGATGGGATGAACGTCAAGGAGAGATTGGCCCAAACCAAGATTCTCACTCCTGCTTGGTTGATTGAACCTTACAGACAGCCCGCCTCGCAGCTCCAATACCGGTGGGAAACGGGAAGGAAGGTAACCCAATGAGCCGAAAGCAATTCCTGCCCACCGATCATGAAGCGTCCATTGCGACCCGGGCAGGTGCAACCGAACCGGATTACTCCCGCTACATAGTCCTGTTCCTGCAATTTTATGTCAAGGGCGATCAGTGGCTTGGGGACTGTGAAGCCCTGGGAGTCATGTCCTGTGGGGATACTCTGGACGAAGCTAGGCATTCCCTGAATTCGCTGATTGACATCACTCTGGGTTCCTGGTCGGATGACGGAGAACTGGAACGTCTGTTCCAGGAAAAGAACATCCGGGTGTATTCGGGTCCCCTTGCACAGAACGACATGGACTATCCGGTTCTGACCCCCAATCACTTGCTGGAAATGCATCTGCAACCCACCTTGGCCTGAGTCAATGTCCAGTGCCTCCCTGCCCGCCCTTACCGACCGTCAACTTTGTCGCCTGCTGGAACTGGAGGGCTGGGAATACGGACGCACCAGCCAGCACGGGTTCTTCATGCGCAAGCGAGATGCCCAAGGCTACCGTCATGCCGTAATCCCGGATAAACCTTTACCTAAAAGGTTGCTGGGACGCATCCTGAGTTCCAAGCAGTCCGGTATTGGCCGGAATGGTCTCAGGACCATGATTGACAAGCACGGGCTGAGGTGATACGGAGCAAGTAGGGCTCCCCCCTGAAAACCGATGAAGTTAACGACCGATTCCGCGCAACGCCGACGCAGCAACGGCCTCTGAAGCAACGAGCCTTGACCAAGCCCTGCAACGCACGGCCCGCGTAGCTGTCCCATGCCCATGAAGCTTTGGATACCGCGGTCGCGGAGGCGTGAGGATGGCCCGCTGACATCTCGGAGGACGACGCTCTCGCGGCACTCCCGGCCCTTAACCTGGAACGCTCCAGTGCATGAGACGTGGTGAGGGACTTCGGAGGCGTCCCGGATGGAGTACTGCCAACTTGATGGCGGGATAGGACCACCTATCTCCGATTAGACGACATGTCCTGAACCTGCAATATGCCGCAGCCACGTTGCCGGAAACACGGTGTAAAATCGGATCTCGGCAAGTCAGGGAGATGAACCATGGACACGGCCGTGCGAGCATGGACACAGATGGCAGTACCGGCATCCAACGGGCGCGCGGTGGAGCTGCGTCCCAACGCCGATCCAACCATGACGCGGGAAGCGCGGGAAGCGCGGATTGCTTGGCGGCTGGAGCACCTCGACGAGTGGCAGCGCGGCCTTGAAGATCTGGCCCACTACGATTCGGGCTACGCGTATGACGTCGCCCACGAGTACGACTACGACTGGACGACCGACCCCGACTACGGCCCCGAGGGCATTCACCTCTTTGAATTCGACGAGGACGGCGTGCTGTATCCCGACGACGACCGACCCCAAGCCATCGAGCTCTACATGCGCGACACTGCCCGGGACCTGGTCGGCAACCGCGTGGTGTACCAGACTCGTTACGGTTTCGTGCCCGAGATCGCCGAATTCCTAGGGCTGCGTACCCGGCAGGGCCGCCCTTCGAACACGGTAAAGCCGGACCTGATCGTGATGCCGTCAGAGAAGGATCTGGATCCGGCCCGGCTGCCGGAGGACCGCAAGCCCCGACCCGACGATGCCGTCCCGGAACTGGTGCTGGAGATCCTGTCGGAGTCCACGGCCGCACGGGACTTGGGCGACAAGCAACGACTGTACGAATATCTGGGGGTCCGCGAGTACCTGGTATACGACCTCGGCGACAAGCGCTGGCCGGGTTCGCCGAGGGAATTGCTGCTGTACCGGCTGGGGGAGAGCGGGGCCTACCGACAGATTGATGCCGCTCCCGGGTTGTCCGAACCGAAGGCACAAGCTATTTGGAGCGAGGTATTTGACGCGCACATCCGCATGCTTCCTGACACACGGGAGGAGAGCATGGCGTCTTATGGGCGGGCACCTCGCTTCCAGTGGTGGGATGATGCACAGTTCCGCTGGCGCGACCGCGAGACTGACATCGAACACGAACAAGAACGGATCGTGCGGGAGCGAGACCAGGCCGTGCGGGAGCGAGATCAGGTCGTGCGGGCAAACGAGCGAATCACCCAGGAACGTACAAACATGGCCATCGCCCTGCTGCGCGCACATCTGGGGTCGGAACTGGCGACACACTTGAACCGAATCGAGGCTACTTGGCACCGGGACGGCCTGCCAACGGATGTGGTCGCCCGTATCCTGAAGGTGCGGGAAACACCCGATGCATGGCACGCCCTGCTACTGCCGGACGAACTCGACGACGATCGACCGCCGGTCCCGCGCGAGCCGCCTCCCCCCAAAGGTAGCTGGTAGGCAACTGCGGACATGCCCGTGCGCCAACCGATGCCGCGGGCCACGGACGACACCGTAGCGCAACGGAGGGGTCTTCAGACCTCCAACAGCCCTGCCTTCCGACACGAAATCCCAAACGTTATCAGTCCGGGAGGCACATTCCAGAGCCCCCAGGGCGATTCGCTGGCCTATACGGACATGGTTCCAATGGTTCCACTGCTCGTCGGTTTACCGCAGGCCTCAGCCAGCCGACGATGTCACGAACACCCTCGCACCATTGCAATTGCGGAAACCGCCAGGAACCTGGTTGCACAGTGCGACCGCCGGCTGAACCCGCCCGTATGGGTGAAGTAGTCGAAGAACCTGTGTCTGAATACTTCAAACGACCAGTTCCGCGTGACACCAATGCAGCTGCGGCCCTGAAGCAAAAACCCTGACCAAGCCCTGCAACGTACGGCCCGCGTGGCTATCCCATGCCCACGAAGCGTCGGAGGCCGTGGTCGCGGAGGCGTATGGTTGGCTTGGGTTGGCTTGCCGACATCTCGGAAGACGATACCCTGGCCGCACTCTTTGCCCTTGACCTGGAACGCCTCAACGCGAAGGCGCGGTGAGAGGCTTTGGGAAAGTCCCCAATGAAGTGCCGCAACTCACCTGTCTGTCTCGGCTTCATGGGCACGTCCTGAGCCTCAACCAACCACATCCACGTTGCCGAAAACGCCTTGCAAGGTCCTACCGGAGCGCACAGACATACCTCCGACCCGCTCCGCCTCCCTGATTCCTTTCCAAGGTTGGCACGCGTGATGTGGTGTGGGAAGGTGGGCCATGGAACCGTTTCTGCGCCTCAAACCTTGAGGCGTCCCTTTCACCTCGGCCTGTGCCTTGCGGTCAGGCAACGTTTCCCGATCACTCTCCTGCGACCGGGGTGGAATTCGGCATCGGCACACTCAGGGAACATGCCATGGCAACCGTCGTTCGGGAACGGGAACGAATACAGGCGACACCCAATGGACGCGTGCGGGACCGGTACGCCACCCCAACCATGACGCGCGCGGTGCAGGAGAAGAGGATTGCCCAGCGGCTGGACCATCTGGACGAGTGGCAGCGCGACCCGAAGGGCCTGGCCCCCTACGATCCGCGCTATGCCTACGATGTCGCCCATGAGTACGACCATGATTGGACGACCGCCCCCGACTACGGGACCGGATCGTGCAGGAAAATGACCGATCGCCCAGGAACAGGACCAAGCAGTGCAGGCGCGAAACCAGCTCGCTCAAGAACGGACAAACATGGCCGTCAACCTGCTGTGCGCGCATCCGGGGTCGGAACTGGCGGCAGTGCACCTGAACCGAATCGAGGCAGTCTGGCACCGGGACGGCCCGCCGACGGATATAGTCGACCTCATCCCACAGGTGCGGTCGACGCCCGAGGCGTGGCAGTCGCTGCTGCTACCGGACAAACCCGACGACGACCCCGGCCCCGCCGTCACTGCCACCTGACGGCGCTGAGCCGACAATGGGGAAACGTGGCCGTACCAGTGGGGCCGGCCTGACATTACAGTGGTCAAGCAGCAAGCTGCGCGCGCCGGCGGTAGTGGCAGCACTGGACCAGTCCAGGCGTGCCTCCGCTTCCAGGCCAGCCAGTGGTCCGTGGCGGGGACGATACGCAGCCGCATCCGCCACAGCAGGCGCCGCACCCGGACATGCCGCAATGGGGAGACGAAAACCGGCTCAAACCTGTCCAAGCCGGTCAATACCTACATGTGAATTCCCCGTGGGCGAAGACTTCCAAAATGCTGTATCTTCAACGAATGATCCCTTTCTTGCGCGTCCTTGATTAACTATGCCAACACCCTCTATTTCCCATAACCCATACGCAGCCCTTCCACAAAGTAGGGCTGGAAAATTAGGTACAGGATCAGGAGTGGCAGCACGGTCAGCACGGATCCGGCCATAACCAGACCATAGTTGATGTTGAATTCGCTCTGAACCGTTGCCAGCCCCACGACCAGCGTGCGCATTTCGTTCGCGCGCAGGACAATCAGGGGCCAGAGGAAGGCATTCCAGGCATTCATCACGGTGAAGATGCCCAAGGCCGCCATGCCTGGTGTGGACAGGGGTATGATAATGGACCAAAAAATCCTGAGTTCGCTGGCCCCGTCAATGTTGGCCACTTCAATCAGGGCTGTGGGCAGACTGGTTATGTACTGCCGCATCAGGAATATGCCGAAGGGGGTTGCCAGAGCGGGGATGATGAGGGCCCAGTAGGTGTTGAACAGGCGGAACACCCGGATGATCTGGAAGGAGGGCAGTAGGACCACAGCCACCGGGACCATCATGGTGGCAAGGAGCAGGGTGAACACCAAGTCGCGGCCGTAAAACTCCTTCTTGGCGAAGATGTACCCGGACAAGGTGTTTAGGAGCAGGCTGCCCGCCGTGATCAGGGCGGTGGTGAACATTGTATTGAAGAACCAGCGCGGAAACAGACCCTTTTGAAACCGGAAGATAATCTCAACGTAGTTGTCCAGGGACGGATTGTCCGGAATCAGGGTAGGCGGGTACGTCATCATGGTGAATGACTTCGTGAAGGACGTGGATGCCATGAACAGGAATGGCACCACCGTCACCACCGACATGGTGATCATCACGGCATAAAATCCGACCTGCCACAAGCGGGTGGCGCGTCGGGTGCGCATGCTGCCGAAACTTGTGGTCATGGACTGCCCCGATCCTCCTCTGGATGGTTATGAAGCGGAAGCCTGCTCCACGGAGCGGAACTCGGACCGCGGTGCGGGCGGATCGGATGCCGGTATGGTGCTGGCGGGCCGGACTTCGCCTGCCCGGCGGACGGGAATAGGGACGGCCATGCGTCAATATTCGATGTCGGTGCGGAAAAAGCGAAGCTGCATCAGGGACAGGGTCAGGATCACGATCAGGAGCACCACGCCCATGGTGCTGGCGAAGCCGATGTTGTCCGCCTCGAAAGCCTGCTGGTACACATACCAGCTCACCGTGGAGGTGGACCAGGCGGGGCCGCCCTTGGTCAGGACGTAGACGGCGTCGAACAGCTGGAAGTTGAAAATGGTGGCCATGATAAAACAGAACCCCAGGGCCGGCCGCAACAGGGGCAGGGTGATGCTGCGGATAATGCGCCAGAATTGGGCACCGTCAATGCGCGCCGCCTCGTACATCTCGCGCGGTATGGCCTGCAGCGCGGCAAACAGGATGATGACGTAGAACCCAAACCCGCGCCAGATTTCCATCATCACGATGGCGGGGATGGCATAGGTGGGATTTCCGAGCCAGTCGATTCCCGGCACGCCGAACCAGCCCAGAATGTGGTTCAAGGGGCCGAAATCCCGATTGACGATGTAGGCCCAGATGTTGGCCGCGATCACCACCGGAGTAATGAGAGGGAAATAAAATGTGCCGCGGAAGAAACCTTGGCCCTTGGGCACCTGAAAGATGATGATGGCGACCACGATGGACAGCACAATGACGGTGGGTACCGTCATCACGGCGTAGAGGGCTGTGTTCTGCAGTGTGCGCAGAAAGATGGGGTGGCTGGCAGCCCGCACGTAGTTGGCAAAGCCCACAAAGGTCTTCGGTCCCAGCATACTGCCCTTTGTCAATGAGTAGTAGATGCTCCAGAAAAGGGGAACGGTGGAGAATCCGAAAATGATCACCAGACTGGGCGACAGCAACAGATACCAGAACAGGGACCGGCGCACCTTGCGCCAAGTCCGGTGCCGGGCAGTGCCCGGGGACAAGAGGCTCATACAACTACATCCTGGGCTGAGAGGACCCGTGGGGCAGACCGGAGGGGTGAACGCTCCACACCCTGTCCCAAGCACGGCGACCGGAGAGGGGATGCAAATGGCGCCGCCCGTCCTTGGCGGGCCTTGGACACCGCTTCCACGGCATGGGAGACCAGGAAGATCAGATTTGGCCTGCAATCCCCACGGCCTGCCAGGCTGACGGCACGGATGGGGTGCCGCCAGCCTGGAATCATGCAGACGCTTGGGGTTATTCGCCGTCCAGAATCGGGTTTACTGTTGCTTCAACATCAGCAAGGGCTTCCGCCGACGTTTTGATGCCGCTCATGACAGCATGGGACTCCTGGACCAGCGAGTTGGTCGCGTCGCGCCACCGGATGCTGATCTGCGTACCCACACCATAACCCTGGCCCAGCCAAGAGACCATTTCGGCAACGATGGGATCAATGTCGTCAAGCGGTGCGATGTCTTTCTTCAGAGGCAGTAGATCGACGCTCTTCTGCACATAGTCCACCTGAATTTCGTCGGTGGAGAGATACTCGAGAAACGTGAACGCGCCGTCATTGCCGGCGGAACTGGAGGCCATGAACATGAAGCCCACATTGGCCCAGGCAGCGTTCTGCCCGTCATCGGTCAACTGAAGCATCGGAATGATGTCCAGCTCCAGATCCGGGGCTTCGGTGCGCCACTGGGCCTTGATGGCCGAATTTTCCTGCCATACCATCCCAACCTGCCCCCCAAGGCTCAGGTCCCGGCGCTGGTCGCCCGTGAAGCCCACCGGAATGCTGGACTGATCCGCATAGGTAATGTCTTCCAGCAGGGCCTTGAAGGCCGCGCGGCCTCCTTCCGTATTGGCGGTGACCTCGGTCAGGTCGTCGCTCAAAAGCTTGGCGCCGCCCGCCGCCAGCAGGGGAATCATGGTGACCCAGTTGGTCGAACTGGCAGGCACGTTGATCCCATAGGTGCCGGCATCAAGGTCGGTCATCACCTGGGCCGCCTGGCGGAACTCCTCCCAGTTGGTGGGGACGGAATCCAGACCCTTTTCCCGGAAGAGGTTCATGTTGCACAGCCAGCCCTGCACCACCCCGAGGAAGGGGGCTCCCCATGTACTGCCTTTGTAAGTGGCGATCTCCCACGCGGACTCAAGATAGTTCTCTTCCCAATCAATGATCCGATCGGTCAGGTCCAGGATTTGGCTCTGCTGCACGTATTTGGGGTACCACTCGTCAGGGAGGTAGAAGACATCGGGCGGTGATCCTCCGGCGAAGGCGGCAGTGAACTGTTCGTCCACATTGCCCCAGGGAATGACCTGATGGTCCACAGTGATGCCGGGATTGGCATCCATGAACCGCTGCAGCAACGGCTCCCATACCTCAGCCGCCTTGGCACTGTGAGGCGGCTTCCAGTACAGCACATCCCAGGTGTCCGCCCCTGCATCACCCTCGGCGGGGGCACTCGGCGCGGCACAACCGGCCAACGCCGTCAAACTAGCGAATGTCCCCACTGTAGCGGACAGGCGCAGAAACGAACGGCGGGAAATGTGATGGAATTGATGTTTTTCATTCAACATAATTTCAAACTCCTGATTATATTCGACAATAAATGTGACGACATGGATACAATACGACCATGTCTGAGACTGGAACGGGAATGAAGATCCCGAGCCGCAGTTTAGTTGAGGGAAGTCTTTCTGTCAATACGGCATCATGACGGCAGGGCGATTGCATCTTAATGGGTTTGGGTGGGGCCGAGGTCGATCAGCCGGTACAGGCCGTCCTTGCCCCAAGCCGCCGCCAGCTGCTTGTGGGCGATGCCCGCTTGGGGACCGGCCCTACCGGATCAGGTTGTGGGTGATGCGCCGGACATGGTCATGTTGTGGGCGGCATGGCCCGTGCAATTGCGGCTGTTGGTCTCGTCAAAGGCAACGTCCATGACTCGGTGGCGGGGGTTTGGGTGCTCCAATGCTTTTGCACCGCTTGCAGCAGCAGCTTGGCTTGGGGGACAGGCTGGAAATGAAGAAGCGGGTGGCGGATCCCGATGCGGCCGCGATCCTTCCCGACCGTTTCCGCATCGTCGTGGGAGCACCCGGCGAAATCCCCGGCCCGTTCCAGGGCGAACGTGACTTCCATGCGGTCGTGGAGACCCATGTGGTTTTGCCGGACGCACAGCACGTAACCGCCTTCCGGCAGCCCATGGCGTCAAGGGTCACGATGCATCCTGCCGGGATCGGCATGCGCCCAGGCACGCACCGGATGCAGCGGCCCCAGGCCCCGGACGCGGCGCGGGTCTCATTGCTGTCCGCGGTCCCGGTTCGGGAGAGGCGCCAGCGGTACTTCGCGACCGCCAGCCAACTCCACACCGGTTCTGCGGTTGTGCCGGGACCTGAACAACCAAGTGCGAAAACACCTCGGCCGGCAGAAACCAGCGAAGGCCTCCACGCATCATCAGATCCAGGGTTTGCCGACGGTATCCTCCGTGCAGTATGCCGACAAGACTTTGTTGATTCCCGCCGCCATGGCATCGCAGTCCTCGGGAGCCCACCATTGATCCAGGGAAATGGTCACACAACGGGCAAACAGATCGTCCGCCACGGGACAGGCGCCGCGGGCATACGTGGCCACGCCATCGGCTGCATGTGCGAAAGGATGATCGGAGGCCATGGTTCCGGACTGCGTGGTGATGGGATACATGTCCGAGTAGATATGCCAGTCCGGAGGAGCGTTCGTCCCCCGTATGCCACAGGGGATGCCTTCCGCGTTGAGTGCTTCGACCACCTTCTGGCCCAGAGCCGTGGATTCAGGGAAGAACCGCAGCAGGTAACCAATCTCGCCATCGGGATCGTTGAGCTTCTGCGGCGTGATCTCCCGGTACGTCTTCAGTCCGCGCAGAATGGACATCTTGACTTTATGGTGACGCTCAACGATTTGGGGCAGCTTCTCCAGCTGGACGACATCCACAGCGGCTTCCAGCTCGGACATCCGGTAATTGGTGCCCGAAAACAGTTCACCTTCGTACCTCGGGCGCGCGAAGCGGTCCGTCCGCCAGAGCCCGCCGCATTCCGCCAGCTGGTTGGCCCTTTCCCACAGTCGTCTGTCACCGGTCAATACCAGGCCTCCTTCGCCGCCGCCGACAATCTTGTAGCAGGAAATGCTGAAGCATCCCAGGTCGCCGAAGGTGCCCACCCATTGGGAGCGGAAGCGTCCGCCTGGAGACTGGGCACAGTCCTCCACGACTTTAAGACCGTGGTTCCGGGCAATCTCCATGACTGAACCCATGTCACAGACACTGCCCATGACATGGGTCGGTGCAATGGCCACGGTACGGGGCGTAATCAGGGCTTCGATTTGGGTGGGATCGATCCCCAGCGATTCGTCGACATCGCAGAAGACGGGTACACCCTTCGACTGCACCACCGCCGCCGCCGTGGCGTAGAAGCCAATGGCCGGGCAGATCACCTCTGTGTCCGGCCCCACCCCTGCCGCCACGAAAGCGCTGTGCAGGGCGGCGGTGCCTGAGCTGACCCCCAAGGCAAACGGCGCGCCGAACATCCGGCGCGCCAAGGCCTCAAAGGCTTCCCCCTTGGTCCGGGAGGGACGGGCTGTGGCGTACCGAGCCAGGTTGGGGCCCGGGCCCAGATCCTCATTGGAAATGACGGCGCGGATTTCTTCCTGAACCGCACCCGAGAACCCAAACCGCTGGGCAATGGACATGAACTCGTCCACGCCAATCTTGGGCTGGGGCCGGCCCGCGATTTGCGGGACCGCCTTCGGTCCGCCATTCAGGGCCAGGGATGAAGCCAAGGCTTGCTTCGTCATGGAACTGTTCCTCTGCAAGGAGTGGAGGGGGCTGGGAATCCACTACGGGGTAGCGCCTGCCTGCGCCGTCCGTTCCCATTCGGCTTGATACGTGGTGAGGGGAATGTTGTGTGCCTGGAGATGGGTGAAAAGCAGTTCAAGCATCTTCATCTCGGGATCGAACCGGGCCAGGGACCACGGATGCAGAATCAGCGAGACGTAGGGCAGGTTCATGTCCACGGCGCGATCAATGAACATGCGATGGATGGCGAACTCTTCCTCGGGTGTGGCAACAGGCCGGGCCGGAATGGTTTCGGGATAAGCGGGAGGCCAGGCCAGTATGCGCTGCATTTTATCCGTCAGATTATGGGCTTTGAGCAGATTCTCGTGCCATCCATGTCCCGGCAATTCCCACAACCCGGGAAACCCGTCTTCAGCATAGGTGAAAGGTGTTTCCAGCAGCGCGGGCAATGATGTCTCGGGCCCCCACAGGACGGAGCTGACATACTGGAAACCCGTTTCCATGACGGATTCGATCAGCCAGGGATCCCCACGCAGCCCATTGGCGAACCCACAGCCGGGACGCAGGCCGACACAGGGGCGGTCGAAGGTCTGCTCCACCCATTCCTTGCCCAGCCGCAGTTCTTCCAGACGCGTCTCCTTGGCCGGCGCGGGGCCGCAAAAAGGATGGTCGCGCAGCATCTGATGGGAATAGGTGTGGGACGCAATTTCAAAGGAAGGCACATCACCCAAAAGCACACGGTAGGCCTTGCCTTCCTCTTTGAGGCGAACCCCCACAATAAAGAATGTGGCCGGTACGTCGAATTGGACATGAACGTCCCGAATTCGGGCACAGGCCTCAAGGCAGTCTCCGGCCATTTCGGTGTCATAGGCAGCGATGAAACGGGTCATGGGAGCCAATCCTCGATTGCAGGTGGAAGAGGTGTATTCAACGTCGGGAGTAGGTGGGTTACCGCACCATCCAAGCGCAGGGAGAAGCTGTACCGCAAGCTGTTGGCCCAAGTCCTTTCGGATGCGGGCATGGCCGATTTCATCCACATGTTGGATTACAAGTGCGCCTGGCACGGCACCGAGTGCGTGAAGGTGGACCACTGGCATCCGAGTGCCAAGACCTGCAGCGCCTGCGGAACCGTGAAGTCCGCCCTGCTGCTGTCGGAACGGACCGACCGCTGCCACACTTGCGGTTTTGACGGCGCCCGGGATCTGAATGCCGCTCGCAACATCGAGGTGTTCACGGCGGAGAGGTCACCTGTCACAGACAGTGCACGGAGGTGTGTCGGACGGACTGCCGATGCAATCCGCAATCCCGGTGAAGTGCGCATTCAACAGCCTGGCTAACCTCTCCCTCAGACTATACAAGGGACTTGACTCTCACAGTTGCTCCAAGGCTCAGTGTACTCGGCCAACTTGGGGCAAACGGCATGCGCAGAAGATCCTTGTCAAGATCGGCGTATCCCAGGTTGCGGTTGCGCGTGGCTTCCGCCAGCGCCAAGGTTCTCTTTCGCGCCTTGGCGCGGCAATCCCCATCGTAGTCAATCGCAGCCCGCACATTCCGGGGTGGTTTCACATTATGGTTGTGCCGGCGTCCTTGCTCTATCCAGAGACCGACAAACCGCTCTCGTTCCGTTACCTGACGCCGTATTCGCTGGTCGGGTCGCGGTAAACCGAGTGGATGTGGCCTTCGGCGGCACCCAGTGGATCCTCGGTTGAGAACTCGATGAGAACCGCATCACCGTGGATGACGTAGTAGATGGAACCGGTGCCGTCCGTTGGTCCGTGCCAACCAAAGTAGGCGTACTGTAGCTCCGCCTCAATCTCGGCCAGACGTGTCTGGGCGCTGTGTACCGGCATCAGGTTTACCCACAGCGCCACCGCGTCCAGCACGGCCTTCTGCTGCTCCGGTGAGAAGGAATCCACGGAAGCACCTTCAAAAGGCACGAAGCCGATCGGCCCTGCGCCACTTTGCAGGTCATCGGGGTGTTCGTCGAGCAAGGCTGCTGCCGCGATGTCCCCGTCCAGGCTGTTGATCACGGCCAACCCCGCGTCCACCCGGTCCATGAACGGGGCATGGGTGCCTGCGGCGTCCGCAAACCGCGCGGGTTCGATGCCAAGAAAGGTCGGCGACATCGAAATGCGCCCGTCGCGCACGCTCATGTTGATGGCCAGATGATGGCCGCCGAACTGCCAGCGCCAAGCGTTCGTGGTGGAAGGTTCGCCAAAGAAGGCCAGCCAGTAGTTGTCGGCATTCCAACCCAATCGACGGGCGCGCGCAGACTCTTCCAGTACACCTTCCGCCGCCACCACCGCGGTGACCACTTCATAGCCGTACGGGCTCATGGCTGTGGCCAGAAAGTGGTGCAATGCCGCCTGCTGCATCTCGTCGAGATCGCCAATCCGGACACCGTTCCGTTCGAAACGGAGGACTCCCGCCGGCAGGTTGGACCAGTTCGAGATTAGGTCGCTGTCGTACGGCAAAACTGCTGCTGCGCGCTGCCCTTCGTCCAACTGGGAGAGAAAGACGGCGGCCGCGACCGCGGAGGCGTCAGCTTCGCCGCGGGCCTCACCGGATCCTGGTTCGCGGCCAGGGCTCTGCTCGGCAGTCCCGTTGTCACGCGGAACATCGGGTTCGGTGGCACGTGCAGAAACAACCGGCTGGGCCGGTTCGGCAGTCGCCGGCTCCTCGGATACGCCGGTACAGCCGGCAACCAACAGTACACAGAACAGCAAAAAGACGGTCGGTTTCAGCATGGGTGGCTTTTGGAGATGGACCACGCGCCTCGATCACCGGCGCGCAACTGCAATCGGAACGATCGTGCCACGAATTGGAGTCCATCAACCCGCCCCATCGCCACATTCCTGCCCGCCGACGAACACCCCCACCTCAGATACCGGCTGCCGCCAACCATTCGGACGCGATCCGGCGATGCCGTGCCAAGTATTCCTCGACATCGGGCACTGTGAGGCAACCGTCTCGCACCACTGCCTTGCCCGCCACTACGGTGTCGCGAGCCGCCACCGGTCCGCAGCGCAGCCAAGCTTCAACGGGATCCGACAGTGCGCCCGCGAACGGAACGCCTTGCAGGGACCACACTGCCAGGTCGGCAACCTGGCCCGGAGCCAGCGAACCAATGTCGTCGCGTCCCAAGCAGGCCGCACCTCCAAGGGTGGCAAGCTCCAAGGCATCCCGGGCACCGAAGGCACCCGGCCCACCGCGCAGCCGGGCCAACAACAGGGCCGTGCGCGTCTCGAGCCAGAGCGAAGCGCTGTCCGCCGAGGCGGAGCCGTCACAGCCGAGACCTACCGGCACGCCCGCGTCGATGAATTCGCGTACCGGGGCGAGACCCGTGCCCAGAATCTGATTGGAACTCGGGCAGTGGGCCACACCAACACCCCAGGCACCGAGCATGCGAATCTCCCGTGCGTTGGGATGCACGCAGTGGGCCACCCAGGTTCGATCCTTGGCCCACCCGACCCGGTCCAGGTACTCGACCGGGCGACACCCGAAGGTTCGCAGACAAAACTCGTCTTCATCCGGGTCCTCCGCCAGATGGGTGTGCAGCCGCACATCCAACCGCTCCGCCATGGCAGCCGTCTGCGTCATCAGTTCCGTGGTCACCGAAAACGGCGAGCAGGGCGCCAGGGCCACCCGAATCATGGCCCCGGGGGCGGGATCGTGATGCGCGGCTACCAGCCGTTCCGATTCGACCAGGATTTCGTCCTCGTCCTGCACCACGTCGTCCGGCGGCAGACCACCGTCCTTGACCGACAGGCTCATCGAGCCGCGGGTGGCGTGGAACCGCATGCCAAGTTGCGCGGCGGCCGTGATTTCGGCACCAATCAGATCGCCCGCACCCGAAGGAAAGACGTAGAGGTGATCGGTGGTGGTCGTGCAGCCACCCAGCGCCAGTTCACACAGGCCGATCCACGCCGAGACATGCGCCGCCTCCTCGTCCAGTCGCGACCAGACGGGGTACAGCACCCGTAGCCAGTCGAAGAGACTGCCGCCAAGAGCCGGTGCGAAGGCGCGCGTCAGGTTCTGGAACATGTGATGGTGGGTGTTAACCAGCCCGGGGGTGACCAGACATCCAGAGGCGTCAATCACTTCCCGCGCCGCCGGTTCCTGCCCGGGCTCGCCCACGGCGGTCACGAATCCGCCAGTCGCCGAAACCCATCCGCCCGAAATCTCCCGACGGTCCGCATCCATCGTGGCTACCAGATCCGCTCCCCGCACAAGCAAATCGCTTGGATGTTGTTCCTGCATGCCTGGACGTCCCGGGAACTCATTGGATGTGCATCAATGCACTGGCCAGTAACTATAGGTATCCGGAAACGGCTTCCCGGGAATCTGCCCGACGACTCGACCATGGCCGTCGCGGTACCGAACGGAAGGATCCGCCCTCCATACTTGCCGGTGCTAGACTCACGGAGCCGACAGACTGGCCGGTGGCCGGTGCATTCCGCGGTCCGTTCGGGTGCCCCTGGCCCCTACGGCCGTTCCTGCGGCATTGGAAAACCCAAACGGGACAAGGACGGAAATCATGTTGCGGTTCGTTGAGGAAATCCTCCTGCTCCTGATCCACGACGATGGGAGCACGACTCACGTCCCCAGTTGGGTGTTGGATTACGCCATCGCCGGCGGCGTACTGATGGATCTGGCACTGGAGAACCGCATCGATACGGATCCCCAACGGCTCATTTTGGTCGACTCCGCCCCGATAGGCGACTCCATCCTGGATCCGACGCTGGCCGAAATCGCGGCCGGCGATCCGCACGACACCCGCTTCTGGCTGGACCACATTGCGCAGAATGCCCAGTCGATCCGGGAAAGGGCGCTCGCCCGGCTGGTGGAGCACGGCATCCTGGAACAGTCGGAGGGACGCTTCCTGTGGGTCTTTCGAGCCCGCCGCTACCCCATCATCGACGGCAAGGTTGAACGCGAAGTGAAGATGCGCATCCTGCGCGTGCTCTTCTCCGATGAAATCCCCGACCCGCGCGACGCGATGCTGATCGGTCTGGCGGATTCCTGCGACATCTTCAAGGAGCTGCTCTCCGCCCGTGAACTGCATCATGTGGCCGAACGCATTGCCGTCGTCGGCAATTTGGACCTGATTGGTCATGAAGTTGGAGAGGCCATCTTCGACATCCGGCGCCTGGTCAGTGCCTCCGTCCAGTCCCACATGTACTAATAATTTGTCGTAGCGTGGCTGCGGCAGTCGTTGGCCGCGGTATGACGCAAGGTGCAGGACAGCCGTCAATCCCTGGACTTCCCCACACAAAGGGCTTTGTTCATCTCCCTTTGCCCAGCTTCCACTAACCCAATCTCAATTGATCCCCTGTCCCATCGGTGTGTCACAAAGCCATATGCACATCTTCACCGACATCCAGGCGGCCCCGCCCGACCCGATCTACAACCTCACCACCGCGTGCAACGCGGACCCCAATCCGCAGAAGCTGAATCTGGGCGTGGGGGTTTACAAGGATGCGGCCGGCCACATTCCGGTGCTGGACACAGTCAAAACCGCCGAGCAGCGCATCCTGACGGACGAGGACACCAAGAACTATCTGCCGATCGACGGCACCCCCGATTACGGCGAAGCGGTGCGCAGCCTCCTGCTGGGTGCGGATCATTCCTTGGCGACCGCCCCGGACAGCATCACGCTGCACACCCCGGGAGGAACGGGCGCCTTGCGCCTGGCCTGCGAACTGGTGGCCAAGAACAGGTCGGACGCCACGGTGTGGCTGAGCGATCCGACCTGGACCAACCACGCGCAGATTGCGCAGCAGGCCGGCTTGGCGGTGCGCACATATCCGTACCTCGATGCCGAAACCCACTCGATCCTGCGGGAGAAGATGTTCGCAGCATGGGCCACGGTCCCGGCCGGTGATGTGGTATTGGTGCACGGGTGCTGCCACAACCCGACTGGCCTGGACCTGGAGCCGGACGACTGGCAACGCCTGGCCAAATTGTCCCGGGAACACGGCTTCCAAGTATTGGTGGATCAGGCCTACCAGGGGTTCGGCAGGGGCCTGGACCTCGATGCAACCGGAGTGCGCGTGCTGGCCGATGCCGGCCTGCCGACCCTGATTGCCAGTTCCTACTCCAAGAACTTCGGCCTGTACAACGAACGCACGGGGGCCTTGACCGCCTTCGGCTTCGGTCCGGCATCCGACGCCATGCTGAGCCAGTTGAAGGTGCACGCCCGTTCCCTGTGGTCCAGCCCTCCCGCCCACGGCGCCCGGATTGTGTCCAGCATCCTGGCGGACCGGGAACTGCGCGCGGCCTGGACTGGCGAACTCGCCGCCATGCGCGACCGCATCAACGAAATGCGCAGCCTGTTGGCCGAGTCCATGCACCAGCACGGGGCCGACCGGGACTTTTCGTTCATCACGCGCCAGTACGGACTCTTTTCCCTGACCGGCATCGACGCGGAGGCCAACGCCCGGATGCGGGCGGACCAAAGCATCTACTTCATGTCCACGGGCCGCATCAACGTGGCCGGCCTAACCGCGGCCACCATCGAGTACTTCTGCCAGGCCTACGTTGCCACCCTGAACTAACCCAACTCGGTTGACCAACATGCGCGAACTGTCACGTCTACTGTCCTCGATGCCGCCGTCCCCCACGGCGGCCATGATGCAGAAGGGGCGGGAACTATCCCTGGCCGGTCACGACGTCATCAACCTGGCCGGCGGCGACCCGGACTTCGACACGCCGGTCCATATCCAGGAAGCGGCCTTCGACGCCATCCGCAACGGGGACACGCACTACCCCACGTCGCACGGAACCCCGGAACTGCTGGAAGCCATCTGCGCCAAGCTGGCGCGGGAGAACGGAGTCGAGGCGACCCCGGACTGCGTCATCGCCACGCCGGGCGGCAAGTGGGCCCTGTACGTGGTGCTGATGTCCATCCTGAACCCGGGCGACGAGGTGCTGATCCTCGATCCCGTCTGGGTCAGCTACGACCCCATGGTGCGCCTTACGGGAGGGGTGCCGGTGCACGTGGCCCTCGATCACGGCGACGACTTCGCGGTTCACAAGTCCGCCCTGGAAGCGGTGGTGACCGAGAAGACCAAGCTGGTCATGCTCAATTCACCGAACAACCCCACCGGCTACGTCATGTCCATGGCGTCCATGCAGGCAGTCGCGGAGGTGTGCCGGGACCACGACCTGTACCTGCTCAGCGACGAAATCTACGAGCACATTCTGTACGACGGCCACACCCACGTGTCGCCGGCCACGCTACCGGACATGGCCGAGCGCACGTTCATCGTCAACGGGTTCAGCAAGGCCTACGCCATGACCGGCTGGCGGCTGGCTTGGATTTGGGGACCTCCGGACGCCATCCGCAACGGCCGCAGCTACATGACAAACTCCGTCACGTCCGCCGCCAGTTTCACCATGGCGGCCGGCGCCGCGGCCCTGAACGGTCCCCAGGCATGCGTGTCCGAGATGGCCGCCGCCTACACCCGGCGCCGCGCCTTTCTGTTGGATGCCCTCGACGAGCTGGAAGGCGTGGAGGCGTTTGCGCCCCAAGGAGCCTTCTATCTGTTCATGCGCTTCCCGCACACCCGGCGCAGCAGCCTGGAACTATCGGACTTTCTCCTGGACGAACTCCACTTGGCCACCACTCCCGGCAGCGCCTTCGGCGAGGCCGGGGAACAACACATCCGCATCAGCTTCGCGGCGGCCGACGACCAGTTGCACGGGTTCGTGGACCGGCTTGCCCGGCTCGCGCCCGAATTCTAGACCTGCGCGCGGGTACGTTGCCGGCCTGATCGGCACCCGGACGCGGCACACTCCAATGGAAGATCTTTCTCTACCCACGGTGGGCTTGGCCATCGTTGCCGGCATCCTGGCCGGCATCATCAATACACTGGCCGGCTCGGGATCCACCATTACCCTGCCGATGCTGGTCTTCCTGGGCGTGCCGGCTCACGAAGCCAACGCCACCAACCGCATCGGCGTAGCGTTCCAGAACATCGCGGCGGTGATCACGCTGCGCAGCCGCAAGGCGCTGGACATGGACACCCGCGATTGGTGGCTGACCGGTGCCATGGTGGTGGGCTCAGTCGGCGGAGCCGCCATTGCCGCCGAACTGTCGGAGCAGGTCACCAACTGGGTGATCGTGGTCGTCCTCGCCGTGGTGCTGGTCACCATCCTGTGGAAACCGGAGAAGTGGCTCAGGGAACAGCCCGAACCCGTGACCGGGGTCCGACCGTCGTTGCCCCAACTGCTCCTGTTCGCGTTGATTGGCGTCTATGGCGGGTTCATTCAGGCGGGCGTGGGATTGTTCATCCTGTCCGGCATGGTGCTGGTCGCCGGCTCGACGATGGTCAAGGGCAACATCCTCAAACTGGTGGCCGTCCTGGTGTTCACCCTGGCCGCCATGGCCGTATTCATGGCTCAGGGTGTGCGCATGTGGTGGTATCTCGGTCTGATCCTGGCAGTGGGTCAGAGCATCGGCGCTTGGCTGGCGGCCCGTTTCATGACCGGAAGCGACATGGCGAAAGTCTGGATGCGCTGGCTTCTGATCGTGGTGATCTGCTACTCCATCGTGCGGTTCAGCGGCCTGCAGGACTGGCTGTTGCAAACCTTGGTTTGAGGGTTTTGTCGGCTTTCTGTCGCCATCCCAACGAAACGGAAACCTGGCAGTACAGGTCGCATCGATGACCTTCTGACTCCATGTTCCGAGCGCAGGTCCGGTGTCCGAACAGCCCGGCAGCCTCGGCCCCTGATAGTCGCAGATCCTCAGCGCCATCCCCGTCCGGAAGCCAAGAGGGTCACTGCTTCCCGCCTTGTTCGAATCCCCGGGATCGTTCTGCCCGAAAGTCTCGCGTGGACAGGGCCGCCCGATAGGGAGTTCTCTACCGTAGCGAAGGGACAGGTTGGCTTACGCCTTTATGTCGAGCGAGTTTGTCCGGAGGCATCGGAGGCCGGATGGAACCCGCGCGGGTTGGGAGCGGCCATGCAGCTTAAGCCGAGGATCCGGTGCGGCCATTGACACCCAGACGCGGGCGGCGGCCGGCCGCCTGATCCGCCAGCAGGCCCGAGATGTCGGGTAGGTCGTCGAGTTCAGCCGCATCCAGTTCCCGCGCACACCGGTCCGCCTCCGCCTCGCCCCACACCTGCCGGATGAACGCAAGCAGGACCTCCTTCTTGCCCCGGGCCTCGGCATCCTTCTTCTCGTCTTCCACGTATTGCCCGAATGTGTACATGACTTCCTCCGCCTCTTCAATGTAGGTGATTCTACGCAACGCCGCGCGCAGGTCAGGGCGATCCGCCAACAGCCCGTCGAAACGCGTCTTGAACCAGGCCCCCAGGGCCCGACGCAGCGACGGGGCGGTCCCCAACGCCCGCGGCAGGATCAACTCCCGCAGCACCGTCAGCACCTGGGTTGCCGCTGCCCGACGACCCCGCGCCATTTCTGCCTGGACCCGCGCCAACGCCACGAAGCCGGAGGCCAAGTTGTCCGGCGGCAGCGCATGTGCACCGCCCGGCAACCCCGGCACTGCATGGTCGTGGATCTCCAGCAACGCGCCCGCCCGGAAGCCATACCGGCGTACACCGGCCACCGTCTGCACCGGTTGCCACCACGTCCCGAAACGGTCGACACCGGTGTTGACCACCACCCCGCAGACCTCCAACCCGCTCAGGCCGGGACTCATCCGCAGCGCGTACTGGAACATGCGCTCGGACATGTCGACATCGCGCCGCGACTGGAACTCCAAGTGCAGCAGCATCCGCTCCGCGTCGTGGCCGCCGCGCGCCAGTTCCCAGACTAGGTCCCGGTGTCCCTCGGCCTGGGGTGGATGGCGTTCCGGGTCGGCCGTGACGGCCGACCCGGCCACCAGGCGCACGGGCATCCAGCCTTGCAGTTCGGGACACTCGCGTGCCGCCAGGAAGGCAATCAAGTCCCTGGCTGCCTCCGGTTCGGCGAAGATGGACTTGGCCGTCAGATCGTGGGAGAAGGGGGGCGGTGCGGATTCCGATGACTGCGACACGGTGGCTCTCACTGAAGTTGGCTTCCCCGGCTTCCGATGGCCGGGCCTGTTCCGTTGTGCGGTGGCCGGTCAATCCCAAGGACTCAACATCCGGATCGCCGACCTGAAATTTCAAGCATACGTTCGCATGACAGCAAATGCCAAAATTACCGGAGTGAATTGGACAACCCGATCCACCCAGCCCCCAAGTGTCTCCAGTGCGTCATCAATCCATGACCTGTATCCAAGGTCGGGATTCAATTGTGGACAAGGTTCCTCCCGGTACGCAGGAGGCCGCGGCTTGTGCTGTGGTACGGGAATGTCCAGGGTTGCCGAAAAGAGCGCGGCATATCGCGAGGGCACCGGCGAAGTCATGTGCGCAGTAGGAGGTGATAGGGTTTTTGCACCGGGGCAAACCGCTTCGGTTGTCGGCAACACACTTAAATTGGTTGGGGACAGGTTGGACATGAGCAACCGGATGGTTGGAGACAAAGTTGGGCGTACTGCGGACGCGGAGGCCGCAGCCAGTGAAAATCTCAATGCAGTGGACTTGACAACAGACCCAGCCGCGTCCCCGACCCGTGATGGGTACATGGAACACACAACCAATACCGCAGTGCCAGCGGTTCCCAGCGACCAACTTCAGGCTGGCCTCACCAAGCCTTCGAGATTGCCGAACTGGTTCAAACCGACCACTCGGATTGGGTTGGGCCGAGACAAACCGGCCACCCAAAACACCTCGGGCAAGTACGGCCTGCCGTCGACAAACCGCATCCTGGACTGGTTGGCCGGAAGCCTGGAACGAACGGAAGACGCGGTTGGCTACCTGAGGGCCAACCTGGGGCGAATGCCCGTCAAGGCCGACCCGGTATCCATGGCCGGGGCGGAGGAAGGGGAACGGCTCCGGCGCGCGCTGGACGAACAGCTCGAGGCCGACATTGCGCGGTCCCACTTGGTCAAGGCAACCATCGCCAAACGGGCACGGCTGTGTGCAACCCTTGGCGGGTTGTTCGCGTTGCCCGGCACGGTACCAGGCATCGGCACCGCGGCCCAGTTTGTCTTGGGCATGGCTGCAACATGGCCCGAAATGGACCTGATCCGGTACCAGGTTTGGTGTTTGCAGGTGGAACTCCTGCATCTATACGGCATGTCCTACTCGGAGACGGATGCCGATTTGCTGTCCGAAGGCTTCCTGAACTACGAATGGATCAACAAGGGTGGCGAGGTCTTTGCCCAAAGATTGCTGGTCAGACTGCGCCAGTCGGCGACGGTTGCCACCAAGTTCCTGGACAGCTTCCTGGTGAAAATCGGAGCTTCGGCAGCACTGCGGGAATCCGCCGGCCGAATTCTGGCGAAGACTCTGCCCTTGGGAATCGGCGTGGCCATCGGCGCGACAGTGAACTATCTGAAGCTGCACATGTTCGCCCGCAGGCAACTCCGCCGGATGCAGGTCACAGTCGACTGAGTTATGTCGACTGCGACTGCGGCATCGACTCGACTGTCTGCCCTCGTGCACGTTGCATTGGCCCGTTGAGCCACTCGGAAGCTTTTTGTGCCCCGTTGGACCACGACCGCAATGGACGGCTCTGCAGCGGAGCTCGAAGCCCTGGTCCGCCTGGAGAACCGCAACTTTCCCGACGAACCCACAACCGTCGAGGTCCTGCGGTACCGGGCTCGGAAACGACAGTCGTTCCACTTCGCACGCGAAGAGGCGGTGTGGTCGGGGGACTGCATGATCGGGTACGGCTCCCTGCACAGGGCGTGGTGGCTTGCACAGCCTGGACGCTACCGGATATACGTATCGGTGGACCGGGACTGGCGGAGGCAAGGCATCGGAACCCGCATCTGGCAACGCCTGTTGTCGCTGGCGTCGATCACGGAACGCATCCGATGGCTTGAATCGGGAGCAAGGGAGGATCGGCCCGATGCACTTGACTTCCTAATGGCAAGGGAATTTGAACCAGAGGCCCGGGTTGAGAAGTCCGAACTCGCCCTTGGCGGGTTCAATCCTGGACACTGGCAACACAAACGCACCGCTCCGTCGAAGGTCGGAGCAGCCATCTGCAGCCTGCGGGAAGCCATGGAACGGTATTCGGACTGGCAACAACGCCTCTGGCGTCTTGAACACCGCTTGTACCAGGATGTTCCTTCCGCGGTGTCGTTCCGTCCCCTGGAGTTCCGTCACTGGTTGGCACAGCGAATGGACAGCCCCGGATTCAGCCCCAACGCTTGCTGGTTGGCCCTGAACCAAGCCACCGGCGACTGGATCGGATTTACCAACCTGCTTGAAGAGACCGGCGACCTCAGGGGTCTTGACACCGGCTTTACCGGGGTTGAAAGAGACTGGCGCCGGAAAGGGTTGGCGACAGCCCTCAAACTGCACGCGATCGAATGGGCGCTGAACGAAGGGTACAAGTACATTCGGACGGACAATGGCTCCGACAACCCCATGTACCGCCTGAACCTGAACCTGGGCTTCACGCCACGGCCGGCATGGATCGGGATGGTCTGTGAATGTCCTGGTTGAATCACGCGGGCGCGGCTCGCCACCGTCTCCATTGACTTGGGTGATAACGGCATTCCGGCACCGACACCAGCCGGAACTCCCAATAGACGACCTGTGCATTTCCGGGTGAAGTCAATACCCATGCGGGCAACCCAACCGGGGTCGGAATACATGACCGACAGACGTATTGCCCGTGGAGTCGCTTTCCCACCACGATCCGGACTATCCCTACAGTCCGGGCCACCGCCCCAAGTAATCGAACCGGGACCTACCAGTGCATTCAAACACCGGTACCGGTCCGTCAGCCCGATTGCGATTGCTGCCGATCAGCCGCGGCGCGCGCCGATTCCCGTCTTGACAAAGGCAAAATCGGGGTTTTGGGCGGCCGCCTGCTATAGGATCCGCCGGTTGCCGACCCATGACACCCGGAAACGCTCAAAAACAGCCATGTTGATCCGCGACTTCAAATTCGATGACTGCGACTATCGGGCCACGCGTATCCTGCTGGAAAAGGTTTATCCCCGGGAACCAACATCGGTCGAAATGCTGCGCTTCGAAGATGCTGCCCGTCCCAAGGTCTGGTGGCGGAAACGCGTGGCGGAGAGCGATGGCCATTTTGCGGCACTGGGCATGGTGGGCGCGGCCTTTGGGCCACATAGGGAGGGCGACTTTCGCCTCCGGGTCCATGTGGATCCCGACTGTCTCAATCAGGGTATCGGCACGCAGTTGTACACAGATCTCCTCGCCCTGGCGCACGGACAGGGGCCGGTTGGCCGGTTGACCACCAACACTCAGGAGGACCAGACGCGGGCCAGCGAGTTCCTCAGGGAAAAAGGGTTTGAAGTGGTCATCCGCGAGCCCATCTCGGAGTTGGATCTGTCCACGTTCGACGAAACCCCATTCGTTCACAAAATCCGTCAGGCTGAAGGCCACGGCATCCGGCTGGTCAGCCTGGCGGACCTGACCCGGGAATGTTCCGACTGGCAGGAACAATTCTGGCAGATTCACACGACCATTCATGAGGATGTGCCTTGGCCCGATCCCTTTAGGCCACTGCCGCTGGAGGACTTCCTCCGACAAAAGGTTGAGAATCCCGCGTTCACTCCCGACGCCTCCCACGTGGCGGTCCACGGCGAGGAATGGGCCGGCTTGTCGGAACTGTTCATCGACCCCAACCATCCACAGGTAGGCGGCACCGGCTTTACGGGCGTCACGCGGCCGTGGCGGCGCAAGGGCCTGGCCACCGCCCTCAAGTTGAAGGTGCTCAGGAGGGCCAAGGCCAAAGGTGTCAGGCGGGTGATAACGGACAACGAAGAAAACAACCCGATGTTCCAAATCAATCTGATGCTCGGTTTTCGGGCCCAGCCGGCCTGGCTGGGTTGGCAATTGAATCTGGCCGAGGATGACTGAACCGCGGCGCCCAGTCCCGGTCCCGGACTTGGCTTGCCTGCAGGAGGCCGGATCACAGTCCGTGATCCGGAACTGCGCCCGGCCTTGGCAATGCCTGAATTTGGGCTTTCCGGTATCCGCTTGCTATACCATCCGCCGGTTTCCATCCATAACATTCACGAATACTTGAAACAGACATGGTAATTCGCGACTTCAGGTTCGATGACAGCGACTATCAAGCACTTTGCATCCTGTTGGAGAAGGTCTATCCGGATGAACCGACATCGGTCGAAACCCAGCGTTTCGATGATGACAGCAGGCCCGACGTCTGGTGGCGGAAGCGCGTGGTGGAGATCGACGGCCGGTGCGCAGCCTTGGGCACCGTGGGCGAACCATTCTGGTCACTTCAGGAAGGCAAGGTTCACCTGTCTGTCGAGGTGGATCCCGACTACCTCAACCAGGGCATCGGCACGCGGTTGTTCGCAGACCTTGAGGCGCTGGCGCACGCACGCGGACCCGTCCGTCGCTTCATCACCGGCACGCAGGAGGACAAGACGGCAGCCAGCAACTTCCTCAGGGAGCGGGGCTTTGAAGTGATCATCCGAGAACCCATTTCGGAGTTGGATTTGCCAGCCTTCGACGAAACCCCGTTCGTTCACAAAATCGAACAGGCCAAAGTCCACGGCATCCGGCTGGCCAGCCTGGCGGACCTGGCCCGGGAGTATCCCGACTGGCAAACACGGTTTTGGCAGCTTGACACGACCATCATGCAGGATGTTCCCACTCCCGATCCGTTCAGTCCGCGCACGTTGGAGACATTCATCCGCCAGCATGTGGACAACCCGGGGTTCTCACCGGACGTAACCCACGTGGCGGTCCACGGAGACGAGTGGGCCGGCATCTCGGAACTGTACATTGCCCCCAGCCACCCGGAAGTCGGCGGCACCGGGCTGACGGGCGTCACGCGCCCGTGGCGGCGCAAGGGGCTGGCCACGGCCCTGAAGTTGAAGGTCATGCGGGCGGCCCGGGCCAGGGGCGTACGGCGGGTGATCACGGACAACGAGGAAAACAATCCGATGTTCCAAATCAACCTGATGCTGGGCTTTAAGGCCAAGCCGGCCTGGTTGGGATGGCAACTGAACCTGTCGGAGAAGGACTAACCAACCGGCAACCGCCCGGTCGCGCCTTGCACGTGAAGAGTGTGGGACCTCGTACCCAACCGAATGAGGTAGGAGGAACAGGCATGCCTGCCCTACGCCGCCGATTACCGTCCAAGACCTTCGGGACCGCACACAACAGCCGTGGTGATCCGCGACTTCAGATTCGACGACAGCGACTACCAGGCACACCTGAAACTGGTGGAGAAGGCCAAACCGGCCTGGCTGGGATGGCAGCTGACCCTGGCCGACCATGAGTGACACGCCGGCCGCGGGCCGGTCGGTGCCCGTACCATGCCGCCCGCAGGAATTCGTGCCCAATCGGGAGGGATGGGAGGCCTTGGCGCGCCTGCACAACCGCGCCCAGCCGGAGGAGCCCACCACGCCCGAACTGCAAGAGCACTTGCACCGATCCACACCGGCGGACAGTTGGTGGACAGAGTATGTGCTCGAACGAAGCGACGGACGGCTGATTGGCTATGCCACGCTGGGGCAGGCGTTCTGGAGTGGCCGCCTGGATGTGTTCCACCTGCACATGATGGTCGACCCGGACTGGAGAAACCTGGGCCTGGGGACACTCCTCTACGACCGGGTGTGGACATTGGCCCCGGCTGCACATCGGTGCAGCCGGGTGACTGCCCGAACGCTGGGGAGTCGACCGGCCGCCCTGCACTTCCTGGAAAAGAGGGGGTTCGCGGTTGCGATGCGGGAACCCATCACATGCCTGGACCTGGACGGTTGGGATCCGGCCCGCGGAGAAGCCGGCCTGGCCAAGGCTGCCGCACATGGGATCGCGATCCACAACCTGCAGGATCTGATCCCGGGAACTTCCGACTGGCAGACCCGGTACTGGCGCATGGATGCCGCGATCAGGCAGGACATTCCGTCCCTGCATCCCGACTCCGGCACCTCGTTGGAGGACTTTGTAAGACACTCCCTCGAGCCGCCGCTGTTCGCACCGGACCTGCGCTGGATTGCAATCGAAGAATCTTCAGCGGATTGGATAGGTGTAACCGGCTTCCGGGAACCGCGCCCCGAAACACAACACCTTGATACGCACGTCACAGGGGTGCATCCGAGTTGGCGCCAACGCGGCGGTGGACATGGGGATGCGGCGCATCGAGACGTTCAACGAAGAGAACAACCCCATGTTGCAACTGAACCTGGCCCTTGGCTTCCGGCCGACCACAACCCGAATCTCCCTGTCCCTCGACCTGCCAGGGACCGAGTGACACCGCGGAGCCGACCGCATCCACCTCGAGCCGGGCATCCCAGTTCCCCGACCCGCCGGAACCGCCCGGTCGTACATCCTGTCAATCCGTTCGGGCAAGCCGGCTGAACGGATCGGTTGGCTTGACGCCCGTTCGCCGCGGTCCATTGGCAAAACGTCAGCCGGCGCCAAGGTGCTATGCTGATCCGCAATCTTGGATTGAGTCTGGCCCTGCAACGGGTACACCGTTCGCCGAACCTGGTTCGGTCCTTGGTTGTACGGCGTTATCTAATTCAATGGAGATTCGGCACATGCAAGTCAAATCCAAACTGTTCCTGCTCCTCGGTTTGCTGATGGTCGTCGCCCTGGCGGCCGCCGGCTGTGCCCTGCCGATGGAGACCGAGGAACCCGCACCCGAAGAAGCGGCCGACGCCCCCGAGGGCGGCTTCGTCATCGGCGTCAGCAACACCCTGGTCGGCAACGGCTGGCGCGAGCAGATGATCTGTGCCATCAAGGCGGAGGCAACCGCCAGTGGCATGGTGGACGAAGTAATCGTGGTCAACCGCAACGGCGGCCCGACCGAACAAATCGCCGATCTGGAAGGGCTGATTTCCCAGGGCGTGGACGCCATCATCCTCAATCCCACCGATCGCGAGGGACTGAACGCCGTGATTGAGGCGGCCATTGCCCAGGGCATCGTCGTGGTCGCGGTCGATCAGGCTGTCACCGCCGAAGGAGCCTACGTGGCCACCAACGACCAGACCGCTTACGCCCGGCTGGGAGCCGAATGGCTCTTCGAGACCCTGGGCGGATCGGGCAAGGTCGTGGAAATGCGCGGCATCGACGGCGTGCCGGCCGACACGGACCGCCACAACGGGTTCATGGAGGCGCTGGCCAACTATCCGGACATCGAGGTGGTGGCATCCACCTTCACCGGCTGGGATCCCTCCACGGGGGCCCAACAGGCACTCGACCTGATCACCACGCAGGAAATCGACGGCATCTGGACTTCGGGCATCGACTACCCGGTGGTGGAGCAGTTCCAGGTGGCGGACAAGCCCTTCGTCCCAATTGTGGGTGCCGACAACAACGGCTTCGTGGCGCAGTTGCTGGACCTGGCCGATGACGGCCTGGTCGGGGCCGCGGTCACCAACCCGCCCGCCATCGGCGCCGTAGGCACTTCGATTGCGATCGATGCGCTCCTCGGCAACAACCCGCCGCACGAAACCATCCTGACCCCCAAGGTCTTCGCGACCGACAACACCGACGGCCTGAACGCCATCTACGCCCCGGATGAACAGGTCGGATGGAGCACGTACGTCGACATCGAACCTTTTACCCACTACAACGGCAGTGCGGACGTCTCCGCCTGCAAGGCGCCCGGCGAATAACAGACGCCTGCGTCCCGAGTTGACATGAACAGGCCATCCCCGCTGCTGACCATATCGGGCGTGGCCAAAGCGTATGGATCCGTGGTGGCGCTGGCAGCGGTCGACATGACCGTGCGCCGCCACGAGATCCACGCCCTGCTGGGGGCCAACGGCGCCGGCAAGAGCACCCTGGTCCGCATCCTGGCCGGAGTCCATCCGGCGGACAGGGGCACGCTGGAAGTGGAAGGCAAGACCGCCAACTTCCGGACTCCGGTCGAGGCCATGCGGGGCGGCATGGCCACGGTCTTTCAGGACCCGGCCCTGATCCGGGATCTGACCATTGCCCAGAACCTGCGGTTGAGCCGAACCGATCCGGCCACCTTTGAACAGTGGCTGGAGGAGTTCGATCTGGGTTCGCTGGACCGGGACCGCATGGTCCGGGACCTGCCCCTGGACATTCTGCGCCTGGTGGATCTCGCCCGCGCCCTGGCGCTGAATCCCAAAATCCTGCTGCTGGACGAGATCACCGCCGCCTTGACCGCGGATCAGGCCGAGAAACTGTTCGAACTGTTGGACCGGCTGAAGACCGAAGGATGCTCCGTGGTGCTCATCACCCATCGCCTGGCCGAGGTGATGCGCATTTGCGATACGGCAACCATTCTGCGCGACGGGTGCAACGTGGCCGAGCTGGAAGTCGGCGGCATCACGCAGCAGGAGCTGGTCCACGCCATGCTGGGATCCCCGGTGGACCTTGCACCCGACACGCAGGCCGGCACCACCGCGCCAACCACTGCAGGTGCCGAGACCGTCTTTGCCGTGGAGGAACTGGCATCCGGGGAGGCGGTCCGCCAGGTTTCGTTTGCCGTTCGCCGGGGCGAGGTCCTCGGCTTGGTGGCGCTGGAGGGCCAGGGGCAGGAACGGGTGTTCGACATTCTGTGCGGAGAGAGGCGGCCCAGTGCCGGCCGCATCCTGGTGGACGGCAGTCCCTGCCGGTTCCTGTCGCCGGCCGATGCGGTGCGACAGGGGGTGGTCCTCATTCCGGGAGACCGTCTACAGGCCCTGCTGCCCAGTCTGCCGGTGTACCAGAACCTGGTCGTAACCCTCATCACGCGCATCCGGCAGTGGCTGGGCCTGCCGGCCGATGAACGCGCCCGGGCTGCCAACGCCATCGACAGCCTGTCGATCGACACCCGGGCTGCAGCCCGGGTGCGGCGCCTGTCGGGCGGCAACCAACAGAAGGTGGCCATCGGCCGGTGGCTGGTGTCGGGCTTCCGCACGCTGTTGTGCTTTGATCCCACCCGCGGCATCGACATTCAGACCAAGGGGGAGATTTACGCCCTCCTGCGCAAGCTGGCGGCCGACGGTGCGGCCGTGCTCCTGTATACCAGCGAACTGGCCGAAATCCCGCTTGTCTGCGATCGCGTGCTGGTCATGCACAACGGCCTGATCGTCGATGAACAGGCGGCGGCCCAGGCCACGGAAGCCTCGCTCCTGACCGCGGCCCACGGACTCGTCTGATCCTGGTCCATTACCCGTTGCATGAACCGGGATAGCCGCGCCACCGTCGTATTCAACCGGGCCGGTCTGATCCTGTCCCGCAGTGGCTGGACCCTGGGCGTCTGGCTGCTTCTGCTGGCCCTTCTGATCTGGTATGCCAACCTGATTCCCCGGTTCGGGGAGTTTCAGATCACATCCATCAGCAAGAACAGCCTGCCCCTGGTCTACCTGGCGCTGGGCCAGGCCATCATCGTGATCGCGGGCGGCATCGACCTGTCGCTGGGGGCCCTGCTGCTGCTGAGCAACGCGATTGCGGCCCGTTTCATGGCGGACCAGCCCTTCGGGGCCGTTTTGGTGATCGCGCTCCTGCTGATTGGCCTCGTCGCCTTCCTCAACGGCATGACCGGCTACGTCATCCGTCTCTCGGGAGTCCCGGACATTGTGGTCACCCTTGCCACCAGCTACATCTGGTCGGGGTTGGCCCTGTGGATCCTGCCCTCGCCGGGCGGCGGCACGGCTCCCGAATTCCGGTGGCTGTTCACGGGTTCCGAATCGGGCATCGGCGGCACCTATGTCCTGCCGGTCCTGATGATGATCATTCCCGCGACCGTCGTGTTCCTGTTGTCGCGACGCACCCGGCTGGGCCTGTCCATGTACGCCGTCGGCAGCGACTCCAACATCGCCTCGTTGGCCGGATTGGGCGTGACCCGGGCCAAGGTGGCCTCCTATGCCCTGGGCGGCGCGCTGGCGGCCCTGGCGGGCCTGGCCACCGTTGCCATCACGGGTACCGGAGACCCGCGGTTCAGCGTGGGGGCCAACGCCACCCTCAACAGCGTGGCCGCCGTCGTACTGGGCGGGATTGCCCTGACCGGCGGCACCGGACTGGTTCTCGGGGTGGTGGCGGCCGGCATGATTCTGATCATGCTCAACCCCATCCTGAGCGCCATGGGCATCAACCCCAACAATGCCCAGATCCTGCAGGGGGTGCTCATCGCCATTGTCATGATGATTGGCGGCCTGGTGACCTTGATCCGGGAGCGCCGCACATGAGCCCTTGCGGCAATCCCGGTCCACACCGCCATCCGCGCAGGCTCCGCCATGGTTGACTCCGCGGCCGCCACAACCGTCCGGGCGCGCCTGGCCGCCAAGGCGCGGGCCAACCCCTCGGTGGCCCTGGGCGGCGTGTGTCTCCTGCTGGTGCTGGTCACCGGGTTCATCGAGCCCGAATACCTCTCCCTGAACGGGGCCCGCAGCTCACTGTTGCAGGCGGCCCCGCTGGGCATTCTGGCCGGGGCACAGACCATTCTGATGCTCACGGGCGGCATTGACCTGTCGGTCACCATGATTGCCACGGGTTCCGCCTATGTGGCAGCCAGCCAGTCCTCCCACGGAGCCGCCGTTGCCATCCTGATGGGCGTGGCCGTCGGCCTTGTGGTCGGGGCTGCCAACGGCATCGGTGTTGCCGTGTTCCGCGTCAACCCCCTCATCATGACCCTGGCGATGTCGGGCATCATGCTTGGCACCTTCACGGCATGGACCCAGACCATTCTGCGCGGCTCCACCCAGGTCGCGCCATTCATCAAGGAACTGGCGGCGGGCTCCTTCCTCGGCAATCGCCTGCCCTACAGTGTCGTGCTGTGGGCTGTGATATCCCTGATCCTGATCTGGCTTCTGCGACGCACCGGCTGGGGCCGGCTCCTGTACGCCGTGGGCGACAACGAGACCGCGGTGCGGCTGGCAGGCGTCCGGACGTGGCAGGTGCGGATTGCCGCCTACATTGCGGCCGGGATCCTGGGATCCATTGCGGGTATTCTGTTGGCCGGGCGCACCGGGGCGGTCGACCTCCAGCTGGCGAATGCCTTCCTGCTGCCCTCGGTCGCGGCGGCCGTGATCGGCGGCACATCCATCTTTGGCGGAGTGGGCGGCTACACCGGAACCATCCTGGGGGCCCTGATACTGAGTGTGCTCACCTCCATGCTTACATTCCTCAATGTCGGGCAGGACATCCAGCAACTGGTTTATGGAACCATTGTTTTGGCCCTGGCCTGGGGCTATGCTGGTTTGGCCAACCGCGAGTGATGAGGCCGCGATGTGCGCTTGTTCCAACCCGTGCCCAAGGCAGTTGACACCATGCACCTGAGAGACTTCAACGACTCGGACGCCGACTACCGGGCCTTGGTGGAACTGGAAAACCAAACCTGGCCGGATACGCCAACCACCGTGGAAGCCCAGCGGGAGATGGTGGCTGCGCGGCCGGACATCAGGTGGGATCAGCGAGTCTGCGAAATCGATGGCTCTGTCGCGGGGTTAGGGTCCTGCGGCGCAGCCTTCTGGCTGGGTGAGCCCGGTGCCTTTCATGTTTATGTGGTGGTCAATCACGCGCATCGCCGACAGGGGATTGGCTCACACATCTTTCGGGATCTGCTCAAACGGATGCCGCCCGCAGACATGCAAACCCTCAACAGCGGCTGTCGCGAAGACCAAATCGGGGGGCTGAAGTTTCTTCAGGCACACGGTTTCGTGGAAACCGGCCGCGACGCGGACGCGGAACTGGACCTGGCGGAGTTCGATATTGTGCGTTTGGCGGAAACCTGCAAGGACCCGAGCCCGGCGCGGTTCCGGCCCCTCGCCCCGTTGACCGAGGACTGTCCCGACTGGATGGAGCGCTTCCGCGATTTGGCTTACCGAATTCAGGCCGAGGCCGTGGCTCCGGAAATTCTGGAAAAACCCTCCGCCCAGCAGTTCGCAGAGGAACACCTCAACGCCAGGGATTTCAATCCCTACCTGTGTTGGATTGCACGAGACGGAACGGATTGGATCGGACTGACGGAGCTCCGGTCCATGGCGGACGACGACACCGCGGTAGAGGCCTTCCGCACCGGCGTGGATCCGGCCCGGCGCGGGCGCGGTGTGGCCACCGCGCTTAAACTGCACGCCTTCGCCAGCGCCAAGGCCCAGGGATATGCGAAGGTTGTTGCCCACGGCGATCCCGACAGTTCCATCGGACACATTCACCGCAGACTTGGGTTTCAGTTCCAGCCAGCCTGGATCGGCATGCAGAAGCCGCTGCAACCTCCGAACCCCTGAACAACACCCGGACCATCCAATACAACTCCTGCCATGACCCTGAACATCCAGACCGCCACCGTACTGGGCGCCGGCACCATGGGAGCCGCCATCGCCGGCCTGCTAGCGGATGCCGGCATCCGAGTGCATCTGCTCGACCTGGCATCCGACCCGGACCCGAACATCAACATCGAAGGTGTCACCCCCGCGCAGGTCGGCCGCAGCCAACTGGCGTGGCAGGGCCTGGCCCGCATGGCGGGAGCACGGCCGCCCAATCTGGTACACAAGGAGGCGCGCTCCCTGATCCGGCCCGGGAACATGGACGAGGATTTGGAAACAGCCCTGGGCGAAAGCGACTGGGTGTTGGAAGCAGTCATCGAGGACATGGAGACCAAGCGGTCCCTGCTGCAGAGGCTGGCCGATCTCAATCCGACCTGCAGGCTGATCACGACCAATACGTCGGGGCTGCCCATTCACATGCTGGCCGAAGGGCTGCCCGCGGACTTTGCGTCCCGTTTCATGGGCACCCACTTCTTCAACCCGCCCCGCTATCTGCCGCTGCTGGAACTGATTCCCCATGCCGGAACCGATCCTGCGCTGTTGGCGAACTTCGGGACCTTCAGCAGTGTCCGGCTGGGGCGCGAGACCGTGGTCTGCCGGGACACCCCGTACTTCATCGCCAACCGTCTGTTTGCCTTCATTCATCAGGTGACGATCAACACGGCCCTGGACATGGGGCTGACGGTGACCGAAGTGGACGGTCTGACCGGCTCACTGCTGGGGCGTCCCAACGCGGCCACCTTCAGGCTTGCCGACATCGTGGGCCTGGACGTGATGGGCCTGGTGTGCCGCAACCTGGATGACCTCACCCCGGACGATCCCTGCCGGACGGTCCGCTTCCACGAGGGATACCGATCCATGATGACCGCCTTGCTGGAAGCCGGCCATCTGGGCAGCAAAACCGGACAGGGCTTCTACCGCACGGAACACGACGCCAACGGCAAGCGCCGGTTCCTGTCGCTCGACCTGGCCGAAGCGGTCGAAGGCCGCCTGTCGTGGGTGCCGGCGCCCCGGTTCAGCGACGAAGCCATCGACACGCTGCACGGGATGCCGCTGGCGGAACGGTTCCCGGCCTTGCTGAAACTGGACAACCGCTTCGGCGAGTTCCTGTGGCAAGTCCACGGGCAAATATTTTCCTACCTTTCGCAGGTTGCCGGGGACATTGCGGCCGACTGCCATACGGTTGACCGGGTGATTCGCACCGGATTTGCCTGGCAGCTGGGTCCCTTTGAGCTGTGGCAAGCACTTGGTGCAACGTCGACGGACCGCATGCTGCAATCCGGCATGCACGTAGGAAAGTGGACGGCGGAAGCACCGTTCGGATGGGCACGACTCGGATCTTCCAAACCGAGTTATACCGGTACGGCCTTTCACCGAAAAGCGAATGGCGAGCGCAGCAGCTGGAACTTCCGCGGGGGCATGAACCCCGTCCCGGCCGAGGTCAACTACCACGCCTATGCCGACGCCATGCGCACGGGACAGGCAATTGCGGAAAACGCATCGGCCTGCCTGAGAACCGGCCAGGACGGAATCCTGTTCCTTGAAACCCGCTCGGTGCTCAACACCATCGACGAACAGGTCCTGTCTGTGTGCCGGGAAGCGTGCGACCGGCTGCACGGGTCCGCGGCCGGCCTCATCATCGCCAACGACGACCACATCTTCTCCGCCGGCGCCAACCTGAAGTTGATTCTGGCCCTGCTCGAGGCCGCCGACTGGCAGGAACTGGAGCGACTGGCCAAACTGGGCCAGGACACGTTCCTGGCCCTGCGCCAGGCGCCCAAGCCGGTGTGGGCGGCCGTGCGGGGCATGGCGGCCGGCGGCGGGGTCGAACTGCTGCTGTCCCTGGACGGCGTGGTGGCCCATCCCGAAGCGTGCCTGGGCTTGACCGAGTCGGCGGTCGGTCTGGTGCCCGGATGGGGTGGATGCAAGGAACTGGTGCGCCGAAGCCTGGGACGGGAATTCCTGGACCGCGGCGGAGATGCCCACCTCGTGCTCAAGAACCTGCATGCCCAGGTAGCCATGGCCAAGGTCTCGGACAACGCCCGGGACGCCCAGGCCATGGACTATCTCCCGGAACAAACCCCGCTGGTGACCCGGCGCAGCCAACTGCTGCCGTGGGCCGTGCGCGAGTTGCAACGAAGTCTGGAGCTGGGTTATGCGCCGCCGGCGGTGCACCAAAATACCTATGCGGCGGGACGCGACGGCCTGGCCAATCTGGAAATGGAGGTGTTCATGTACCGGGAAGCCGGGTACATCAGCGAACATGATGCCTTGATTGCCACCAAGCTTGCCCATGTACTGTGCGGCGGCCGCCTGGCCAGTCCGGCGTGGATGGACGAGCAATGGTTCCTGGACCTCGAGCGGGAAGCCAACCTGTCCCTGGCGGGCGAGCCGTTGAGCCGCGATCGTATCGTCCACATGTTGACCCAGAAGAAGCCACTTCGGAACTGAATGCCATGAACCAAGCCGTAATCGTGGGAGCTGCGCGTTCCGCCGTAGGCCGCGCCGTCAAGGGCAGCCTGAGCGCCGTGCGTCCCGAGGAAATGCTCGCCCAGGTCCTGCGCGCCACCGTGGAACGCTCGGGCGTTGACCCCGAACGCATTGAGGATGTCATTGTTGGCTGTGCCTTTCCCGAGGCGGAACAGGGCCTGAACGTCGCGCGCCTGGTAGCCCTCAAAGCCGGCCTGCCGGTCTCCGCCAGCGCCCAGACCGTCAACCGCCAGTGTGCCAGCGGCCTGCAAACCATCGCCATGGGCGCCTGGCAGATCATGACCGGCAGCGCCGACGTGGTGGTGGCCGGCGGGGTCGAGAGCATGTCCCGAGTCCCCATACCAGGGCAGGTGTTCAGGGCCGATCCGGACCTCATGGAACAACGTCCCGGCGCCTATCTGAACATGGGCCTGACAGCCGAGAACCTAGCCCGGGAACACGACATATCCCGCGAGGACCAGGATGCCTTTGCCCTGCGCAGCCACCAACGGGCCGGCGCGGCTCAGACAGGCGGTCGCTTTGATGACCAGATCGTGCCGTTGGAAGTTGACGGATTGGTCGGCAACGGCTCCCGCGCAGAAGCCCGTTCCCTGTCGTTCACCCGTGACGAGGGAATCCGCTCCGACACTTCGGCCGAGAAGCTGGCCGCCCTGCGACCCGTGTTCCACAGTCAGGGCACCGTCACCGCCGGCAACAGCAGTCAAATGAGCGACGGCGCCGCGGCGGTGGTGTTGATGAACGAGGACCAGGCCCGCGCCGAAGGCCTGGTTCCACTGGCCAGATTCCGAAGCTACGCCACGGCCGGTGTGGATCCGGAAACCATGGGCATCGGGCCGGTCCTGGCCGTGCCCAAGGCACTGAAGCAGGCCGGACTCGAGTTGGACGATGTGGACCTGGTGGAACTCAATGAAGCCTTTGCAGCCCAGGTCCTGGCCGTGATCCGCAGCCTCGAGCTGGACGAAGAACACACCAACGTCAATGGCGGGGCCATCGCCCTGGGCCATCCCTTGGGGGCGACAGGCTCCAAACTGACGGTGCAAATCCTGGCCGAACTGAAGGAACGCGACCTTGAAACCGGCATGGTCACCATGTGCATCGGCGGCGGCATGGGCGCCGCCGGGATCTTTGAGCGACTCAACTGACAACCGTCGACTGCCACAATTGGAGCTTCCGGCATGCGGAATTTCTTTGTCAACGTCCATTACCAAAACCAGGTGCGCCTGGACTCGGAGGAAATCGACCTCGACGATTTGGCGCCCGACGAATTGCTCATCGAGACGGAGTGGACCTTCATCAGTTCCGGTACCGAACTGGCCAACTATACCGGTGTGGAGCCCCAGGTCTGGCAGGAAGACGGATGGTGCAAGTATCCGTGGCGTTCGGGATATGCCAACGTGGGCACTGTTCGGGCCAAGGGTTCCGAGGCCGTCAGGGCGGACGTGGGGCAAAGAGTCTTCACCTATGCCAAACACGAGGCCTGGGCCAAGTTCAAGGAGGAGCGGCTGGTTTACCCGGTGCCGGACGGCCTGCCGGGCGACATTGCCGTCGCCTCCCGCATGGCGGGCGTGGCCGCAACCTCCATTCTGGTGCCCGAAATCAAGGGTTCGCCCACGGTCGTGGTATTCGGATTGGGCATCGTGGGCAATTTGGCGTCCCAGCTCTACGGAGCGATCGGCTGCCGGGTGATTGCCGTGGATCCGGTGGCGGAGCGCCGTGCCTTGGCCGCCAGGGTCGGTGTCGCGGAGCAGGTGGGGGGTTCGCCCGAGGAGGTACAGGACCGGATCCTGGAACTAACCGGTGGCACCGGAGCCGATATCGTGGTTGAGGCGGTCGGCCACAGTGCCGTGTGCATGCAGGCCCTGGATGCCACCCGCAGGCATGGACAACTGGTGATTCTCGGCACACCGCGGGCTCCGGTCACCGGAAACCTGACGGACTTCTTTGGCAAGATGCACTACAGTTGCATCAAGGTGCTTGGAGCCCTTGAATGGCAGTATCCGTTTTATCCGGCCGTCAACGCCGATACGTCCCAGTACCAGAAGCAGAAGATGATCTTCGAGTGGCTGGAGGACGGGCGCATTCAGTTGGAACCCCTGATTTCGCACCGCATGCACCCGGAGGGAATCGAGGAGGCCTATCAGGGTCTCCTGAACCAAAAGGACACCTACACCGGGGTGGCCCTGGAGTGGAAGTAGCACCCATCTGTACCCGCGCGGAATGAAGTACGCAGTTAATCGGAAAGGATTTGCCCGGCCATGGGCCACCGTAAGGGCCTCACGCCGCCCGCTACATTCGCCAATGGCGGAGAACGGATGTTTTAGAATTCGCCGGCAACACCCATTGGGATGCATCGGTCATGACCAGCCGCCGGGACATCCCCGGAGGTTGTCACCGGCATGTGTCCACACGGCTCGATTTGGGTAGGTGCAATCATGACTGCTACGCAGAGTATGAATGGCAACCAGGCAAGGAACGAACTAGCCAGCCGATTCGAGTCGCGCCTCTCGACCAATCCCTTACTCAGTCGTCAGATGGTCTCGTTTCAGGGCAACAAGCAAACCCCGGGCTTCCGTTGGATGAAGTACAAGGAGGGGTTCTCCAGCGACTTGGTGGCGGCACTCATCGACGAATACAACCCCGAAGCCGTCCTTGATCCCTTTGCCGGTGCCGGTACCGCGCCGGTGGTGGCGGCCGGGAAAGGCAAGGCTGCCACTGGAATCGAAATCATGCCGGTTGGCGTGTTGGCCGGCGCCGCGATTGCCCACGCCGCCAACGGCGCATCAGCTGCCGAACTGCGTACCGCCGGCCAAGCCATGCTCGACCGCGTGATCTCGGAAGCCCCTGCCGCAAGCCGATTTGCCTTCCCCCACGTGCGCATCACCGAACGTGCGTTTCCTGCACAAAACGAAACCGAGATTGCCAAGGCCAGGGAGTACCTTGCATCGGTTAACGAGGACTCAATCAAATCCATGTTGGACCTGGCCTGCATGTCGGTCCTGGAAGATGCAAGCTACACACGCAAGGACGGCCAGTTTCTGCGTTGGGATTACCGTTCCGGTCGTTCGTTGAAATCCAAGGCAGACTTGGGGCCCATTGCTGTTTTCCATGAAGCACTGCAAGCCAAACTCGACGAGATGTGCAGCGACACGGAGCTCTTGAAGTCGCGGTTTGGCAATGGATGCCGCCCAACCCTCCGGACCGGATCCTGCCTCGATCTGCTCAAGGACATGCCTTCGGAGACATTCGACCTGGTGGTGACTTCGCCACCCTATGCCAACCGGTACGACTACACCAGGACCTATGCGTTGGAGCTGGCCTGGCTGGGGTTTGACCGGAAGGCGTTCTCCGACTTGAGACAAAGCATGTTGACCGCGACGGTGGAGAACAAATCAAAGCGGCAACGGCTCTCGACCCTGTACGAGGGAACGTCCGAATCCCTGCACAAGGCCATGCACATGTGCGAACAGGAACAAGCCCTGACCGAAGTGCTGGTCCAACTCGAACACCGCGCCCACGAACTAAGCAACAAGAACGTGATCCGCCTGATCGAAGGGTACTTCCTGGAAATGGCCCTAGTGGTGGCCGAACTGGGCCGTATCGTCCGGCCGTCCGGGGTGGTGGTTATGGTCAACGACAACGTGCAGTACCACGGCGAGGAAGTACCCGTGGACTTCATCCTTGGAGACTTTGCGGAACAGTCGGGGTTCGACTGTACCGACATTTGGGTGCTGCCCACAGGCAAGGGCAACTCAAGCCAGCAAATGGCCAGGTTTGGACGTCGGGAACTTCGCAAATGCGTGTACAAGTGGGTACGCCGCGATGGCTAGGTTGGCAAACGCCGTAGCGAGGTCCGGTCTGTTTGCCGAACGCCTCCGCCAGCGAACGGATGTGACGTTGCGCAGGTCAATTGAGGAATTCACAGAAGGGCACCGTTTGGACTTCACACCCTTGTCCAATCTGATGATCAGCTTTAAGGCGTGGGATTATGTAAACAAAATTGAAGCAGCGCCGGCTCTTGTCTTTGCTCATCCTGAACTCCTTCGACAACTGCCGGAAACGTCGCAGTACTACCGTGGTTTGGCCCTGCTGTCGCAAAAACAGGTTGGCCAGATGGCTGTTTCAGTGGCCAGCTGGGAGAACCGAACCCGCAAGCGGCCAATCACAATTGAGACCTGCCAACGTGTGGCGCGCCTCTACAACGCAGTGATTTCCTCGATCGTGGAGAACTCCAGCGGCTGGACGTTGGAGAACGGCTACAGGAACATCATCGCCACGATGGGGATCAGCCTCGACGGCATGTACCGGAACAGGATCGGCCGGATAGCGGAGGAGTTGATCAAGGCCCGTATTGCAAACTGGCTTGACCGGAGAGATCTGATCATCAGCGAGGATGGCACCACCTTCCTACTCCCCAACGGCATCAACATGATATTTGGATCTGAGCCGGACATCAGATTTGAAAGAGGCAGTCGCTTGCTGGCAACCATTGAAATCAAAGGCGGAACCGATCCGGCAGGAGCTTTGGAACGTCTCGGTGCGATGAAGAAAAGCTTTGAAGAGACACCTCCTGGATGTGTCAACTTTCTGATCGCAGGCGTCGTAACGGATGAAATGCAGTTCCGACTGGAACAGATCGGGGTAGTCAAGACCTATCTACTTCACAAATTGCAGGAAGGCGGCCAAACCTGGAACGACTTCACCAACGAACTCTTCCACTATGTCCTTCGCATTGTTGACTGAATCTTCCTCACCACCTTGGCGCCATCAGAACCACAACTGAAGTAGCTCCGTTTCGCCATTTGAAGGTCTGCAGTGACTCGGTAGGCCATTGTCATCGCCGGAGCAGCAAATTGGTTGTTCCTGACAGATGCCTTGGTCGTCGCTGATCCGGATTGTCACACGGCAGCCGCTTTGGGTTCCCGCAGCGTGAAATCGGACTGCCCATGGATCGGGTCGACGAGAATCGCTTCCTCCCAAGCCCGCACGGGATCGGAGACATCCTGCCACGGAACCGGTTCCAGGTCGTCCCCGTGCCGTTCCAGCCAGTCGGCCCACAATGCCGGATCCTTGCCGAAGTCCTCACCGGTGATGCGTACGAGCTCCGTCAGGGCGTGCTCCGTGTGGATGGCGCGCGCATCCTGCAGATAGTCAATCAGCCGGACATAGCCCTGTGGACTGCCGCAGCGGGCGAGACACCGGGCCACCAGTACCTCCAGATAGGCCAACCGCTCCTCCACATAATCTGCTCCGAGGGCGTTCGGATCCGCGACGAGTTGATCCCTGAGCGCCGGATGGGCGGCCAACTCCTCCAACAGGGGAACACAAGCCGGATCACCGAGCCGTTCAACCCCGTAACAGACGGCCGGCACGTAGTAGTACATCGACCGATCCTTGTCCATGAAGTCCGCGGGGCTCTCATGCCCGAGGAGCTCAACCACCCGCCGCCACACGGGAATGGCGCGCGGGTCCCGCGCGTGCCCCAGGCTGTAGACGAGGAACGCCGCGCTGGATGCTGCATTCTGGTCCGGCGGAATGCCTTTGTAGATGATGGCATCCTCCTGGACTGGGAGGCGGTCCTGTGCCAATTCGACCAAGCAAGCCTCAACCAGCGTCTCCATGCCCCGATCCGATCCAAGGATGGCCAGCACTTGCGCCAACAGCACTTTGGCCGCACCTTTCGCACCCGCGTACCGCTCGGCAAGGAACGGCACCACTTCCGGTCCCATGCACATCAGGTCCGCAATGTCGATGCGTCCCGGGTATCGCCGATTGTTTCGCTGGTCGGAATAGGTGTGCAGGGGCACATCCGGGTCGAAGCGCGCCCATTTGGCTGTGCATTCCTCTTCCGAGAAGCGGAGTGGTTCCAGCTCGCGGGTCAGGATGCGTTCGGGCAGGACATCGGCATCCACCAGCCGCTCCTGCAGGAGACGCACCGGCAGTTGCCGCGGAGTTTCGCCCCTCTGTATGCAAAGGGCGGCGGCCAGGGCGGCAACGCCGCCCAAGTTCTCCATATCAGGCTGCATGCGCGGGGCGGCCAAGGCATCGTGCGTCGCCGAAAAGGCCTTGCCCGAGACGATGATGTTCTCCAAGCCGACGGGCAGTAGCGCACTCCAGGGAATCTCAATCTCCAGATGGGGGGACTGTAGGCCCATCAGGATCCAATCGGATGTGCTCTGCCCCTTGATGTCGTTGTTGCTGAACATCACCGCCACCACGTCCTCAAAGGCCCGTCGCACAAGCTGATCGGTGAGCGTCAGCGTAATGTCGGCCTGGATGTGACGGCTCTCGCGGGGGGCCATATAGATGCCGTGGTCCACGTCCCCGGCATTCGCACTGCGTCGTTCGGCCATGATCCCGCGCGTGTAGTCCTCGACGTTGGTGATATCGACCGAACGGGTCTTGACGTTGCGCGGACGCCCCGGCCTGATCACCTGAGCCATGTAGGAGTACATCATTGAGTGGTCGCGTCCGGCGCCCAGCACGTAGGGCGCCCCGGCGAACGCGGCCACATCGCCGTCGCCCGTGCAGTCAAGCGTGATCCGGCCCAAGGTGCACAGGGGGCCGTAGCGGGTCGCGACAGCCGCACCGCGAACATGGTTGCCTTCGACCACGGTACCGATGAACATGGCATTCAGCAACGGCACGACCCCGGCCGCCATCACCCCTTCGTGCAGGGCATGGATTTTGCACTCGATGTTCCACTGGGGGATGTCGCCGCGTTGCGTGGGATGTCCCGTGCGGACGTGCATGTCGTCGACCATCCCCGTCACCTGACCGGAGAAGCCGCCGCGGTGGCCGAACCAGTAGGCATGAATGCCGCCATAGGTGCCCGTCCCGCCCAAGCCCGGGTTCATGTCCACCAGGACGGTTTGCAGGCCGGATGTCCCCGACGCGACAGAGGCGATGCCTCCCGATGTGCCACCGCCAACAATCACCGAATCCACCGCGTCCAGTTGCGGGAGGGGGGCTGCCGGGACACGGACGGTTGCGTACTCCACCCCGCGCTGGGGAACCTGTTGTTCCTTCACGGCCATCCCGGTTCCGGCGATGGAGGTTCGCGTCGAACCTGCGGGTTCCGGGATGGAGTTCCGCTCGGCAACCAAACCTGCAACTGCAACACCAATCCGGCTCGCCGCGACCGGGTGCCGCAGAGCACGGGCGACATCATCGGGCAGGCGGGCCGCATCGTTGAGGCATACCACGCCCGGAACCCTGGTGAGGAAGCAGGCAGCATCCAGTGTTGCCGCTTCCGAAACCGAAGTTGCGGGAATCCGGACTTCCGCCTCCGTTGCCGAAGCCTGCCGGACTGCCAGGCAGGTTGTGAACGCCCCCTCGACTTCATGGCTGGATCCGGCCCACACCGCGTCTGCGAACGCCGGATGACCGGATTTGAGCGATTCGACCAGGGACATCCCCACGCGCCGCGCCGCCAGGTCCCGCGCCGTCGCGCTCACCGCATCACTCGCCCCAACCGCATGGACCAAGGCGTATTCAATGTTGACGTGGCCGTCCCCACCGTTGCCCGGGAACGCCTGCAATTCCAGAGTGCCCGTCCCGGGCACATGCCACTCGAACACGGGTCCCTCAAGCCCCTCAACCCCGGTGAATTCGATGCGGCGCACTACACGTGATGGTCCCGATGCGGGTTCGAACTCCGCGCCATGCAGACGCGCCACCAACGCCGTTTCGCTGGTGTCAATCACACATCCGCATCGAATTGCCTGCCGACCAGACTTGTTGCCAACCACAATTCCGGCAACGGCACCGTCCGCGCCTTGGAGCACGCCGACGGGCAGCGAGGCGTACCATAATCGGACTCCGGCCGTCCGGAGACAGTCTTCCAAGGCCAGCTTAAATCGATCCTGATGCAGTGGCCAGACCCTGTCCCGTGCATCTTCCCTGCTTGCTGCAAAAGCCGTTGCCAACGGTTCCGGCAACGCACCACTCGCCAATTCGGCGCAGTCAATCCAAGTGCGGCCCTTGGCCGTCATCTCACGGGCCGGATACGTCCGCGGTTCCACGATCGCGACCGACAAGCCGCGGTTCGCCAACTGCACTGCAGCGGCCATGCCGGCCAGACTGCAGTCGACCACCAAGACATCACAGGAGTCCAGGACGGGAAGATCGCGCTCGGAAAAGCAAATGGTCATAGGGAATTGGAAAAAGGGTTTTGCGGGGAGCGGGCAATTATAAAGTCGTGAATTCGGTCTGCCGAGAGACCGGTACAGACCCCAGGGTAGTCGGCAAGATAGACGAGGATCATCGTTCCACCTCTACCAGCAGGAGGCTGCGCAGGTCGGATCAGCACCCCTGCGGATCCACATCCTGCAAGCACTCCGGATTACCCAGAGCTCAGCCGCGGCGGCTCTCAATGCGCCCATGGCCCCCGTCCACGGTGCGGCGGTCCGTGTGGGGACAACCCTCGGACTACACCGGCGCGCCTCTACGAAGGTCTCCTCCAGGGCACCGCAATGTCAGTTGGTTCTCCTTGACGGCCAATGGTCGGCCTACTGTGCCCGGAGGTGCTGCGCTGGGTTCTTCCAGCAGCCGATGGCATCAAGGATGACGGTGGTGCCTGCCAAGTCCAGCAGGACCAGCACCTTGGGGAGTGCCGTGAGCTCATGCGACGGGGCCTCCACGGCAGTCGATTCCAGCACCAACCGGCTCTTGCAGGCGTAGGTGCTAACCGTGTGCAGGGCCGACCGACCGTGGATCCGGTCGTGCGAACGCCGGGCGGTCTGGCTGTCCAGGGCCATCACCCGACCCCAGCAGGTCGTGCAGTCCCTGCACCCACTGCGCGAACCAGGTACGGTGACCCGGCCAAACTCTTCCACCTCCACCCAGGTGTCGACACCACCGATAACGGTAGTCAAGGCCGGAAAGAGGATGGATGTGAGTGGGTGCCAGCGCGCGTGGACAATACAGTGTCGGACACGCCTTTCAGGCAAGTCCTCAGGAACGACACAATACAGGGGACCATGACGGGCACTCATCGGTGGCAAGAAGGAGCCCCGATCCTGGACAATCCGCCCCGCAACGGAATCTGGCGATTGCCCTGCCTTTTTGACACGGTAGCCGGTAAGGTCCGAGGCAGGGATTTAGAATAGGGAGGATTGGGACACTTCATCTTGGAAGTGGATCGGGTTCGAACACCTACGTCGCGAGCCTCCAAGGGGGCGTCTCTGCAATCTCCCTTGTCGATTCGCTTATTCTATGGTTTGGACACATTTTGAGGCCTGCATCGTATGGCTGGGCCGGTTGGGGGGTGGTGTTCAGGGGCCGGCCGGCCCCGATGCGAGAGGCGGCGCGCGCCGCCACAGGCGTTCCGGCGGGATGCGACCGCGACCGGCCTCGGCATTGGCGGCGTTTCGACCTGCGGCCGAGCGGGCGGCCATGCGTTGGTGTATTTCTGCCTCCAGGTTGTGTCGCTTGCGATGGCGCAGGGAAAAGGGGCCGAGGGGACGCTCCGCCCGGAGCCGGGCCTGCCGGCGGGCCCGGAAGAGGGCGGCGAAGACCATGTTGAAATGAAAATGCAGCCCGGCCTGTGAGCGGGCCTGACAGTCGTTGAGGCCCAGGTGCTGCTTGGCCTCGCGGAAGGCAAATGCAATTGGGAAGCGGGCGCCGTAGATCCGGAAGAGGCGTTCCGGTGCCAGCTCCCGGTCGGTGCCGTCACGGAGCATGCCCTCCTTCGTCTGCGGGTCGGCCCGCGCGGCAGGACGTACACCATCTGCAGCCAGCACTGCCAGGCCTTGCCGTGCAGCACCGCGTGGTGGAGGTCGACCTGCTCGTCGTCCAGGGCCGTGCAGGTCATGCGCGCCAGGTCGCGGCGGCCGTCGTTCGTGGGGGCCGGTGCAGCTCCAGCGCCGGACCGCGTCCTTGCGCAGCCGGCCCACCGCGTGCAGGTCCCACGTTCGCACCCCCTCCACGAAGGTCCGGTGGGCGTAGCCGCCGTCGGCCGCCACCCAGCGCGTGCCGAGGCTCTCCTGGGCCCCGGCCGCGACCGCCTCCCGCAGCAGGGCCAGGGCCGCGTCGACGGTCGTCTCCCGACCGGTGGCCGCCCCGCAGGTCTGCCGGCGCGCGCGGACGGCACCCGGGGACGGCCGGACGCAGAGAGGATAGGCGCCACCCTCCTCCACATCCACCGCGGCCAGCAGCGTGACCCCGGCCCCCAGCGGACGGCGCGGGCCATGCCGCTCCCAAACCAGCCCGTGCCCCAGGTCTGGCGCCCGCTCTTGCACACGAAGCTGGCATCCACGGCGAGCGCCGCCCCCAGCTCCTCCGGCGGCCACGGCCAGGCGCGCGAAGGGGAAGGGCCGCCCAAACCAGCGCGCATGGGTGCGCACCGACCAGCCGCCGTAGTGCTCGAGGCCGGTGAAATTGATGCGCCCCGGCAGCCACTGCAGCAGCTCCACCAGGTGGGCGAAATGGGCCGCCTGCGGTTTGCCGCAGGGCATCAGGGCGAGTATAGTACGCAGCCATCGCACGGACCACCTCTTTCGATGACGCTTTGATCTGCATCAACGATAGCAGGTCCCGTGCGGTTTCTTTTGGGGAGTCCGGCCTCCCCCCTTGTTAAGGGTGTCCGAACAAAATATCGCATAATCAAATGGCTTGATTTGAACTGGCAAGGCCATGATTCCGTACCTGTTCCCACTCTTGGAGCACGTTGCACCCGCGATGTCCACCTACTGGGCTGGACATATCCGGATTTCGAGCCTGTCGGCGCCCACCAGACACGTCCAGAGGTCTTGGACAGGCCGTTGGCCCTTCAGGAAGCCCACTTTTGCGACATTGTGGCTCTAGAACATTTGTTTGTATAACATTAACATCCCCTCCGATTTATCCACTGGTCAGGCCGATAGTCCCATAAATACCGAAAAGGGAGCGTGAAACCGGCTCAAAACTGTCCAAACCATAGAATTAATAGATCATCAATTCAATGTTCCAGCAGTATGCCTCTCTATCCAAAACGCAAATCCGCTCCGGATTGAAGTGGCTGTATCTGGAAGGCATTGCCTCCATGGGAATGGGTGGTGTCGTTGCGAACGGATTCCTGACGGCGTATGCCTTGTTGCTGGGGGGCAATGTCTTTCAGGTGGGTTTTGTGGGTGCCGCCCCCTTTATCTTCCAACCGCTGCAACTGGTCTTTGCGCCGGTGACGGATTATCTGCGCCGGCGTAAAATGCTTGCCCTGTTGCCCTGGATCCTGGTGATCCTGCTTTGGGTTCCGGTTGCCCTTTTGCCGTTCTCCGACCTGACGGGACGCCGTCAGGTCGTCGGACTCATGGCGATTGTCAGCGCGCAGGGAATCTTGCGGCCCCTCATCGCCATCAATTGGCAGAGCTGGTTGCGGGATCTGATTCCCGGCCCGGTGATGGGAACGCAGGGCAAACGCAAAGTCGGATTTAGGGCAGGGCAGCAGCCAGAATCCAGGGTTGGCGTCCGATGCGGTCGCGCAACAGCCCGATGGACACATGCGTACTGAAATGCTGCTGAAGCGTGCGCAGCATGTTCAGGGCGGCCCGGCGCAGGATGCCCATGACGGCGGGGGCGTGCCCCGTGCGCATGCGGCAGTCGTCCTCGCGGAACTGCATGTCCAGGGTGCGGTGCAGGCCGTTCTCCACGCCCCAGTGGCCGCGGACGA
>MKWU01000769.1_pt1 | contig 60150 bp, 70 predicted proteins | sample 809101 | NCBI WGS metagenome assembly MKWU01 (sample SAMN05860141, study PRJNA318959) | sponge metagenome | host: Aplysina aerophoba | place: Slovenia: Piran, Adriatic Sea, Gulf of Piran | collected 2013-05-07
GTGCCGAGGAGGACCTTCAGGATCGGAAGACGGAATGTATATGGAGTCAGGGCCCGTGTTGTGCAGCGTTGCTTACCAATACTAAAGGTATCACTGCCGGTCCGATGGCTTGGAACTACTCGTCTAGATGAGCCGGCGGCCCGGAACCCATGCCGCAAGCGAGCGTACGTCGAGACTGACTCCGAAGGCGCGGAGGATCTTCTTCGCCTTGCTGCTGGCGATGACCATCTCCGCGATGGATTACACGATCGTGTCTACGGCGTTGCCGACCATCGTCGGCGAGATGGGCGCCCTCACGCTGCTTCCCTGGGTGCTGACCGCCAACGTGCTTGCGTCGACGGTAACGGTCCCGCTGTACGGCAAGTTGGCAGACGTCTACGGCCGACGGAGGATGATGCATGTCGCGATCCTCCTGTTCACCATGGGCTCGTGTGCTGCGGGCCTCAGTCAGGATGTCGGTCAGCTCATCGCTTTCAGGGCTGTGCAAGGCACCGGATCGGCCGGCCTGATGTCTCTCAGCTACATGATCGTCGGTGACATCATCGCACCGCGGCAGCGGGGCCGGTACCAGGCGTACATAAGCGGGGTCTTCGCGGTCGCCAGCGTCTGCGGACCCTTGCTGGGAGGCGTGGCGGTCGACCACGTCTCGTGGCGTCTGGCGTTCTATCCGAGCGCCGTGCTGGCCGCCATCACATTGGTGGTGATCCGCCGGAACCTGTCCGATCCACCAGTGGTAAAGGGTGTCGGGGTGGACTGGCTCGGAGCGGCTCTGCTGGCCCTCGGGTTGTCAGCAGTCCTGCTCGTCGCTACCTGGGGAGGTCATGAGCATGCGTGGAACTCACCGGTGATCGTTGTGACGGTCGCCATAGGGGTCCTGGCGCTGCTGTGGTTCGTGAGGCAAGAGGGAAGAGCCCCCTCTCCCATCCTGCCCCTGTTCCTCCTCCGGAACCGGGAGTTCTCGGCTGCCAACGTGACCAGCTTCATCGCCGGCTTCGGGCTCTTCCTCCCGCTTGCGTACTTCCCGGTCTTCCTGCAGATCTCCCTGGGTATGTCAGCAACCCGATCCGGGCTGCTTCTGGCCCCGATGCTCACGGCCTCCGTGGTGGCAAGCCTCGTGTCGGGGCGTTTGGTGGCGCGATGGGGCCGCTACCGATCGGTGGTGGTTGCAGGGGCTGTTCTCCTCGGAGTCGGACTGGCGCTCCTGAGCACCTTGACAGTCTCGACCAGCCCGCCGGCTGCGGCCGCTTACCTCGTAGTGTTCGGCTTGAGCATGGGAGTCCTGATCCCGGTGCTGATCCTGGTCATACAGAATGCAGTCCATCCCCGAGATCTGGGGGTGGCGACATCGTCCGTGCAGATGTCCCGCCAACTGGGGGGCAGCAGTGGGGTGGCCGTGTTCGGCGCGCTCTTCAACGCGCGTCTCGCCGGCCTCCTCGCGGCCGGGCTCCCGCCGGATTCGCGGGTTTCGGGCCTCGACGTCAGCGAGTTGATCGCCAGCCCGGCTGTCGTCGCGACGATGGAGTCATCCGTGCGCGATGTCATCCGCCATGCGGTAGCGCTCAGCTCGGCTCAGATGTTCCGGCTGGCCATCCCGGTAGCCATTGCGGCCATCATCGCCGGTCTCATGCTGAGAGGGCTTCCGCTCCGGGACGCCGTTCCTCATCTACAGACAGGCCCCGCCCGACCTTCGGGAGAAGCGCGGAACTGACCGCCTAACCCGCTACCAGAGCACCCTCCGAGGAGGACGTGGAGTGACTGCCCCGTGTCAGGAGAGCAAGGCGCTATCGGTGACGGTCGGGAACCCGGCCCTCAGGGGTTGAGTAGGGCCCCGAGACGCCGTCCGGCCACCATGAGTCCAACCGATCCGATCGCGACAAGGTAAGCCACGTGGCCGAAGATCCCCGGGTCGAAGGAGCCGAGGGTGAAAGCCCTGACGAGTTCGACTCCGTGATACAACGGGGAGAGTTGCGTGAGCGCCCGGAGGACCGGCGGGTAGACGTCGAGTGGGTAGAAAGTGGCACTGAACAGGAACAGGGGCAGCATGAACAGCATGACCAGGTCGAAGTCCTGCCAGCTACGCATAAAGGTGGTGGCCGCCATGCCGACCGCTCCGAAGGCAAAGCCGATCAGGATTGCCGCCGGGATCGCCAGGATGGCCAGCGGCGTAGCAACGAGGCCCATCGCCGCCATGACGACGACGAACCCGGTCGAGTAGAGGACACCGCGGATCAGCGACCAGGCTATCTCGCCGATGGCGATGTCCCAGGGGCGGAGGGGGGTGGCGAGAATGGCGTCGTAGACCTTGCCGTACTTGAGCTTGATGAAGATGTTGATGGTGGACTCGAACACCGCTCCGTTCATGGCCGACGCCGCCAGGAGTGCCGGTGCTACGAAGGCCGCGTAGCTGAGGGAGGTACCCCCCGGACCGGCTATTTCCCCGACCAGGCGGCCCATGCCGATCCCGAGTGAGAGTAGGTAGAAGACCGGCTCGAAGAAGCCCGACACGACGATCATCCAAGCCCGCTTGGAGACGAGCATGTTGCGCTCGATCATGCGCTGGGCGCGCAACCCGACCAGCGAAGGCGGGAGAACTCGGAGTACCAGGAGGCGGGTGGTCATACGTTCAGCCGCCGGGCGAAGAAGCGGTAGGTCAGGGCAACCCCGACGACGAATACGAGGATCAGGTACCCGACGTGTTGCCAGGCCGGGAGGGCCGAGTCATGGCCTAGGGCCACCCGCCTGGCCAGTTCGACCGCGTGCCAGAGCGGCGTCACGGTTGCGACGGACCGGAGCCAGCCGGGTAGCTGCGTGATCGGGAAGAAGGTGCCCGAGAAGAGGTACATGGGTGTGATGCCGAAACGGAAGACGGCGGTGAGAGCTTCGGTGTTCTCCCGGTTGGCGGTGAAAGCGGTCATCGGCCCGACGGTGGCCAGGCCGATGAGCACCCCGATGGGCGCAAGGCCCAGGGCGGCGACCGGTGAGATAGCCCCCAGGGCGGCCGCTACCGCCCCGAAGATCACCGAGACCATCAGCACCCGGAGGCCGGTCCAGATGAAGTGACCCCCGACCAGGCCACGGGTACCGACCGGGGAGGCGACCACCGAGTGGTAGGTGCGGGCCCATTTCATCCCGGCGATCACCTGAAATGATCCCTCGGCCGCCCCGGACTGCATGGCGCTCGCGACTAGGAGTCCGGGGGCCAGGAAGGACACGTAGCTGAGGCCCTCGAAACCGGGGGCGCCCGTTCCGCGGTCCACCAGCGACCCGAGGCCCAGGCCCATCGCCACCAGGAACAGGGCCGGGGTGACGAACGAGGAGAAGGCCGACCCCTTCCAGACTCTCCGGTACACGATGGCCTTCGCCTCGACTACCCGCAGCGCTGGAGGCACGTGCATCAGCCGGTCAACGTCAATCGACCAGGGTGCGTCCGGTCAGCTTGAGGAAGACGTCCTCGAGGGTGCTGCGGCGCACCAGCGCGCTCTCCGGCTGGAGGCCGAGCCGGTGGACCTCGGCTAGAGCCGAGTCGGCGTTGCGGGTGTATAGAAGCGCCCGGTCGGCCAGCAGTTCGACCCGATCGGCCACTTCCTGGAGCGTGGGTCCGGCCGCCTCCAACGCTCCTACAGGGAAGCGTACCTCCAACACCTCCCGTGTTGAATGGGTCTCGATGAGACCGCGGGGTGACCCCTCGGCGACGATGCGGCCCCGGTCCATGATCACCAGCCGATCGCACAACTGCTCAGCCTCATCCATGTAATGGGTGGTGATGACCTGGGTCACCCCGTCCTGCTTGAGCCGGTAGAGACGATCCCACAACACGTGGCGGGCTTGGGGGTCGAGCCCCGTGGTCGGCTCGTCGAGGATGAGCAAGTCGGGACGGTTGATCAGGCCCCTGGCGATGGTGAGGCGTCGTTTCATCCCACCCGAGAGCGGATCCACTCGCGACGTGCGGCGCTCTTCGAGTTGGGCGAAGTCGATCAACTCTTCGATACGTGCCCGTATCTCGCGGCGGGGGAGGTCGTAGTACCGCCCGTAGATGTACAGGTTCTCCTCGACGCTCAGCTCCATGTCGAGCGAGTCGTCTTGCGGTACCACCCCCAGCCGGGACCGGATGCGCCGACCGTCGCTAGCCGGATCGAGCCCGAACACACGCAACCGTCCCGACGTAGCAGGCGAGACGGCGCCGATCATCCGCATGGTGGAGCTCTTGCCCGCACCGTTGGGACCGAGGAAGCCGAACACCTCTCCGGAGGCGACGGAGAAACAGATCGCGTCGACGGCGGTGAAGTCGCCGAACCGCTTGGTCAGATCGGCGGCTTCTACCAGAGGTTGCATGGAGGCCGACCTTACACGCTGGTTCCGACCACGTGTCGGTAAACCGGTGGGTTAGACGCCGGTCACGGCCGCTCAACTCGCGCCGGCGGGCGGCTCTGTACGTGCGTCAGATTGCGGCTCCTCTTCCGGATCCGCGAGTTCTCGACTACGCACGGCGCTGGCGCTCAGTCCAACGAGATGTCACGGGCTGGTTGCGGCCTGTCGAGAGCACCGCCTCTCCATCGACGCTGGTCTCGGCCGGTCTAATCGACAACAGCACCCGGTAGCCCTTACACTCAGGTCACCAGTACGGACTCCGACTTCAGGACCGCCTTCCCCCTTTGTACTTACATGCCTGTGCGTCTAGCCTGTGCGAACATACGTTCGACGCCGGGGTCCTGATGGTCAAACAGCAGCACGAGTTCTGCGATCCAGTTCATGCCTTCGTCCGTGCTGATTCCGACGAGCGGACTGTGATCGACTCCGTACCCGTGCAGCGACTGCGGCACATCCATCAGTTGGCTACCGCCTATCTCGTTTACCCGGGAGCGACCCATCGTCGATTCGAGCACTCGTTGGGGACGATGGAACTGGCAGGCCGCGTATACGACGTTGTAACCAGTCCATCCGCGATGACAGGCGAAGTACGCGAACTGTGCCCGGAGGCCAACGACGAGCAACAGCGCCTTTATTGGCGCCGCGTGATCCGGCTAGCGGCCCTATGCCACGATATCGGTCATCTTCCCTTTTCACACGCGGCCGAAAAGGATCTTCTGCCCGATGGTTGGGATCATGAGCGCTTCTCGCAAGAGCTCATCCTCAAAAGGCTTGACGGCCAGCTCGGGCGTATGAGACCTCCAGTAATTGCCGAAGATGTTGCCAAGATAGCTGTGGGTCCAAAGAAGGCCAAGAACGTACCCTATTCGCCATGGGAGAGGATCCTTTCAGAGATCATAGTCGGTGACGCCTTCGGTGTAGACAGGATGGACTACTTACTACGAGATTCGTTGCACGCTGGTGTGGCGTTATGGAGGCTTCGGCCATCACCGGTTGATTGATACTCTCAGGATCCTGCTGTTACCTACAGATGAATCTGGCGGTGGTGAGCCTACGCTGGGAGTGGAGTGGGGAGGCCTCCAATCAGCTGAAGCCCTGTTGATGGCAAGATACTTCATGTACTCCCAGGTGTATTTTCATAGAGTACGGATGATCTACGATATCCATCTCATTGATTTTCTTACCAAGTGGCTTCCAAATGGGAGGTTCTCTACCGATCTTGACAAACACCTGTCGCTCACAGACAACGAGATTACGGCGGCGATTCTGGAAGCTGCAAGCACTCCATCACAGCCGGAGCACGAGTTAGCCAAGCGTTTGGCTGGTAGAGAGCACTTTAGAGTTCTCTATTCACGTAATCGTAAGGACTTGGACTTCCATCCGTACCCTGCCCTCGCTGTCTACCGAGCTGCGAAAAAGAGGTTCGGTGCAGATTCGGTCAGGATTGCCAATCGCCGTGATCAGGGAGGCAAGCTAGAATTCCCGGTACTGAAGGACGACAACAAAGTCGTGTTGTCCTTGACGGAATCTGAGGTCCTTCCCAAACTTCCCGCCATCGCTATTGATCACGTATACGTGGACGGGGCAATTCTCCAAATCGTGAAGAAGTGGTTGAGGAAGAATCTGAGGAACGTTCTTGATACTGAACTAGAAGAAAAGGAGGAGTTATGAATCGGCTACAGAGAGCAACTCTAATCGTGGAGATGCTTGACAAGATGATCAAGAAGGGTAGCTGGGCAGGTGAGACTCACCTACAGAAATGCGTCTTCTTCCTACAGAGGATGCGCAATGTTCCGATCGGTTATGAGTTCCAGCTCTACAAGTATGGACCCTTCTCATTCGACTTGCGCGATGACCTGTTACAACTGCAAGCGGAGAGTATGGTGGACCTATCACCTCGTTCGTCTTCGTATGGTTCGAGCCTTGCACCATCGAATACCAGCCTGTTACTACGCAAACACTTTCCTAGGACGTTGAAGCGGTATCAAGATGAGGTCAGTTTCGTTGCTGACCACTTTGGTAGTTTGAATGCGCGTGACCTGGGAAGACTCGCGACCGCATACTACTTCTACCTGAAAGATGGCAACAGCTCGGACGAGGAAATCGGGGAGTTGGTTAACAGCGTGAAGTCTTATATCACTGTCTCGGAGGGAGCGGACGCGGCCCGGCAAATAAGGAGTATCGCTAGCGTAGATAAACGATAATTACCTAGGCAGGCTGACAACAGAGGCGAATCGTCTAAACCGATCGGGGGCAGAACCACGGCGAGGACCGCTGACACTTCTATGTCTGTTGCGACACGACCACCACCGGATGTTCAGCCTCAAGGACACCCTCTGGGGCGGGGCCGATCTGGCCGAGCTTCTCCACCCGGATGCCGCCGCGGTCAGCAGGCCCGGTATGGCAAACCGGCTCTACGCGGCTAACGGGGGTTTGCGGCCTCGTATTCGTTTGGTAGGAGCAGTATACTAGGTTACTCCACAGTGGAGTAGCAGTCTTAGCCGGTAGTTGTCCCAGTTACGGAAACCGTGTCCTAGACGACGGGTCTTTTCGATTATCAGGTTGACAGCTTCGGTCGGTCCGTTGGTAGCACCGGTACGGTGATAGTTGAGGGTCTCTTCTTCCCAGGTGCGCAGCGTTCGCGACAAGCGATCGACTTCGGGCACGTCAACTGTCTCGGCCCAGCCGTGGAACGCTTCCAGCCGCTTCCGGGCGGTTTCGAGGTTCTCGGCCGAGTAGACTTGGCGGAGGAGTTCTTTGGCTACCCAGGCGGAGGCGACCTCGTCGCAGGCGGTCACCGTCCCGATGCGCCAGGGCGGCGTCGATGCGACGGCGGGCGGAAGGGCTGAGGCGTTCTTCGCCGACGAGTAGCAGCCGGCGGATGTCGTAGAGCGGATCTCCCTTGCGTCCTCGATGTCCCATCACGTCTTGTTGGGTGCGTTGGCGGACTTCGGTGACCACCTGGTTGGCAAGCCGGACCATGTGGAACCGGTCCACCGTCACCGTCGCTTCTGGCAGCAACTCCCTCGCAGGGGTCAGGACTCCCACGCCACGGATCGAGAGCCACGACCCCTACCCCCGCCCGCACCTCGGCGGTCTCAGAGGCTAGGAAACCCCTGGCAGCAGCCCCGGAACGGCCCTGAACGACTTCCAGCAGCCGACCCGACTCGAGATCCACGAATCCGGTCGCCCACCGATCCGGACGCGACCTCCACCGATGCTCGTCCATCCCCAGCGACCGCACCCCGGCTAGCGAACCCAGCTGCTCCTCGACGAGTGGCTCGCCGAACTCCCGTACCGCTTCCATGACCGTGGACCAGCCCACACCGAGGCCACGAGCCACAGCTGCGACCGACACACCATCCTCGCCGACCCGCCGAGCTGCTTCGCTCCGGGCCCGCTCCGACAGCACCGCCCTCGGCCGGATCAGGGGACTGGTCTCCGACCAGGACCCGACGTCGCAGGCTGCTTCGGGGCAGCGCCACACCCCCATGCACCACACCAACACCGTCGGCCGGCCTCCCACCGGCAGATCCCGCACCCTGGTCCGGCGTCGTCCCTTCGACCGTGCCCGGGTGCCGCAACCCGAGCAACCCACCACCGACGCTGTGGTCTCTACCAGCATCAACAACTCACCGTCGTCCTCGGTCGCGGCCCGGAGACGGAACCCGACCCGAACCCAGAACCGCAACGTCCAAGGAGCTATCCTCACCAACCATCTGTGGCCTCCTTCCCTAGCAGGCGTTTCCACCCGCTAAGTGTCGTGAGGCCACAGACCAAAACCAAGCATTTACACCACCCCCCAACAACAGCTAGTCCCTACTCCAACGCGAAGAGCCGGCAAACCATCACGCCGCGTCGCGTGGCCTCGGCTACATCGTGTCATATCGGACGCTGGCGGTGGACAGAACCCTCAGCCGGGGGATGCGTCGAAGAACTCCCTGTCCGCCGGGGTCGGAGGATCGAGCAGACCGCCCGGCGCGGTGGCCAGATCGGCGATCCGGGGGCGGAGTGGGGATGCCGCTCCACACGCAGGACCCGTCCGCGATGTGCGATCCCGAGACGGGATCTGCCTCCGGGCACCGAAGATGCGCACCGTCGGTCGAGCGACCATGGCACAGGCGCTGCCCGGAACCGAACCGTCAAGCCAGCAGCCGCTCAGAAGACCGGGTAGGTGTACTCCTTGGCGGTTATGAACTCCAGTAAGGCCGGCGTACCCTCCCGGGTCTGCTCGATTCCGCGCCGGATAGCGGGAATCACCTCCGATGGATCGGTGACCCGCTCGCCGTAGGCGCCGAACGCACGGGCCATGTCGGCATAGTTGCCGGAGATGTCGGTGCTGCCGTACTTCTCCTGGGCGACCCGCATTATCGGGATCTCGATCGCCATCGAGGAGTTGTTGAGCAGGATGGAGAGGATCGGGATGCGCTCCCGCACCGCGGTCTCGAAGTCCATGCCGGTGAAGCCGATGGCGGCATCCCCCCACACGTTGATGCAAAGTTTGGCGGGCCGGGCCAGCTTCGCTCCCATGGCCAGCCCCAAGCCGTATCCCAGTTGCGTGGTCTTGCCCCAGCCCAGGTAGCTCAAGGGTTCCCGGCTCACCCAGAATGGAGACATCTGATCTCGAGGGCTTCCTGCGTCATGGGTGATGATGGTCTCGTTCAGGTCGACCGTCTGGAGCAGGTCCCAGATCACCCGGTAGGGCGACAGGGGCTGCTCGTCCGAGGTCAGCCTGGGCATCCAGTCTGCGATCCAGCCGTCATGGATGCGCCGGATGCGGTCGGCGAGACCTGCTCGGTCCGCTGCCTCCGGGAGCGGACGTTCCTCGAGTTCAGCGAGCAGCGCCCGGAGAACCAGCTTGGCGTCACCTACGACGGGATGCTGGACTTCGAGGTCCTTGTTCAGGTCGTCGGGGTCGAGGGTGGCGTGGATGAAGGTCTTGCCGGGGGGCATCCGGAGGCCGAAGTCGGTAGTTGTGAAACTGCACCCGATTCCGAGGATCACGTCGGCATCGTCTAGGAAGCGGCGGACGGCGAGGGTCGTCGACCGTCCTGCCGAACCCAGGGAGAGGGGGTGCCCCTCGTCGAAGGCGCTCTTGCCGCCGAGGCTGGTGGTCACCGGAGCATTCAGCAACTCGGCGAGCTCGCGTAGTTCCGGCCAGGCCCGTGCATAGTGGACGCCCTGGCCGGCATATATCACCGGCCGCCGGGCCCGCGCGAGGACCTCGGCCGCCGGTGCGGCATCGTCGGGATCGGGACCGGTCCGGGTCGCGAAGCCGGACGTGTACTGAACGGGCCCCGGCACATCCTCGTCGAACAGGTCGAAGGGAATCTCGACCAGCACAGGGCGGGGCCGCCCGTTGCGGAGACGGGCGAAGGCCCGGCGCATCACCTCTGGCACCGCCTCGGCGACCGTCACCCGCTCCGACCACTTGGTGACGTGGCGGTAGTTGAGGCATGAGTCGAAGTTGGGTTCCACCTGGGCGAGGCGCCTCGGGTAACCGGCTGGGAGGACCAGTATGGGAACCGACTCGCCGTACGCCTGTGCCACGCCGCCGAACGCGTTCTCCGCGCCGGGCCCGTGCTGCATGGCGAACACTCCGACGCGGTCCCCGGAATTGACCCGGCTGAAGGCATCGGCCATGTGCAGGCCGACCCTTTCCTGCCGCACGACGATGGTGCGGATGTTCGCTTCGGCACAGGCTTCGATTACCGGGTTGACGGGGTAGCAGACGATGAACTCGACGCCCTCCCTCTTGAGGATCTCGGCGACAACGGCGGCGACCTTCACGATCTAGGAGGCTGAGCAATCGACCAGCGGCAGGCCCGAGGAGTCGTCATTGGTCAGCACACTCCTAGCCTCGGGATCGACGGTGGCGACCCTACCGGCCATCGGTTCAAGCGCATGGTGACCTCATCGACGGTTGTCCGGGACCCCCAGATCCTCGATCCGGTGGCGGATCAGGAGGAGGGAGGATATCTTCCACGATCCGTCCACCTTGCGGTATTCCTCGTGGTAGTAACCGTAGCCACGGAATCCGGTCTTCTCCGGAGAAGTCGGGTACTCGATGATGTCGACCATCGCCCAGATACCCCGGGCCCTAGTCTCCGACAGGACTTCGATGTCGGGCATCGAAACGCGGTGGAAGGAGAGCCGGTCGGCGAAGTCCTTGGCGGAACCGGCGAACGAGTCGGCCCCCTGTCCCTTCTTCCAGCCCTGGAACTCGTATGCGATGTCGTCGGTGAACAGGTCGCGGAGTAGGTCCCGGTGGTTGAGGTCGACGAACCGGCAGTACCGGGCCTTGAGGCGTTTGATCTCCTCGATCGCCCGCAGTTCTTCCAAAGTGTCGAGCATTTCCCTTCTCCGGTCGGGAACGCCTTCGCACCGCTTGGCGGGGCGGATACCACTATAGGACGCGGTACCCTTGCGCGGTCGGTGGGCCGGACGGCCTGTCGGGCCGGATGAAGCCTTCCACCTATCGCCCTGGCGCGGTTCGCTGATTGCACGAAGAGGAGGAGTGAGATGGTTCGGATGAGCGCAAGCGAGGCGTTTGTAGAGACTCTCGTCGCCCAAGGGGTCACGGACGTGTTCGGCATCGTCGGCTCCGCCTACATGGAGGCGCTCGACATTTTCGAGCCGGCCGGTATCAAGTTCTGGTCGGTCGCCCACGAGCAGAACGCCGCGCACATGGCCGACGGCTACAGCCGCGTATCGAACCGCCATGGTGTGTGTATCGGCCAGAACGGGCCGGGCATCACCAACTTCGTGACGGCCATCGCCGCGGCCTTCTGGGCCCATTCGCCCGTGGTTGCCATCACCCCTCAGGCCGGTTCGATGGGAGAGGGCCTGGGAGGGTTCCAGGAGACGGACCAGATGCCCATCTTCTCGAAGATCACCAAGTATCAGGTGGAGGTCAAGCGGTTCGAACGGATTGCGGAGCTCACCCATCGGGCTTTCACGCTGGCTATGGCTGAACGCGGACCGGTGCAGATCAACATCCCCCGCGACTACTTCTATGGAGAGACCGACTACGAGATCCGCGAACCGATGGTCATCGAGCGTTCGTCGGGCGGGTCGATGGGCCTGGCCGCCGCGGCACGCCTGCTCGCGGAGGCCCGCTTCCCGGTGCTGATGGCCGGCGGTGGTGTGGTCATGGGAGGCGGCCAAGCGGAAGCATTGGAACTAGCGGAGTTGCTGGGGGCGCCGGCCATCTGCTCGTACCTTCACAACGACGCACTCCCGGCTAGCCACGACCTCGCCTGCGGTCCCATCGGCTACCAGGGCTCCAAGGCCGCGATGCGGATCGTGTCCCAGGCCGATGTGGTCCTGGCGCTCGGCACGCGGCTCGGTCCCTTCGGTACGCTTCCGCAGTACGGCATCGAGTACTGGCCGGACGACGCCCGGATCATCCAGGTCGATTCCGACCACAGGACGCTGGGGCTCGTCAAGCCTGCCGAGGTCGTCATCCACGGCGACGCCGGGGCCGTCGCCGCCGAATTGACGAGGCGATTGCAGGGCAGAGAGTTGGTCTCGGCGGCAACCCGGGATGACAGGATGGCCCGGGTGAGGGCGGAGAAGGAGGCGTGGAGGCGGGAACTCGACGCCATCTCCTCGTCCCAGGACGTGCCGATGGCACCCCGCACCGCGCTGCGGGAACTGGAGCTTGCCATGCCCGAGAACGCCATGGTGACCACCGACATCGGAAACATTTGCTCGGTGGCCAACTCGTACCTGAGCTTCGACCGGCCCAACAGCATGTTCGCGGCGATGATGTTCGGCAACTGCGGGTACGCCTATCCCACCGCCATGGGTGCCAAAGTGGCGGCACCGGAACGGCCGGCCGTTGCCTACGTGGGGGACGGCGCCTGGGGAATGAGCTTGGCGGAGGTCCTGACCTGCGTACGGGAGAACATCCCCGTCGTGGCCTGCGTGTTCAACAACCGTCAGTGGGGCGCGGAGAAGCGAAACCAGATCGACTTCTACGACGACCGCTACGTGGGCACCATGCTCGAGAACCCGAGCTTCGCGGCCATCGGACGGGCTATGGGCGCCGAGGGTGTGGTCGTGGAGAAGCCGGGCGAGGTGGGCGACGCCCTGCGCGCCGCGGTCGAATCCGACCGGCCGACCGTCCTCGAGATACAGGTGAGCCAGGAACTCGGTGAGCCCTTCCGCCGGGACGCGCTCCAGATGCCGGTGCGCCTCCTCGAGAAGTACGCCAAATACAGCAGCGAATAGGAGGTGAAGGAGCTCCGGACTCGGGTTCACGATCTTCAAGGCCCGCCGGTTCTTTCTCCTGGACTTGACGCTCGCGTCCGTCATTCTCATCAGCATCCTGGGCGTGAGCATGGACATCGTGATGCGGATGGCGGAGAAGCGGCTCATCCCCTGGAGGGGGAGGGGTTGAGCACGGGGTCAACATCATCGTGCCGGATGCACCGCCGCCAGGTTGAAGTGAGGAGCGTCACGGTGAACGGACACACCGTCCGGACCGGCGTCTAACCTTCCTGGCAGTCTTTATGCAGTACGGATTCGTGATCGACCAGACCTCGTGCATCGGTTGCCACGCGTGCACCGTGGCGTGCAAGACCGAGCACGACGTCCCGCTGGGGGTCAACCGGACCTGGGTCAAGTACATCGAGAAGGGCAGGTGGCCCGACACCCGGCGTTTCTTCTCCGTGATGCGATGCAACCACTGCACCGATGCCCCCTGCGTGTCGATATGCCCGACCGGTGCCCTGTTCCGCCGGGATGATGGGATCGTCGATTTCGACACCAGCCTCTGTATCGGGTGCAAGAGTTGCCTGCAGGCGTGCCCTTACGATGCGCTGTACATCGATCCGAACGACCACACCGCCCAGAAGTGCAACTACTGCGTGCACAGGGTCGAGGTCGGTTTGGAGCCGGCCTGTGTGGTGGTGTGTCCCGAGGGCGCCATCATATCGGGGGATCTGGATGATCCGACCACGCCCATCTCGCAGATGGTGGCCTCGGAGAACCTCTCCCAACGCTCGGTCGAGCAGGGAACCTCACCCAACCTCTGGTACCGGGGGGTGGAGAAGGCGAGCATAGATCCGCTCGGCGCGGTCGACCCCGGCGACGGGGGAATATGGCGCGATCCGGCGCCCTCCTTCCTGTCGGTCGATCTGACCCCTACCCCGTCTCCGTCCCGACCGTCCCGGCCTGACAGCGTGCCCCGTGTCGTATACAACACCGACCATCCCATGCCATGGGGGTGGCGTGTGTCGAGCTACTTCCTCACCAAGGGGATATCCGCCGGGCTAGCGATCGTGGCGGCGCTGGCGCTGCTGTTCGGGGCTGACGCGGGCACCGCCTTTGTCCGCTGGGGCGCCCCCCTGATCTCCGCAATCTTCCTGGCCCTGACCGGGGTGCTGCTCGTTGCAGACCTCAAGCGGCCCGACCGCTTCTACTTCCTGCTTACCAAGGGCCGGTCCGGATCCTGGCTGGTGAAGGGCGCCTGGATCCTTGCCGCGCACGCCGTGCTCCTCGGGCTGTGGTTCGTCCTCGGTATTGCCGGGTCCGGCTACCTCCCGGTGTTCATCTGGGCTGCCGGGGCGGCCGGGTTGGGCGTGGCCGGGTACACAGCCTTCCTGTTCGCCCAGGCGGAGGGCCGCGATCTGTGGCAGAGCCCCATGCTGCTTTGGCACATGCTGGCCGCAGCTGTGGCGGTGGGTGGAGGCGCCGGACTCGTATCCGGTGGCCTATTCGAGCTTGGCTCGCGAATCATGGGCGTCTTCGCCTGGGCCCTGGTGGCCGGCGCCGCAGCGCTTGCCCTCATCGGGTTGGCAGAAATGGTCTCTCCACATCCGACCGCCAACCACGCCGCCGCCATGCACCACCTCACGAGAGGCGCTTATGCCCGGGAGTGGTGGTGGGGAGGCCACGTGGTCGGGGTGGTGCTTCCGCTGGTGCTGGGTATCGTCTTCCTGGCTGGCCCGGATGGCCTCTGGTGGCTGGCGGGCCTGGGTGGGCTGGCCGCGATGGCGGGTGTCTGGTGCGCGGACGACGCGTACGTCAGAGCGGGCCAGAGCGTGCCCCTCTCATGAGCGACGGAGCAAGGCAATGAACGGTAAACCGGACCTTCCCGACTCGGGACAGATTCCCCGGTTGGTCCCGGGGTCGGGTCTCGTGCCCTTCCCACCCACCGAGTCGTGGGACGATTGGGAGGAGTACGACGCCAAGGCTTGGCCCGAACGGGTCAAGCGCCGCTACCGGCTGGTCCCGACCACCTGTTTCAACTGCGAGGCGGGGTGCGGCCTGCTCGCCTATGTCGACAAGGACAGCGGCAAAGTCCGCCGCTTCGAGGGCAACCCCGAGCACCCGGGCTCGAGAGGACGAAACTGTGCCAAGGGTCCGGCGACTCTCAACCAGATGTACGACCCGGAACGCATCCTCCATCCTCTCCGCCGAGCCGGACGGCGTGGCGAGGGGAAGTGGGAGCCGGTCAGCTGGGAGGAAGCCCTCGGCGACATAGCCGGTCGCATCCGCACCGCTCTTCTCGAAGACCGCCACGACGAGATCATGTACCACGTCGGGAGGCCCGGCGAGGACGGCTTCATCGACCGCATCCTCCGGTCGTGGGGGGTGGACGGGCACAACAGCCACACCAATATCTGCTCGGCGGGGGCCCGGACCGGATACGCGATGTGGATGGGCTTCGACCGTCCCTCTGCCGACTTCGCGAACGCCCGGTTCATCCTGCTGCTGTCCGCCCAACTCGAGTCGGGCCACTATTTCAACCCCCACGCCCAGCGCATCATCGAGGCGCAGCAGGCCGGGGCAAAGGTGGCGACCATCGATCCGCGCCTGTCCAACACGGCATCCATGTCCGACTACTGGCTTTCTCCCTGGCCGGGGACCGAGGCGGCCATGCTGCTGGCGGTGGCGGCCCGGCTGCTCGAATGGGACGCGGTGGACCACGAGTACATGCGCCGGTGGGTCAACTGGGAAGCCTCGCTCGCCGCCCGGGCGCCGGAGAAGCCCCGCACCTACGACAGCTTCGTCGAGTTGCTGAGCGAGACTTACAGCTCCTACACCATCGAGTACGCCGCCGCGGAGACCGGGGTGGAGGCTTGGCGGATCGAAGCCGTGGCCCGCGGCATCGCCGATGCGGGAAGCCGTTTCGCGTCCCACACCTGGCGGGCGGCCGGGTCGGGCAACCTCGGCGGCTGGCAGGTGGCCCGGTGCCTCTTCTTCCTGCATGTGCTTACCGGCTCGGTCGGCACCGTTGGGGGAACCTCTCCCAGCGCTTGGGACAAGTTCAAGCCCGACCACTGGAACATGCCGCCCCCGGCTGATCGATGGAACGAGTTGATCTGGCCGGCCGAGTTCCCCCTGTGCCACTACGAGATGAGCTACCTCCTACCTCACTTCCTGAAGGAGGGGCGGGGCCGGCTCGAGGTGTACTTCACCCGGGTCTACAACCCGGTGTGGACCAATCCCGATGGGTTCAGCTGGATCGAAGCCCTCACCGACGAGGATCGGGTCGGTTTGCACGTCGCTCTCACCCCCATCTGGTCGGAGACGGCCTGGTTCGCGGACTACGTCCTTCCGATGGGAGTGGGCGCAGAACGTCACGACACCCACTCCTACGAGACCCATGCCGCCCGGTGGCTGGGCTTCCGCCAGCCGGTGCTGCGGGTGGCGGGGGAGCGCGCCGGCCAGCGCTACGAACGAACCTACGAAGCCAACCCCGGCGAGGTGTGGGAGGAGAACGAGTTCTGGATCGACCTCTCGTGGAGGATCGATCCAGACGGAGGGCTGGGCGTTCGCGGCTGGTACGAGTCGCCCGATGACGCCTCCCGTCCGGTGAGCGTCGACGAGTACTACGGGTGGATGTTCGACAACTCGGTGCCCGGACTTCCGGAGCGGGCCGCCGGGGAAGGGCTCACCCCACTGGAGTACATGCGGAAGTACGGGGCGTTCGAGATCGACCGGGACCGCTACCGGATCAACGAGTCCACCGTGGAGCCGGACCAGCCGGGGGTGGAGATCGACGGGGTCCGCCGAAGCGGATTCGTCTCGCCGTCCCGCCTGCTCGAATGGCACTCCGAGACGCTGGAGTCCTGGAACTGGGCCGAGTCCGCCATCCCCACCTATCTCAAGTCCCATGTCCACTGGCGGGACCTCGACCTGGAAGGTAACGAGCGCATCCTGCTACCCATCTTCCGGCTGCCGACCCTCATCCACACCCGGTCGGGCAACGCAAAATACCTATACGAGATCAGCCACGGCCACCCGCTCTGGATGAACCCTCTGGATGCCGACGACCTCGGGTTCGAAACCGGTGACCTGGTCCGCATCAGCACCGACATCGGCTACTTCGTCATGCGGGCATGGCGGACAGAAGGGCTCCGGCCCGGGGTTGTGGCGGCCTCCCATCACATGGGTCGGTGGCGACTGGACCCCAACATTGGCAACGAACGCTGGTCCTCGGCGCTGGTGGATATCGACCGGCATGACGATGGGTGGCTGCTGAGGCACAAGACCGGCATCGAACCCTTCCGGTCGGAGGACCCCGACAGCGAGCGCATATGGTGGCGCGACCCCGGCGTGCACCAGAACCTGGCCTTCCCGGTGCATCCCGATCCGGTGTCGGGTATGCACGCCTGGCACCAGCGGGTCCGGCTCGACCCGGCCCCTCCCGACGATCGTTACGGCGATGTCTACGTCGACACCGCGCGATCCCACGAGATATACCGCGACTGGATGTCACGCACCCGGCCCGGGCCCGGGCCGGGAGGTCTGCGCCGGCCGCTCTGGCTGACCAGGCCGCTGCCACCGGTCCCGGATGCCTTCCGAGCCTGACCACCTCCGGGGGTCTACCTCCGGGACCGCCCCGGCGATAGGGGCGTCGATCTTCTTCACTGCCGACTCCATCCAACCGGCCGAGCTCGGACCCGAACTCGAAGCACGCGGGTTCGAGTCCCTCTGGTTGCCCGAGCACTCCCACATCCCGCTGGCACAGCAGCGAGAGCTGGGAGACCGGCGGCTCCCCACCAAGTACGAGGTCCTATACGACGCTTTCGCATCTCTCGCAGTGATCGCAGCCACCACGCAGCGGATCCTGCTCGGCACCGCCATCACCCTCCTCGGGATACGTGACCCGATCTGGACCGCCAAGGCCACCGCCACCCTCGACCGCCTCTCCGGGGGCCGGTTCCTGTTCGGGGTGGGCTACGGATGGCTGAGGTGGGAATACGCCGACCACGGCATCCCGTTCGACCGGCGAAGAGCCATCACCCGGGAGAAGCTCCGAAGCGTCAAAAACCTATGGACCGCCGAGACGCCGGAATTCGAGGGTGACCACGTGCATGTGTCCCCGAGCCGCCGGGGTCCAGAACCTATGCAAGAGCCGCACCCGCCGGTACACATCGGGGCGGCGCTGGGCCCCACGACGAAGACCGACCTCGTGGAACTGGCCGACGGTTGGATCCCGCTGGGCCGCTACCCGGTGTCCGCCGCCGAGATAGACGAGGTTCAAGCCGCCGCGGCCTCAGCCGGCCGAGCGCCACTGGAGATCACCGCCTACCTCGACTACACCGCCGCCCACCGGATCGAGGAGATGGCAGAAGCCGGCTGTGACCGAGTTGTGGTATGCCTACCAACCGCCCCCGCCGGTGTGGTCGTCGAGTACTTGGACCAGATCGCCGAAGCCTGGATCGGCCCATAGCCGGGCTCCCGGAAGAGCCGCGGAGCGGTGTATCATCGTGTCCTGCGGGCTCATAGCTCAGGTTGGTTAGAGCGCATCCCTGATAAGGATGAGGTCCCTGGTTCAAATCCAGGTGGGCCCACCGGTTTCTAGTCGTTTCACAGCGGTTCTTACAGTCCTAAACCCCCAGGACAGTATGGGTTTCACGCCTGGATCCTCTCCTAATCCTCGATTTCGCCTCGTCGCTAGACTGACCGGCTAGTTTCTGGTAGTTTCATCGTACTGTGGGACATAAAGTGGGATAGAAATGAGAGGGATGTGCCAAGACTGACAGCCGCGTTCGTCCGCGGAGTGAGCAAACCGGGCAAGTATGGTGACCAGCACGGCCTGATCCTTCGGGTTCAGCCGTCCGGGTCGAAACAGTGGATCTGGCGGGGAACCGTCAACGGGAAACGTCGAGACCTTGGTCTAGGTGGCTACCCGTATGTGAGTCTGGCCGAAGCACGCGCGCAAGCGTTCGACTATCGAAGAACCGCCCGCCAGGGTGTGGACCCCGTGACGCTCCGATCAGGTGGAGTGCCGTCTTTCACACGGGCGGCCGAAACTGTGATCGCGATGCACGCAGCGAAGTGGAAGACCAGAGTTACCGAAGATGCCTGGCGTTCGACGCTGGGGGCGTACGTGCTGCCAGTCATCGGGTCGAAACAGGTAGACGCGGTCACCACGGCCGATGTGATGGCTTGTCTGGTTCCAATATGGAACAGCAAAGAAGAGACGGCGCGAAAGATAAGACAACGTATCGCCACAATCATGAGATGGGCGATTGCTCAGGGCTACCGGCAGGACAACCCCGCGGGGGATGCCGTCCTTGCCGCTCTACCGAAACAGACCCCTCGCAAGAAGCACTTCCGCGCTGTACCTCATCGCGATGTTTCCGACGCTGTCGCCACGGTCCGGGCGTCCAAGGCCGGTCCGCTAGTCCGGCTGGCGTTCGAATTCGTCGTGCTCACCGCGGCCCGGTCGGGCGAGGTGCGGGGCGCTAGGTGGTCGGAGATCGACTTCGATTCCGCAACCTGGGTGATCCCGGCCGAGCGCATGAAAGGCGATCGCGAGCACAGGGTTCCACTCTCAGGGCGGGCGCTCGAAGTGCTGGCCGAGGCCCGCCGCCAGTCGGACGGTAGCCCGTTGGTGTTCCCTCGGAAGACCGGTGGAGAGATGCCCCGATGGGTGCTCAGCAAGCTACCTGGCAGGGTCGGTATCGACGGCACCCTGCATGGGATGCGGAGTTCGTTCCGGGACTGGTGCGGCGAGACCGGCGTAGCCCGTGAAGTCGCAGAGGCATGCCTCTCGCATCGCGTCGGCAACGCCGCCGAACAGGCCTACGCAAGGAGTGACCTGCTGGAACGCCGCCGCGAACTTATGGAAGCCTGGGCGGAGTACATCGGCTAGCCCGGATCACGCAGGGAGCAGTACCGCTTCCGCAGCCAGCATCGCCCGCATTGCGAAACTGATATCCAATCGGGGTGTATCCTTCCCGAGTACAGCCAGCATTACAGCTTCCTCTTCCGCGGTCGAACACGGTCGAAACAGTGGTTTCCCAAGGTCGCGGTGCCACTGGTGGGCTTTCCGATACTGTTGGCAGAATGGCCAACATGGTGAACTCTGCCGGTCACCGGCTGGAAAGCTCCCTTCCGAGCCTTGAGCAGTTGGCCGGTTTCGCCAGCTTCATGGTGTGGATGGTTCACACCATGCCAGTAGCGCAGGTAGTGAAGCCGGCACCTTGGAGGTCGTCGGCGAGCTGGAGGGTGTATCGGAGAGCGACGGCGGAGCGGTCGATCTCGTAGATGCCTCGCACGGTTTCGGTGGCGTGCCAGGCTGTGCGGACTTCTCCGTGGGGGTCACCGGCGTCGAGGAGGCCACGGAGGCGGGTTGGCCCCGGTCGCTGATACGTTCGGCAGCCGATGTCAGTAGGCGTCGTATCCGATACAGCGGGCCATCCTTTGCGGCCCCTGTGCCCGAGGGTTTCGTTCTGGACCCGTCTGCGTACTTCGTCGAGTCGCTGATTTGGCGAGGCGGATCACATGGAATGGGTCTGCGACTTGCCCCGCGTTGGGCGGGACCCGGTCGTAGGCGGTGCGGTAGGGACCTGACATGTCCAACACCGCCCAGCGGATCCCCCAAGCCAGTCGTGGGACTGTGATCGGAACCAGGCTTCGGCACTATTAGCTGTCTTACTAGGGATTATGTCGAACCGGCTGGCGGTTGCCCACGTCTACGACAGATGTGCACCACTGCTTGTTGCGGAACTTTCCGCTCCGCCAGAACAGCGATTCTTGTCCACGCCGACAGCCTCGACCTTGCCTACCCGGTCGCCGTCGGCTTCCAAGAGTGCTTCACCCCAGCGGCGGACCTCGTCGGCGACCGTATGCCAATCACAGCCCAGCTCTTCGGCGACTTCCTCGACGGTGTTGACGATCAGCGAAATTACCCAGTCTTGATCACTGAAAATCCCCACCCTGTGACTGCAAATACCAGACGCTGAGTGGGGTCCTCTCCAAGCTGCTGACTACGAGATCGGGCAGCGAGGAGAGGGAGCCCCACCGCTGATGTTGGCACAGGAGGAATACGTGGAAGTACACGCGTTGAGGAAACGGGGATGGTCGATCTCGGCTATTGCCCGCCATCTGGGAAGAGACCGAAGAACAGTACGCGCTCACCTTTCTGGTGAGCGGATCCCCGGGCAGCGGAGGTCGGCGGAGCCGGATCCGTTCGAGGTGGTCGAGGCTTATGTGCGTCAGCGGCTGGCCGAGGATCCCCACCTTTGGGCGACTGCGCTGTTCGACGAAGCGAAGAGCCTGGGTTACGACCAGAGCTATGTGACGTTCGCCCGCAAGATCCGTGACCGGGGCCTGCGGCCGTCGTGTGCGGCGTGTGGGGGAACCAGAGGCCAGGCCGTGGCGATCATCGACCATCCCGCCGGTGAGGAATGCCAGTGGGACTGGTTAGAACTACGCGATACCCCGTGGGGGTCTCGGGTGTTCGTGCTGGTGGGTGTGCTGTCCCATTCGGGGCGGTTCCGGGCGTGGGTGAGCTCAAGCCAGGACCAAGCGCATCTGGTGGAGGGCATCGACGAGGTGCTGCGCCGCTTGGGGGGCACCGCCAGGCGGTGGCGGGTGGATCGTATGGCCACAGTCCTGGTGCCGGGCACCGACCGGATACAGGCCTCGTTCGTGGGAGTCGCCAAGCACTACGGGGTGGGGGTTGACCCGTGCCCTCCCCGGCGGCCGAACCGCAAAGGCGTAGTCGAGAAAGCCATCCATTACATAGCTCAGCGGTGGTGGCGCACGGCTGCGGTGGGGGCGCCGGCCGAGGCGCAGGACAGCCTCGACCGCTTCTGCGAGACAATCGGGGATGCCCGCCGGCGGGCTGAGGGCACCGTGGGGGAACTAGCCGATACGGAACCGCTGCTGGACCTGCCCCCGGTGCCGTATCCGGCGGAGGGGACCCTGGTCCGCAAAGTCGCTGCCAACGGGCTGGTATCGATATGGGGTAACCGCTATTCGCTGCCGCCTTCGGTGATCGGAACCGAAGTTACGGTTCGTTGGCGGCTGGGTGACCCAACCTTCGATGTGATCTCGGCTTCCGGGCGGCTGATCGCGTCGCATCGGAAGGTCCCCCGAGGCCAAGGCAGGGTGGTTCGCCTCCCCGAACATACCGCAGCCCTGGAGAAGGTCGTGCTGGGGGCGTTCACCACCGCTCGGCCCTGCAAACCCAAACCTAACCGGCCCCCTTCGGCAGCAGCTCAGGCGATCGCCGCCGACCTCGGAGGCCGAGTGGAACACGGCGAGCCGGTCATCGACCTCGCCGTCTACCAGACCCACATCGACCAACAGAACCGGGGCCGGCGATGAGCCGAGACACCGTCTACCAACAGCTCAGGAGCCATCTCGCCTACCTCAAGCTGGCGGCAGCTGCCGAGGCGCTACCAGCCCACCTCGAAGCAGCCCACCAGAGCCAGCTTGGCCACACCCAGTTCCTCGAGCAGCTTCTGCGAGTCGAGGTCGAAGCCACCGAAACGCGACGGTGGAACAGCCGGATGCGGTTCGCGAACTTCCCAACGGCCTGGCAACTCGAAGACTTCGACTTCTCCGCCCAGCCCAGCATCGACCAAACCCTCGTGCGGGAACTCGCAGCAGGCGCATACCTCGCCGACGCGACCAACGTGCTGTTCATCGGCCCGCCCGGTGTCGGCAAAACCATGCTCGCCGTCATCTTGGGTCGCGCCGCGGTGGATGGTGGGCACAGGGTTTACTACACCACCGCCGCTGACCTGGCAGCCCGATGCCGCAAAGCCGCCATCGAAGGCCGCTGGGCCGCCACCATGCGGTTCTTCTCCGGACCGGCAGTGCTCATAGTGGACGAACTGGGATATCTGCCCATGCCATCCGAAGACGCCGCCTCCCTGTTCCAGGTCATCTCCCGCCGCTACCAGAAAGGATCAATAATCCTGACCACCAACCGCAGCGTCGCCTCGTGGGGAGACATCTTCTCCGACACCACAATCGCCGCTGCCATGCTCGACCGGCTCCTGCACCGAAGCGTCGTGTTCACCATCTCGGGCGACAGCTACCGGCTACGCGCCTACCAAGCACAGGCACGAAAACAGCGACCGAAAGGAGGGGCCAACTAGACTCACCAACACACCCCGGGGTGGGGAATTTCACTGATCGACTCTGGGTAGTTTCAACGATCGCCATCAACGGGACGGCCCCACCGCCCGACCCCGATGGTCGCCCATCTTGCTGCTCGGGATGTCAGCAACGCCCTTGGCGGGCTGATCGTGGGTCTTGGTTGACGAACGACTTCTGCGCACAGTCGGGGTTCGGACACGTCCAGCGGCGTTTCCGCCACCGCAGACGCACCGGCCGGCCGAGCGCCGGCAGATCAACCAACACCGCTGTCCGATAGCCCTTCGACCACACCCGTCCCAAACAAGCCTCACAGGCCGGGCGGGGCTTGCGGGAGCGGATCACCACCCGAAGCGGTGTTCCCTCCCCGGAGTCGTCGATCCCCACCAGATCAACGTCGCCTAGACCTACCAGCTTCTCGCACATGCGCGCAGGGATCAGTTTCCACAGGGGTCCTCCTGCCTCGGATGTGTTTTCTCAACAGCCGATTATGGAGGACCCCTCCACACTTCTGGTGGATTCCGACTCGCCCTCGCAGATCCCCGGCTACGCCCTCATTTCCGAAGAGCCCCATTAGCGATGAGCTACAGGGCCTCAGTCGGTCAGGAGACCCATCTCGGTACGAGACTGCTCCTAGTCGATGTAGGCGTCGGAGTCGGAGCCGGTTGGGCACCAACAACTAGGGTGACATGTGACGAGTCTGCCCGACATGCCTGGGGAGCCCTGGGTTCTGAATGGGTTGGTCCTGACGGTCCTCTAAACCGGGCTTTGTGACCATCGGAGGGTGGTCAGCTTCCGGCGCCGGCGGCGCGGCCTGCTGGTTGGGAGTGGCAGCGAGCCTCCGCCGGAGTTGGGGTGTGTAGGCCGTTGGTGGTGACATTTGGTTCCTTGGTTTGGCAGAATGCATGCGATGGTCCTCGGTGAAGTTGTCATCCAGGCTGATTTGCCTACCGTGGTAGTGGTATCCGTAGCGGCGGTGAGTGCCTTGATCCTCGGTCCTCTAGCGCGCAGGGCCTGGTCGAGGAGGAGCACTCGTCGGCTTGCCGACACTATCGCTCAGGCCGTTGTTCAGGCTCTCAACGATCGTCAACACACCGGACGCGGTCGCCCGAACGACAGCTCGGACCGGTAGAACGTTTCAGGCAGACAACATCGGCGTGAAGACCACGAGGTATTTCGAAGAGCAGGTACTCCGCAAGCGCCCGTACATCGACCCGGCCTGGTGCACCCAGATCGTGTCTGAACCGCTCCACCGACAAGTGCAACCCGACGGGCGTGTCCGCATGTGGGGGTGAGGTGCTGCGGCCCGGTGAGACGACACCTCGTTTCCTGCGGGTTGTCTACTTTGGAGGACGGCGAGACCATCCACAACGCCTTCTTCGATCGGCGGTTCCGGAAGGACAACCCATGAAGCTTCACTACTACTCGGACACCGACAGTCTCTACATCGAGTTCAAACCAACCCCAAGCGCAGAAACCCGGGAGGTCGCCGGTGGGCTGAACGTGGATCTCGATGCCGACAGCGCGGTGGTCGGCTTAGACATCGACCACGCTTCGAAGCTGTTGGACCTCTCAACCCTCGACGTCGAATCTCTACCCCTCGACGCCTCCGGGTCCTCCCTGATGGCATTCCCCGCGGGAACACACCGGGAGCGAACAGCCGGGCCAGTCTCCGGTTCACGGCGTCGAGCACGGCGTTCTACCTCGATCAAGTCCGGATGGAAAAGAGTGAGAAACCCGAGGTCGGGAAGACTGAGCCGGACAAAGCAAACAGATCGCCAGTCCGATGGCCCGGGTACCGAGGCGGCTCCAGTTCAGCGTCGGAACTAGCCGACCCTCAATATGGTGGTCAGCGTTCCCCGAGCAGCCTCGGCGGCCGCGTCCTCATCTACCACCGGCCCTCATTGTGATCACAGCCGGCTCCGGGATGGTCGGACGGCTATCTCATCAGTGGCCCGTGCTGGTTGTCCGGCCACTCAGTGTTCTGCCCGTAGAGGCCCGTGGTGAGTAGGTCAAGATCTGCTTGAGCCTGCTGAAGGATCCTGTAGACGGTCCGGTCACAGAAGGCTACAGTCGTCGGGTCAGGAGGAGAAGGTTGGTTCGACCTGGTCTGTCTCGATCCGCCTTTCAACTCGAAGCGTCTCTACAACGCCCCGCTCGGGTCTGACGCTGCGGGAGCACAGTTCGAGGACACCTGGACGATTGGACGGTGTGAAAGAAGAGCGTATTGACCTAGCGGTACCTTCACACCCCTTGAACGTTCGTATCGTTTCCACATCCCGGTAGCTGCTGGCAGGCTGCCAACCTGAGTAGATACATCAGAACCGACCGACCATGGAAGGAGGTCGTAAATGATGATATCAACGGCAGGACGGGCCGCCCTGGTAGCGGCCCTTACTGTTGCCCTCACAGTTCCCGCTGCGGCAAAACAGCCGCCAGCCGATGAAGGGCTGACCGTGCGCTCCGATTTCGTCGGGGTAGGCGAAGCGCCTGAACAGGGCGACAGCGCCGTCACCGTCCTCGGTGACGCCCAGGGTAACTATGTGATCCTCTGGGCCTCTGACAAGGAAGGGCTTGACGAAACCCCACTGTTCATGGGCAGCCTTAACGTCACGCAGTCGGCCGAAGCCCAAACCCTGATCCTCTCGTACACCAACAGCGGCGGATGGTGGGCTTGCACAACCAATCCCAAACGACCGACCATTGTCGATGACGATTACGCCTCAGGTACCGTCAGTCAGACCTGTACCGGCACAGCTTTCAAGGAGCACAAGCTGAACGCCAGGTTGGAAGAGGAAGAAGGGATCGGCTGGCTCTGGACAGCCAAGGACGAGGGCGAAGCAGGGTGGTCCAGCGCCCGCCTCATCTCCGTGGAGTTGTATGACGATTGCGTATCTGATGATCGTTCCCGGTGGCAGACATGGGGGTTGGGCAAGATCCGGTACTACAACGGCACGATACAGGGCTACGGCGAAAAGATACTGAAGGTGAAGACATCGGCTCGCGTGTGGGGCGACTGCGACTCCTAGCGAACCCCGCTTTGTGCTGGACGATCCCACCCTCACCAGGTGGGATCGTCCACGTCTAACCGTTCCAAATGTTCAGGGCAGAGCAGTACCACTCCCAGGGTCACGACCCACTTGATGGTTTCGTGGGGCCACGGCCCGTGGTCCTCCCACCACAACACGTCCACAACATGAGCAAGATCAGCATCGTCGTTCTCGTTGAAATGTTCGCAAGCTCCCACCGCCGTGATCAACGCGGTCAAGTCTTCTTGCTCTGTCTGGTCTATTGACGGGTGGGCCACTACGAGTTGAGCGAAGATGGCTCGTCGGTTCGCAGGGTCGTCGGGGGCAGTGTCGGGCTGGCAAGCAGGCACGAGCAGGAAGGCGAGTAGTAGGAGCAGGCCAGTGCGGGTGTTCATCGGCAGCGAAGGGTAGTTAGCCGGCCGGAACGGGCCGTGGGTGTGAGCGAGGCTGGCATCCAACCCCTAGGGGGGAGGCTCTCCTATCCGACAGGCCGCTGGAATGGCTCACCGGGCGTATTCCTCCAATGCCCATTAAAGGCAGATCAGACGACTTCTACTGCCCATAATACGCTCGAGAGAGGCTGCTAACGGCCGAAACGACCTGCCTCTAACAAGGAGCGCCCCGAACGTGGCCACCACCGAGCACCGGTGCGACCATCCGCGTATACCGCTCCGTGACGCGCTCCGGATGCGGCGGGTAGTCGCCCGGGTCGGGATCGTCGGTCAGGTCACTGCCGTGATCCTGCTCCTCTACGGTACCGCCCCGCTTGCTGAATCCGCTCGGGGTGGGCAACGGCGTAGTCGTCCCATACCTGGTCGATGATGTAGCCGGTGGAAGCAGGGATCTGAGCCTGCGGGTAAGCCTGCTCGACCAAGTCGTACAGCGCACCTTTGTTCGGCGGCTGGGCGGCCTCCATTAGGGCGGGCATGTCCTCTCGGTCTATCAGGCGGCCGGTGAGCAGTTTCATGGCCAACACATAGTGGGCGCTCGCCCCGTACACTCGCAGGTTCGACCCGAGATAGACCTCGCTGGGTTCCCCAGGCGTCGGTCCGTGTGGGGCTTTGACACGGGCGGCGGCGTTCAACCACCCTGCGCCGAGATTCTCGTCCCGACCGACCGCGGCCACCACGTCCCAGAAGACTGCCGGGATCCCCTCGGCCACAACGTCGATATCGTAGGTAGTCCGCCGACGGTTCCACTGCAGGGCTACAGCAGCACCGCCGACGATCACGATCTCAACTGGCGCCCGGAGGCCGGAACCACTCAGGGCAGTGTCAACCGCCTGGAACAGCTCTCCGATCCGCTCAGCGTGGAGCAGGTTTCGGGTGCGCACTGCTCAATCCCAGGGCAGCCACCAGTCCGGGGTGCCCTTATCGAGCATCCTGGGGTGGAACCAGACCCGATGCTGGGCGCAGACAGCCGGGGAGCGCATCCGGACCCACTGTGCGTAGCGCCCATCGAACGGCCACCCGAACATCATCACGTCCTCTGGCGCTCTGTGACCAAGAACCCAGCCGGGCAGCGGCACACCGTCACGGTCAGCCAGGGCGTGGACGACCACGGCAAGTGTCGGCAGCAGCAGGGGGTCGTCTCCGTCGTAGACCGGAGCCTCGCTGATCAGGGCCGCCTTGTCCGGAGCCACGTTCCAGTCCCAGATGAACTGGAGCAGGGGGGCACGATACGGGCCGGTGTCAACGCTCGGAGGAACCGACATGAGCCGGGGCAGATCCGCCGCCCTAAACAGCCACCCCCGCGTCTCGCTCCGTGCCTGTGCTGGCTTGGTTGCCTGTGCCACGGTCTCACCTTCCCAAAGGGCCACTACCCAGTTTAGTGGTGTGACCGGTCTGGGTTAGCTGGCCGCTCGCGCTGCTTCGGCCAGCGGATCGGCGGCCAGCGGCCACCGTTCCTGACACCAGGAGGCGAAGGCCTGCACCGCGACCCTCCGGGTGTTCCACGTCGCCGCCGCGCAGCCATCCCACCGGGCGGTGAACACGTCCGCCACCGCCCCGGCGAGGGACGGCACATGGCGGAGGGGATGACCCAGACCCGGACCTGATGCTTCGGGTGGGGGGAAACGGACGACACGACCCATAGCCCCGAGTATCGCCCACCACTATGACACAGCCCGGTAAATGCCCGGCTTCCAACGACCCCCCAGAATGGGAGAACCCCCGACCTGCGGAGGTCCGGGGGCTTCCCATGGTGTGGTTGGGTACCCCAAACCCTAACCGCCCAAGAGCCGGATCATGCGGTATTTCACATATCCCGCAGGGTTCACACAGTTTCGGGTTTCACATAACCCCTCGTCAGAGGGTTTCGCCGGGATCGGGTATTGCAGGTATCCTCCCGATACCTGCAACAACCAACACCCTGAAACATGAACGCCCCGACGAATAGATAATCTGCACAGCGGCAGGAGGTCCAGCAACTCGTTCAGGCTCCAGAGATTCGGGGATCGGACGACCCCGCGACATGGACCTATCCACCTGGGGAGCCGGAATCCGAGAGATGCTTCAGTGATTCGGGGATCGGACGATCCCCGCGACCCCGCCTCGCCGTCGTCGACACCCGCACCGTCGCCGCGCTTCAGTGATCGGATGATCCCCGCGACCCGAGGGTCGACCCCCGACTCAATCACCTTGGTTAAGGCTTCAGTGATTCGGGGATCGGATGATCCCCGCGACAAGAAAAATCTTCGGGCAACGTTCACCAGGTTCTACAAGCTTCAGTGATTCGGGGATCGGATGATCCCCGCGACGCTCCCTGGTTTTGGTGTGTGTGACCTGGGGTTCCGTGATGGTTTACGAGGGGTGGCCCGCTGGGTGGCGTCGGATGGCTTTGTTGGGTTGTCAAGGTGCGTTATTGGCGCAGGGTAGCGTGGGTTCGAGCGGTGGCTGGGGGGTGTGTTGTTGTTGGACTGCTCGCTGGGTCGTGGGGGCCTGCCAGATGGGTGTGGCTGAACCGAAGGATAGGTAGCCTTTGCCGGCTTGGTGGATTGTGGCGGACCAGATCGCTGTGATTCCCCACTAGGCGTTTCCACCCGCTAAGTGTCGTGAGGCCACAGACCAAAACCAAGCATTTACACCACCCACTAACAACAGCTAGTCCCCACTACAACGCCGAAGAGCCCGTTTCTAGGGTCCAGTTGGATAGCCGTCCCAATCGCTTGGATCACCCTCCGGACACAGAAACCAAGCTGCAGCCACCGCCACCAAGAACAGATCGTCCCCGATACCCGAGTTCTCTAATACCCGGTCCCAACCCTGAGCCATGACTTCGGAAGTGCTCCAGCCTGGCTCCTTCCAATCCGGAACAAGTTCGCTCGCTTCCAACCATGCGGCGAGACAGTAATCCCACCAAGTATTGACTGCCTTTCGTGCCAGGTCGCGGAGCGCTGCGTCGCCATGAGCGATCTCGTTCGTGAACTCATCATACTCATGGTCCTCCACGTTCAGAACCAAGGCTGCACCATCCAAGAACGCCAGCTCCGATTCGGAGAAGTAGTCGGGGATTGTCGTTGTGGTGGCCGCAAGGGCAGTGATCGAGGTCGTGGGCGCGGTGGTCGCTACTGTCGTTGTAGTGTCGCCAGTCGCGGTGCTTATCACGCCTTGGGTTGTCGTGGTTGGTCGGGTGGTAGTCGTCTCTGTGGTCGTGGTCGTTTCAGCCGCCCTAGTCGTGGACACCGATGTAGGCGGTTGCGTCATCCGAGGGTTGGATTCGTCGCTCGCGGTACACGTGTTCCAGATGACTACTCCGGCCAATACCCACAGCCCTACCCATATACCACCGGTAGTCAGTCCTATTCGGTCTGCCACAACCAAGACTATACATGGCCGCTCTAGTAGGGAACGAGACCAGCTAGAAGATCATCCCAAGATACCTGTAGCGTTGGCCGCAAGGCCGTAACCGAGATGAGCACCTGCTAGCCGGGTCAGCCATCCACGTGGCCTAGCGGTTTGTGAAGGTGGCCAGCACGACTTCTCTTGAGGCTGCGCGTCGTTTTAAGTTGCCCAATGCGCGGACATGTGGGTTGGGTGCGGTGAATTCCTTGGTTGGGGCCTCGATGTCTGATGTCATGTCCGTTCGTCTGCACCTGTCGGGTGTTCACGTGCTCGGGGTGCTGGTCGACTCTGTTGACCGTCTCGAGGTCGCGGTGGAATCGGCTCTGGAGTGGGTGCCCGTATTGTGGGTTCCGCTGCCGCAAGGTGTGGGAACTGTTAGGAGCGTCATCTCGAGACCCACATCCAGTTCGAGGGCGGGCTGACGCGGCTGCTCGCTCGCCGCCTGGTCCGGAGACGCCAAGGCGATGGCGAATTGGGGGCGGTGGCCTGCCGTCACGGGGTGGGATGGCATCGGATCATGGCGTTGGTCCGCGCGGGGGCGGCTCGGGTTGAGAAGCGTCGCCGTGCGCGGCGGTGTCGTGTGTTGTTGGTGGATGAGACGTCGATACGCCGCCGTCACCGCTATGTGACCGTGGTCGCTTCCGGAGACACGGAGAGGTGTTGGCGATGAGCCCAGGACGTGGGAAAGGGTCTTCGACTCAGGTTCTTGCGTGATCAAGGACCCTCGTGGTGTCGGGAGGTGGAGAAATGGTCGTCACAGACGGGTCACGGCCCTATCGGCCGGCCATCTCCCAGTATCTGCCCGACGCCCGTCATGTGCTGGACCGGTTCCATGTGGTCCGATGCCACACGCGAAGGGCTCACCTGGGTACGCAGAGCTCCAACGCCGCGACTCCAGGCCAGACACCGCCCACATACGAGCGTGACCTATTCCGAGCCCGGTTCGCACTCTTACGCCGGGCCGATCACCTCACCGAAGGCTCACCAAGCCCACCTGGATCGGCTCTTTTCTGCCCATCCCCGACTGAATGTCGCCTGAGCTGCGCTCCAAGAGTTCTACGGCGTCTATGAAGCCGACGGCCTCGAAGCCGCCAACCAAGCGCTGGAGCGGTTCGCCGATCTCTATGACAGCGGCGAAATCCCTGAATACCACGACGTTGTGGATAAGATCATCGCATGGGGAGAAGAGATCCTGGTCTACCACTCCGGAAGACGAGCGTCCAACGGGCCAATCGAGGGGATCAACAACCTGCTCCAGTTCCTATGCTGCGTCGCTCACGGACACACCAACTACCAAAGCTACGCGGCCTGAGGGCTCCTTGTAACCTGACCGCCACACCGGCGCTAGGACGCCCTAGACCCACGAAATCGCGCATCTTCATCATCTTGTGCCACTGCCCCTACGCTCTTGGGACAATTCCACGGCCACCAACGCTGGCGTTTCAGGTGCCGTTCGGGCTCTCCGTTTCGCAGAATGTAAGACGCGAACACCAAAGACGGGCGACATACCAAGACCACCATGTCCACTCCCCCAAGCCGAACCGTCCAGTGTCCTGGATAAGTTCGGAGTTCCGCCGAGAACACAACACCGAGACGAGCGCTATCGCCCTTCGCGAATGTGAAGCACTGTGAATGGGCGAACTGAGCCACTATGACAGGAGGATTGATGTCGTTGAGTTTCTTTTTGGACAAGCCGTCTCGCCATCGTCGTCTTGGGACACCACAGATGGCCGACAATGGTATACGTAGGTTCTTCTACGAGAGTTTCCCTAACACTCGTAGTTTTGTCATGGAGCAAAACAGGAAACTGGCTCAGGTCCATACTGTTCGTCCCGAGAGTTCACAAGATCAGCCTGTTCCGTATGGAGAACTGGGCATGGCCATTGACTATCGCATTCGCTACTACTTTGCGACTACGCCCTACACAGAATTGGTTGCTTTTGGAGGCGTGCGCCGTCATATGCAGACTCTTGATAGGACATACTCGCTTCCGCCAACCCTGATCAGTTGGTTCTTCGAGGACTTGGAGAGATTCCTTGGGCAGGTTAATCCCTGCGGAAGGGCCCTAGGAAGGGTTCAGGAACGACAGTTGAATAGGTATTGTTTCGTTCTTGCCCTCTTTGAACAACTGTTCCGTATCACTCCACACCCCAAGAACCTTCTCTTCGCGCAGAAAAACATATCAACAGTTACGGATTTGCTCTCGATAGCTGACGACCTGTGGATAGACGACCTAGGCTCATTATCGAACAGATTCTATGAACATCAAAGGGAACATCTCTCAGACCCTGTCCATCTGAACCCGACGTTTACGGGAAGCGGAGACATCGGCGGAGCCGACGCAGACCTGATATTGAACAAGTGCCTTCTAGACATCAAGAACACTGTCACTCCCAAGATCACAAACACCATGTTGTATCAGCTAATCGGCTACGCCCTACTGGACTACGAAGACGAATATCACATAGACAAGCTCGGCATCTACCTAGCCCGCCAAGGCAAAACCCTACAATGGGACCTTAACGAATTACTAGACAGACTACACACCGACACGCCAGCGCCCCCACTAGCCGAGCTACGTCACCAACTCAAGAACACGATCCTAACCACCACCGGAACCTACCAACCACAACAGCAGACAGCCAACGAGTAAGTTAAGGAGACTGGACGGGCAAAGGTAATCCAACCTGACCTCACCCAGATGACCCGACAGAAGACCTGAACTACGCCCTTTCCGGGAACGCGACCACAGTTCAGCATGACCCCTGCGTCGGTGGGTGAACCTCGACCAAGTGCTTCCATCCTGCCCTTTGGGACTTGTGACACTGGAGGGACATCTGGGACCGGGACGGAACCGTTCGGCCGAGGTGGTGGCCGATGCCGTGGTGGTTGTCTCCGGAACGTCCGGAACGTCCGGGACCATTCCCTGATCGACCGTAGAGACCACCGTGGGCGCCGTGCCCGACATCACGGTCGTTGTCGTTGGTGTCGCGGGCGGCTGCCCGCATCCCACGATAACGAGGGCTAGGACGAGGAGACCGGTTCGGGCGTTCATCTGGTCGAGGATGCTATCTGCCGGGCCCTGCGCGGAAATGTGGGGTTGGGGGGGTGAAATCCTTGGAAAGGGGTTGAGGCCCCGCTGGAATCGGTGAAGTACCAGTTCGCCGAATCCCAGGAGGGGCCTCGATGTCTGATCTTATGTCTGTCCGGTTGCATCTGAAGGGTGTTCGGGTGTTGGAGGTGGTGGTTGACACGGTTGATCGGCTGGTGGTGGGGGTGGAATCGGCTCGGGCGTGGTCGAGGTGTCCGCACTGTGGGTTCAAGTGTTCCAAGGTGTGGGACCGTCGCCCCAAGCGGATCCGTGACCTGGAGGTGAGCGGCCGCCTCACCACGCTGGTGTGGCGTCGCCGCCGGTTCTGGTGCGGGAACTGTGAGGAGCGTCACCTCGAGGAGCATGCCCAGTTCCAGGCTGGGTTGACTCGGAGGTTCGCTCAGCGGCTTGTGCAAGACGCACGGCGGATGTCGATTCGGGCGGCGTCCCGCCATCACGGGGTGGGCTGGCATCGGATCATGCGGCTGGTGAGAGCCCACTCCGAGCAAGTAGTGAACCGTCGCCGCGCTCGCCCGTGCCGGGTGTTGTTGGTGGACGAAACGTCGATACGGCGCCGGCACCGGTATGTGACCGTGGTGGCCTGTCAGCGTCGAGTTTGTCTCCGGTTGAGCGGGTTGAGCTTTGCTCGGAGGGCCTTCTCAAAGGCGTCCCGGGCCATGGGGTCGGCAGCTTTGAGCCGTTCTTCGGAATCCTCCCGGGTGAGCATTTCCCAATGGTGGCGGCGTAGCGTCAGTTCACCTGATGGTCCGGCTCCTAACCCGGTTACGAGCCATATGATATCCCCAGCGTTGATGTCCTGGCTGGGAGTGTCGCTGGGTCCGCCGATCTCGGAGAAGAACGATTGGTCTACGGCCACCGCCAGTTTCGCTCCCCCCCATCGTCCCAGTGTCGGCGCTTTGACCATCAACTGAGGCATCAGACGTTTAGCGCCGGACGATCGCCAATCCGGGCGGCGTACCCCTAAAGGGTAAGGCATCCGGTCGTCTGTTGCGTCCTGCAGGGCAGAGAACTCAGCGGCCATGCCGGGACCGGAGAAGTAGACCGCTTGGATCTCTAGCCCGTGGAACCGCAGCCCGGCAGCGCCTTCATGAGCGACCACCAAGTCGATCTTGCCCGCGGGTTTCCCATCTTTCCTGTTGACCATGAACGGGACCTCACGCGCCACTGACACCTCGGTCTCAGGGAACCCTACGATCTCAGCCAACCACCTAATGATCAGACCGTCCTGCTCAAAACGACGCGGACACGTGATCACTGGTTCACCTACTGGTCCGCCCGTATACCCTTCGTCGTCGCGTGTGTACCGCTGTATCGAACACACCCCTCCCTTTTTCGAGCAGGCGGGTTCTCCCTCCTGGAACGGGCACGGTGGAGTCTGGGTACCCACCTGTTGCTGAGCGTGAAGGGCGAACTCTGTCCGCTGTTCAGGGTCGATAGACAGGAACGGACGCCCATACCATTCCGCTATCCCGTACCGATCAGCAGCTTCTGGCATCTTTCTCAAACGAACAGGCGCCGACGGCTGATAACCAGCTCGGGCACCTTCCGATGGTGGGTGTTCTTCATGAGGACCTCCACCGCACTGAAACCGAACTCGTTGACCAGGTCCACGATCTCCGGTGCCCGGTCGTAGGTCATCAGAAAATCGATTCCGGTCTCTGCGAGGGTCTTAAAGAGGGCCCGATGGTCGAGGGAGTGATGCGTGTACAGGCGCTTGCCGGCGCGTTTGCCTCCCGCGGTGTAGGGCGGGTCCACGAACGCGACCGTGCCCGGCAGGTCAGCGACGGTTGCCAGCACGGCCATCCCATCCCCTTCACAGAACGCGATCCGGTCGGACTGGCCCTCGATGTCTGCCAGCCGTTTGACCAGCGTCTTGGGATACCACCGCGACGCCACCCCTTTGTTGTTCTCGCCCACCCGCGACAGCGACGCTCCTGGAGCGAGGATCCCGCCCCGGCGGGTGCGGTTGAGGACGAGGGTACGCCAGCCGTGAGCGACCAGATCCCTAGGGGCTTCCGAAGCCAACGCGTACACGTTCGCTCGGGTCGGCTCGAAGCCTTCCACCAAACCCCTCAACTCCTCGCCATGCCGAAGAGCACAATGCCAGAAGGCCGCAACATCGTGGTCGAGCTCCACCATCAGGCAACGTTCCGCCAAACGCTCGAACACCGCGGTGAGCGACACCGTCGCCCCCCCACAAAACGGTTCCACAAGCAGCTTCGGACGGGTCGGCATCGGCTCCAGCCAGGCCCTTATGTGAGGGATCAGCCACGTCTTGCCGCCCGGGTACCGCAACGGGGAACGCTGCGGCACAGTTGCCACATTCACCGCAGGGATCGACGAAACCGAAAACATCCAGATCCGCCTCCCTTCCAAGTAGCCGCCCGCGTCATCGTAACCCACACCACCGACACGGCAAGGGAATCCTGCCATGAATCCACCACCCGGCCGGCGGAACATTCGGGCGAGGAGACTACTCAGAGACTCCCCCGCCCGAATAGGTCGCTGCCCAACTGGACACAACAGCCAATAGTGGCACCCTTCGGGTGGGTACCGCGTTCGGCGTCTCGATGCGCGTTCAAGGACCGGTGCCCGTTAGACGCCCGGCGGCGGGAACTGCGTGGCCCGGTACCGGCCTAAGCACCTAGGCGTTCAAGCTGAGGGTCCAGCCTTGGAAGGCCCTCCGGCAACCCGTGGGGCCTTTTCCCGGTTACTTACTGGACCCGGTGGTGGTTCCAGAGACCTAGCTGTTCGCAGTCGATCGCTAAGAACGGGGTTGGTCTAGCAAGTGTGCAGAACGCGTCGGTTTGGGTGTGATGATGTTAAGGGTTAGGTGAGGGTGTGAGTTGCAGTCTTTGATGGCGGCGTTTGTATGTGGGTGGGGAGGGTATCCGCGGTGGTCACCAGCCTGTGGTCTAGGCACATGGGGGGATTCTTCGGAGGATGGTGTAGGCGATGGTGGTACCTGCACTGATCATGAAGCACGTGGTGGCCCAAGTTAGCTTTTTTGCCTTCCACATGTTGAGTTCCGTTATCTGGCAGCTGGCCGCGGTATGCGCGGCGATGAGGCACTGTTGGAGGCGAGGGAGAGCATACTGTGACCCGTTGATCAAGCCATCGGTGGGTACCGACTGAAACGGGTGTGGACGCCATCCCAAGTAGGCCGAGAGGATACTGGTAAGGGCCAGCAGGCCGGTGGGCCAAAGGATTAGGGAGGGAACGGAGGTGGGGATGGAAACGAGCAGGGCCGCGTAGACACCGATAGCGGTGATTACCCCTAGTAGTTTGCGGTCGAGACGATCGGACCAGTCGAGTAGCTCCACACGGTGCTTTTCGCACTTGTCCAGGATCTCACGCACCGTTTCGGGGCAGCCGTCTTCGGGAATGGTGGAAGCAAGTTCTAGGGCTGATGGGTGTTGGGTGGTATCTGGCCGTCGGAACCAGCCGACGATACGTTCTGTCCAGGTGGAAGTCTCGCTGCGCTGTTCGGCCATTCTGCTGTTAGCGGCTGTTGTCGAAGTGGGTGGTGAGGGCGGCGACGGCTTCGGTGCCTGGTTTGGTGTAACGGGCGAGGGTGCGGAGGTCACGGTGGCGGCTTTTGGCTTGGAGGAGCATTGCCGACGCGCCGGCTTCGCCGAGGTGGGTGAGGGAGGAGTGGCGGAGTTGGTGGAGGGGCCACCCGCCGCTGGCCTCCCCGAACGCCGTGGACGGTCCTTTGTAGGGGAGGCGGCCCCGCGCCGGGGGGGGGCACCCCCCGCCGCTGGCTTCCCTGAACGCTGTGCATGCTCGTTCGTAGGAGAGGCGCCCTCGACCGGTGTCGGGGCATCGGTCACGGGCAGCGGGTATGACGTTGGGTTGGTGCAGAGTGACGAATACTGGTCCTCTGCGACGGCCTCGGTTGTAGCGGGCGAGCAGCCGTGCGGTGCCCGACGCCCAAAAGATCATTTCCCGGTGGCCTCCCTTGCCGACAACCGTGATCACTATGGACAAAACCCATCTGGAGGCGTTACAGCATATCCACGATCTAGGTCTTCCGGACATGACCGGTAGGGCGTAAGGGTGGGGCGCAGCTTAGGGGACTGCGCGGTAACATTCCCCTGAACGCCAAAGCCCCCCGCTGCAGGGGGGCCGAGGCGACTTTGACTAAGTAAAGGAGCGCTTCCCATGGCGCAGGATACCACGCACGAAGGCTGCGAGTTTTTGCACACGACCGAATACCTGTTCCATCCGCGGACCGGCCAGATTTGGCTGACAACGTCCTGCCCGATGGTGCCGGAGCCGGTTTACCTGGTGCCTGTCGTGTTCTTCGCGGACAGAACGCCCTGGCTGGCGGTTGGACACCCGGTATGGGCCTACTTCAGGGCGCCACCAGCTCAGCCCAGGCCAGCCGCTTACCTTCTGCCCCTCTGACGATGGTGGCCATCCGGTTGAGGGTGTCCAGGTGTCGGGTGTTGTGCCGGCCGCAGAATTCGGCCACGTAACGGTGCAGATGCTTGGGCGAGACCCAATGGTGGGTGCCATGGTAGGTGCGTTTGAGGACCGCCCACATCGATTCGATGCTGTTGGTGGTGACCGTTCCCCCGGCCGTACTCCCCCCTCGAGTGGCAGACGGTGCGGTGCTTGTACCCGAGCCACAGCGCCCGGTACACACCGGCGCCGTCGGTGTGAACCTCCGCCCCGATCCGGATCCGCCGGCGCACCCATCGGTCGACGGTGACGGCCCCCACCTCGGGTAGCACCTGGGCAGCCATCCCGTTGGCCTAGAGACTAGATCTCGACCACTCGGGGGACGGTTCGGGCTACTCTTACCCACCGTCAACGAAGGTCACGGCCTCCGAAAGGACCGATAACGATGCGCCGTACCCTCGGCATCGCGCTTCTCTTGCTCGTTCTCTTCGTCCTTGGTCGCCTACTCCCCATATCCAACTACCTGGACTGGGTCTACTGGCCTGTCACTTGGTTCACCTCCAACGCCGAGACAAATCTGACAGCCGGCCCACGCCCCGAGGAACTAGTTCTGCGTCTGGAGCTAGCCAACCTCAGCGGACTGACAGCAAGCGAGATGGAGGAAGGACACAACCAAGAAGCCCTTAATAATGCGGTCGCCCACGGGCGGACGCTCTGCGGTACCCTGGATCAGGTCTCACCACAGCGACGCAAGACGATTGTCGAGGCTGTTTTTGAAGAGGGTCTGGTTTTGGGCGCGCCTCCGGCATGGACCAGGGCGATGCTGGACACCTACTTCCGACATCTCTGCCCCCACCACTCGGATCTGCTCCAGACTTGATAGAGGACGCTAGAATTCTGTGCAGGCGCCTAGACGCGAAGCACAGAATATGCTCGAGGTGCCCGTGAGCGGCGTCGTTGCGGAGGCCCGCCATCTGGGTGACGTCTTTCATGTCCTGCCTGTCCAGCACGTCGGCCTGGCGGAGCGCCTTGGCATAAGCATCGATGCTTCCCCGTCCCTCGATGGTGAGACCGAGTTCCTCGATCGCGGACCGAAGTGCGATCTCAAGAGCAGCTCCAGCCAATACGATCGGGGCGGCAGGGACAACTCCGTTGTCAGCATTCAGAGTCCGGACCGCTTTGTTGGCATCGGTTGGAGGCGAGCTGAGGAGGGGAAACGATGAGGAAATATCTCGCGGTGTTGGCCGCGGCCGCTGTCCTCATGCTGGGGGTGATGGCTCTCGCACAGGAGCCCCCCGTTCTCAATTCCGGACGGAACGGTGCCACCACCACCGGACGAACCTCCACTAAGTTGAGGGATTGATTTGACAAGGGTCAGTTACTGACATGGAAGTTCTGGGCGTACTATTCCTCATTGGTGCGTCTATCGTCTCGTTGATCTACTTCGCTGCCTTGGTAGGCAACTTCATAGGGAACGTACGCGGATTGGTCAAGAAGCACCCCAAGAAGACAGCAGTCGGTGGCGCCCGGAGTATTCCAGAGGTCAGACAGCCCAACCTGGTCTCTTCGTCCTCGGCGACGGGGTCACAGCGGAAACCCGTAGGTGCTCGTCTATGGGGCGAGACATACGTTGTGAAACATTGGATTAGGGTGCTGATCCTAGTTCTAGAGAGACTTCACGCCCGTCACGGGCCTGAGGAGTTCGACCGTATCCTGGCCCACGGCTCTAGACCTCTCGTCTCACGTGACGTCAACCACTACAGCCGACCGATCGCGGTCGGTTCAACAGGTGTGTATATAAACAGAAGTATCCCCATCACGGAGATAAGACGGAGGGCGTTTTTGTGCCTGGAACGATTCGGTCACCCTACCTCAGATCTTGAGATTCTCTTCGAGTGAGGACTAACCAGCGTCGGGAAGTGGAGTCTCATCCTCCTGCCCAGCACGAGAATACTGAGGCTCTCCAGCAGCAAAGCGAGGAGACAGCCACAGCCTGGACCGGACGAGCACCTACCCGCCGGGATAGCCAGCCAGCAGCCCACAAGATCCGCCAGCAGCTCGACGGCACCGACTTCTCGGCGGCCGTGTACGACGTGTTCGTGGCACAAGCGACCGGCAGGCAGCGAAGGTATCCACGGGCCGGTCCAGGGATGGGCATAGACCTCTAAACGAGGGACACACCGTGGGACCGGGACGCCCGCCTGCAGCGAACGGCCAGGTCACAGCGCCCGCAGCAACGGACGGCCACTCCGCTGTGAGGTTCGGCCCCGATAATCTGCAGGCGAATTAGAGGATGCGCCGGATAGGTGGGTTCCTGTGGTCGCCGTCAGCGTGTCGACACCGGATCGGACTTCAAAGTCCCTGGTCAGGACCAGTACCTCAATCCTCGGCGGTCGTGCGTTTACCCAGGTCAAGACCTGTCCGTCGCACGCTCACTCCTATGGCTTCGGGGACTGGTTATCGACTGGTCTCGGGACATAGGTACTGGCTTGCTGCTCCCACCCACGTCTCCATCAGCAACTCGATTTCTTGGTCCTTAGGCTCCAGCCCTTCCGGCCACTCGAGTTCGGTACCAGCCATTAGCGTCAAGAACTGCGCCATGGCATCTACCGAGCTTTCGTCACCAAGATTGGGGCAGATCAATTCCTCTGCCAAGTCAAGGTACCCGTGACACGGTATGGTGATACTCGACCCGACCTGCCGCAGCGCGATGGCTGATATCACCGCTTGAACATCTTGGCAGAACAGCTCCTTCGCTCCTGGTGACGCATCAGCGGCTGCTAACCGCGATGGCAGCGTGGTCGACGGCGGCAAACTAGTAGTTACCCGATGTGTGGTGGTGGTTGCCTGAAGTGCTGTCGTAGTTGGTTCAGCAGTGGTTCCCGTGCCTGATTCGATAGTGGTTGGTGACATCGTGGCGGTTGTAGTAGACGGAACTGTGGTGGTGGTCGTACTAGTTGGCGTTACGACCGTTGTTGTAGACAACGGGGTTGCCGCAGTTGTAGTTGTGGTTGTTGGCACCGGCGTGTCCTGGCGGGCCAATTGTAGAAACAACACGATGATGACCGCGATCAGAACACTGATAATCACACCTAGGGCTACAACTAGCCGACGTTTCCTGAGCGCTCTCTATCGTCAGTTACCACATCTACCCCGAATCGCTTGCAGGTTGTGACTCGTCAACTCTGTGAGCTGGAACCTCGGGCAGGCTAACAAACAGCCGACACGGTTCAGTCCATACCAGTGCTACACCCGGCTCCAAGGGCCGCGCCCACGGAGCCCAGAACTAACCCCTGTTTCAGGGGATGACGACGTTGTGCCAGACATACTCACGGTTGTAACTTTCCGAGGAACGCCCACGGGCTCTCAGGTAGGCACCGGACCCGGTGCTGTTCTCTGGTACAGCGAAGCAGACCGTGAAAGTCGTGGATGTACCAGCCAGGAGTCCCGGCCCGCTGAAGTAGGTGTCATCCGCGCACGCTGTCCCGTAGTCGTAGCCTACGCCGGCGATGAACAGGTCGAAGTCAGTCTCCCGCCAGGTTGTCCCAACATCGTCGGTACCGTCGTACCGAGCGGTAACCGAAACCGTGATCGGCACGAAACCCTCTTCCGCGTCTGCATAGGACCAGGATGACCTCTCGGCACCGTGTACCACGAGCGTCCAATCCCCGGACACAGCAGGGCAGCCGGGACTGGCGGGGTCGGCGAGGGTGGCAGAAGACCCGCAAGAGCCTGACTGGGAGGGTAGGGCCGCCAACTGTTCGGCTCCGCCTCGGAGAAAAGTGGCCAGATCGGCCCGAGTAGCCCCCTCCGGGAAGGCTCTACCTATCACGGTGGTGAGCTGATGCGCGGGGATCGACCGATCAGGCTTAAACGTGCCGTCCTCGTAACCGAAGAACCATCCCTGCTCCACCGCGTACTCGATGTCGTGGTACTGAACGTGCGTTTCGTCCACGTCGCTGAACCGTGCAACCGCGAAGGCTGTACCCACAACAGCCAGGAACCCAACTACCCCTAACCCGACCATTACACGTCGACTCATCAACCCTCCCAGCCGCAACGACTCAGGAAGGCTAGCAACATCAAGCCGACTCGGGCTTCACAAGCCACCGACAGCGTATGTGGCAACGGCTAGGCCGGTGTCCGATAATAGACATTATGACAACCGATCCTGGCGGTTGGCCCTGTAAGCACACCTGCAGGTGTGCCATAAACAGCGAGGGCGGCGGGGTAATTGCGCTGATCAAACTCTGGGTAGTGTCAACGATCGCTACCGTTGCTTCCCTGGCTCGACGTTGGGGGCTTATGCCTGGCTGGATCCCCTACCGTCTTCCCCGCTCTGGGTGAGGGGCAACTGAGAAGCCTTCCGTTAAGGACCGGCGATGGGTCGCCAAGCGTCTGGAGGGAACAGGCGTAGACTTTGGATACCGAATGACCCCTCCTAACAATCCCTCCAGTTCTTGGACCCGACAGGTGAACCAGCCCCGCCCCGAACATGCACCAGAGGATCGTTCGGACTCTCGTGAACCCGAGCGGGCCCACCCCCGATGGGCAACCACCTCGTGGTGGCGGGTTGTTGTCGTCGCCGAGGTCACCGTGCTGGCCGTACTCGGGTACATGGCCTCAGGGGAACGGTTTCCCTTCTACCCGGACCCGCAGCCATCCCTTGCCGACTTAACCCATTCCGAGATTGTGGGTTGCGTCATCCTCGCTGTTGTGGGTGTTGGGTTACTTGGCCTCCCCGGCCGCTGGTGGTGGAAGCCCGGTCTGGCCGCAGCCCTGGCGGTGGCCCTAGGCGTGGTCGTGATCGCGTTCGGGTGGGGTATAGAAGACCAGCGGCTCTACGTCCTCGACCACCCTGGGCCCGACCTCGAGTTCGTCCAGGATGCGCATGCATGTCGTGAACGGGCTCCGACTACCGCCCAGAAAGCATTTTCAGTGGGACGGGTACCCGACGAATGCCGGGACATATGGCTCAACGCTGCAACCACAACCACAACCACAACGCTGCCGCCTATTCAGACGAAGCGCGCAGACCTCCTCCATGACCTAGACACCGAGGATCGGGCAGCTCTCGAAGCCCTCGGCGATGCCTACGAGATTCTGGGCCGCTCGCTTGACGACAACGAACAAACCGCCATCCTCGCCTACGTAGCGGCCCGGAACAGCGGCAACCAGGACCTCGAAGACACCGCTCAGGAGGTCATGGCCGGTACCCTCGACGACCTCGACCGCACCGGCATTCAACTCGTCTTCGACGCCTACGGCCGACTCCGCGAACAGCTATACAGCAAGCAGTCCAACATCGACGTCCGTGACGGCACCATCCGGTCGGCTGACCCCTGGATCGCTATCAACGGCTACCTGTCCGTTGCCCAGCCCGATTCATCCGATTTCGACAGCGTCCTCGACGCCATGGGCTTTGACCTCAACATGACCGAGGTAAACACCCTGCTCGAAGCCTTGAACTAGAACCACCCCCGACGTCGCCACCTCGGCTGGAAGTGTCCCTCACGGTGGTTCAGCGGACCGGAGTGTCGAACCGGATGGTGGTGAGCCGCAGCGACTGCTTTGACTAGATGGGTGAGCGATGGGATGTCCCGAAAAGCCTAAAGCTCCGACGATGCGGTACAGGCCCCATACAGATAGCCAGTCTGTTCCAGGACTGCCTCGAGAGGGAGCGCCGATCTCCGGAGACCAAAACGGGCGACGCCGGTGTCCGATAATCGACATTATCTAAACCTGACGGTGGGACGTTTCCCCAGGTAGACGGCGGTTTCCGGCAGCCAGCAGGCGGGGCGTGCATAAACCCGCCCAGCCACGTTTGGATATACACCACACAGCGCTAGTCAACAATAGGCTACAGACCCTCCGCTCCCGCTCCCGAACGCCGAGTACACCCAGTGCAGACGTGAGACGGAAGCTCCCCGACAGCCCACCTGGCTGATCGTCGGCCCCCGACAGAGGGGCACTCCGCTGTCGCCGGCCGTCAGCGGAAACCGCTCCCGGGTACCGTCAACCCCTATGACCAGAGTCCGACCCTCCAAGGCCGTCCACCACCCAAATATCCCCCCGGCCGCCGCTGCGCCACCCACAGCTGCACAGCACGCCTATCCATCTACAACCCGGCCGCCCACTGCCGCCTCCACTCCCCCAACCGATACCCACACACATGGAAACCGTCAAGGCCGGCGAAACCGCCGGACAGGTAACCGCTGTCGGTGGCCGGGCCGAGCCCCCAGCGGAAGGGTCCTCCGCTACCGCAGGTGGCGAATTTCGATGATCGACTCTGGGTAGTTTCAACGATCGCCACCACAAGCCAGGAACCGGTTCCCCCCCGGCACGCCGTGGCGGCTCTCCCCTCGAGGGTTTCGGGCGGAAACGCTGGCATCTAGGGCATTGGCGGACGAGCCCCATCGGTACCGCTGGTGACGCAAATGCCGCTGTCCTAACGGGGCTGGGCTCCACAGACACTTGCCGGTTGGGGGAGATAGTGGTTAGCGGCGGCCCTTCTTCTTGTTCTGACGCTGCTGCTGGCGGCGGCGCTCCCGGTTCATAGCCGGCTGCGGACCCGGCGGTTGAGGACCGGTCGGTGGCCCTGGCACGACAACCTGCGTACTTATCTGCAAGTACGCCCGGCCGTGGTGGTTCTCGATGAGCTTGGTTGTGCCTGTGTCGTTGAAGGTGTGCCGAGTGGCGTGATGAACTGACAAGACGAGGTCTTGTAGCGTCTGGTCATCCTCAAGGCGGGTTACCTTCAGGCCCTGTTGCTGAGCGTCGAAGACTGTCACAGGTCTCCCATGTGACTTGAACCGAGAGAAGTCAGCGAACCACTTTGCAACATCTTTTGCCTTGACATGGTTGCCTTCGAGCATGTGCGCTCCGAGTTGCTCGGCTACGAACTCCTCAGCGCGATCCCGCGAATGAATGCACTGCGCTATTAAGCCGGGGGTAAGCGAACGCAGCAGCGGGAGCCAGGCACCGATGTTCCTGGGATCCTGACACTCGGTTTTTGCCATCTCGAACTGATCGATGATGGCTTGGCCTGGTGACGACCGGGGACCTTCGGGCGTCATCAAGGTGAACTGCGGATCGATTGGGCCAAGCTGTGAGTGTGTCCCCATGAGGATCTCGTCGCACGCCAACGCCATCATGGTCGCAGCCGACATTGCCGCCACTGGCACCACTGCTCGGATGTGATCGAACCTCGTCCGCAGGTACCCCATGATGGCCTCGGCAGCTTCGGGACTACCGCCAGGGCTCGTGAGGATCAGGTCTAGCTTCCGCTCCTCGATGTTGGACATAGCTTCCATGAACCCTTGCTGGTCGCCCAGGGTGAGAGAGGGCTTCTTCGTTCGGAACGGGTTGGTTTTCCAGCCAGCACGTGGCATAGAGAACCGTGGCACGGCCCGTGCGGTCCGATAGCTTCTTTAGGTACTTGCGGCGAAGCTGGTCATGGGGCGACTGGGCACCGAGTCTCGTCGGCCTGGCGGCCGCAGCCCTCTTCAGGTTGTTGAGTTCGCTGAGCTGCTCACCCTATGTCGGCATTCGGTGCCCACCCGGACGAGTTCGAGGCAACGAACTGCTGAACAACAGGTGCGGAAGCCGTCACGGCAGCGAAGTACTGAACCTCCGCGGCCTCGTACGCAGCAACGAGATCGGCCACTCCGGCTTCGTGTTCCTGCAACTGCGATTCGAGTTCAGTACCGACATCGCTCATGGTCCCTCCTGATTGGTCCACTACCATACCAATTCTCCCTGAGCTTTCAGAAAGGACGTCCGCAGCGGAAGGGCTGTCCGCTGCCAACAGCGGGGACGGGCCAGGCAGACCCGGGACTCAGCCTCTAACGGCCGAATCGGGGAATCATCACCTTCGCCTGCGTTAACGGGCCTTCTACCAGCCCACCGTCCAGAACCCGCCTTCTGGGTCGGGACGGCAAGATCCACCTCGCTCATCTTTATAGCGTCGTGGTTACACGGTTGTCAGACCGACGACATATAGTCATGTAAAGATGCTATTGTCATGTCTGCAGGACACCAAGGAGCAGCCGATATGCAATCCATCGAAGGTGAGTTCTGGCAGGACCGTGCTCGCATAGCGTTTCGAATGGCCTGGGAGGGGGAATCACATGGGTCACTGGCGTACGTATTTAGTCTCGGTGATCCGGGTGACCATCCGCATACGCGCAAGAACGTCCCTGTAGATATAAGCGACGAGGAATTCCTCGCCGCTCAGCAGCGAGTCCTGATGGACTCACATGGGGCTCGCTTCAAGCCGTTCGAAACAGAGGAAGACACGCCAAGCCAGTGGAGGGAACCGCTTCCGATTCTCGATGTCGCTACGGTTGCTCGCCATGCTGGCGTCACGGAAGGCGCGGTTCGGGTGGCCTGCAAACGCGGTGCGCTTAGGTCATTGCGGCTCGAAGGCTACGGTCGGGCGATCTTTGTGCGACTATCGGACTGCGAGACTTACTACGGCGCATGGGACTCGGAAAAGAGTGACCGCATCCGGGCAGAGATGTGGGAACCACCGCGACTGGTAACCATAAGCGATGATGTCGCCTATCTCCTCCCATCCCAAGGCATTGCTTAGACGAGACGGTACAACAGGCGTTTAGTGGAGTCAGCCGTGCCGATCGAACTGGTTAGCGGTCAACGCCGCCACTGCTTCACCGGGTCGGGTGTAGACCGACAAGGTCCGTAGGTCCCGGTGCCGGCTCTTGGCCTGCAGCATCACCGCGGACGCGCCTGCTTCGGCTAGATGCGTGAGGGATGCGTGGCGCAACTGGTGGAGGGTCCACCCACCCGAATGTCTGCAGAACTCCGCCGCGGCGGTACGGTAGTGAGCCGGGCTTGGCCAGTCGGTTGGTAGAGGTCACGGACCGCGGGTTCGGTGCGGGACCTGTACCGGGTGAGGAAGATGGGACCGGTGGTGCGGTTGGTAAGGAGGCGGGCGGTGGGCGCCGCCCACAGGATCATGTCGGTGCTGCCGCCTTTGGAGCGGATACGGGCCCTTCGCCTCGGCCTGTCGAGGTCCTCTACGTCGAGGGCTAGGACTTCGGATGCTCGGGCGGCGCGTCGGGTGTTCCACGTCGCCGCCGCACAACCATCCCAGCGCTCCGCGAACACGGCCGCTACCAGCTGCGGGCGGGTGGTCGCAGCCAGGTCCCGGCCGGCGAAAGAGGCCTCCACCGCCCCGGACACCGACGGCACATGACGGAGGGGATGATCCGGCTCCGGTTATGCTGCAGGTGGGAAGTTCACGACGTGACCCAGGGCTTCGAGTATGCCAACCGGCTCCGACATTGCCGGGTAAATCGGCCGGCTCGAGGCGTTATTTGACATATCCCGCAGGGCTCACGCACTCAGGCGGTTCGCGTCGCGCCTGGTCAGGGGGTTTCGCAGGGGTCAGGTATTCATGTATCCGCCCAATACCTTGCAGCTATAACCTTACGGTCCGCCACAGGCTCATCCCCCCTTCCCCGCCTGGGTCCTCTCGGGCGGTTCCAGCTGGTGTCCGATGGGGTCTGTCTCCGCGTCTGGGACGTAAACAGGCCGGTCCGTCGAAGTGTGTGGCCATGCCGTACTCATCGTCGATCGTCCCGTCCTAGCCGATGGTCGTCGGGTCAGCGGCGGTGACCGGGCTGGAGAGTTCTCTGTCGAGGCGGGTAACGTCGGGGACCTCGAAGATCCGATACCGTTGCTTGCCGACGGTACGCACCGTGTCTACCCAAACCTTAGCTTAGGGAGCTCCTACGGGGTTTAGCCCGGGGGGAGGTACCGAAGCGGCTGTGTACTTGCCGACAAAGGTGGCCTTGACCCAGCCGGTGGTGGCTACGTCTTAGCCGCCCCGGCGGCTTCTCGCTTGATTATGTCGATGGCGTTGTCGCAACTCCGCAAGGACTCGTAACCCTCGCCGGAGTCGGCCATGATCTTGTTGTTTGGAGCCTTGAAACGCCACCGCCATTCCCCGGCAGCATCCCTGTACCTGAAAAACTCGTAACCGCTAGCCATGAGATCCGTTCCTTTCTTCCAGGGGGTTGGCTGGTCCGCCGGACTCGCCGTGAGGACCACCGGCCTCATGTAAACCCTACGCGCGAGATTGCGCCGAACCCACCACCCGGACCGTCAACGTCGGCTTGACAAACATAGGAGCATCATGACCCCCACGCCAACAACGGCGCGCCCGAATCCCACGTTTTCGCCCAGCCTCTACTTAATCAGCTAGACGGAGGCATGAAGAGTGGTTCCAAGACAAGATCGCAGAGTTCCGACAGTCCCAACAGCCCGTCCCGGTCCTCCACTCGTGCCATACAGGTGCGGTTCGAGGTCCACTCGAGAGTTACCAGTCGGCGGATGGCAGTGTCGTTTGGAAAGAGAGTCCAAGCTTCAAGGCAGCACGGGTCCACGATGCGGGCGAAGCTGGCACTTGGAATCATCTGGCCCGAGGCCGTGGGTGGGTAACGCCGGAGACTGATTTCTTGGTCAGTGTCCACACCAACTTTGAATTGGTAGCGGTATTGTGCGGCGAACCTGAGAGTCTTAGCGTCTGCCGCTACTTGCCGGACTGTTTCCCGGAGGGTGTTGAGAGCGTATTCGGCTAGACACCTCGCTCCTTGGGAGGTGGGTGATTCGCTCATGCCCCCGGAGGTTAGCGGTCGGCTGCTCTCCGGGCTGCGTCCGCAGTGTGTAGGGCGTCGTTGACGCTGGTTTCGAGCGCCCCAAGCTGATCGAGGGCTTCGGCTTGCTCATTCTCGAGCCACTGTGTGTCATCTCTGATAGCAGTCACATCTTGTTGGCCCTGTGCCAACTGCACGCCCAATCGGGGATCATTACCCACCCCGGCGAAGACCCCGAAAGGGACCTATGGCGCTGACTGTCATAAGGACACCCGGACCGACCTAACTCCCTTCTGATCCCCCTCCAGCGGAAGGGTAATCCGTCGCCTGAGGTCCTGCCCACTGCCTTCGAGCAGCACTTAGCGCATTTGTCATCCTCTGGGATAGCAGAGCCGTTGCGAACGTAGCGCTCCAATTCATCGTCTGGTGCGGTGGAATGCTGCGGTCGAGAAATGCCACGAGGTACGGGTCCGGTGGATGAGCTGAGCCCTCCCCAACTGGACGGCGGCCTGCGGAGGGGTAGACCGCTGCCATCAGCGTCAAACAACGTGCTAGATAGTGCGATCGGACAGCTACGACGAGGACACGTCCCCCCCTTTAGTACCACGTTCAACCGAGAGTCGCCGCGATTCGGCCCGCGGTGCAGCCCAGATGGCATCTGGGGTGGCCTGGGCGGTGCGAGCGGATAGGTCACTGCGCGTTGTTCTGGGGCCTGCTGCTACAGTTTCGTGGTCGCTTGGTTGGGGAAAGGGGTTACTGCTAGTGGCGAAGAACTTCTCGGTCAATCCGGTCGAGCTTGACCATTTGTTGCAGCAGGCTGCGCGGGGGGATTTACAGCTTCCTGATTTTCAGCGCGGGTGGGTGTGGGATGATAAGGCTATTGTGAGTTTGTTAGCGTCGATTTCGCTGTCGTTCCCGATTGGTGCTGTGATGATCCTCGCTACGGGCAATCCAGATGTTAGGTTCGCTCCTCGGTTGCTTGAAGGTGTGAAACTCGACTCTTCCAAGGAACCGAGTCTGCTGCTGCTTGACGGGCAGCAGAGGCTCACGTCTCTGTTTTTCGCTCTTCGATCACCCGACGCTGTGGTTACCCGCGACAGTAGGGGGAAGAAGGTGAAGCGGCACTACTACGCGGACATCGAAAGGTGTCTCGATCACGATCCATACGACAGCCGTGAGGAGTACGGGATCGTCGGCGTCCCCGAGAGTCGCCTGGTCACCGAGAACTTCGGCCGGACGGTCAAGCTCGATCTGCGATCCCGGAGTGGGGAGATCACGAGCGAGATGTTCCCACTCGACATCGTGTTTGACCCGGATAGGACTACTGACTGGCAGATGGAGTATCTGCAGTCGGGACCGGGTGAAATCGCTGATCGGTTAGAGAAGTGGAAGGGGTTCGCCAAGAGATTCATCTCACAGTTTCTCCAGTACCAGGTACCGACCATCAAACTGTCGAAGGGAACATCGAAGGAAGCGGTCTGCCAGGTGTTCGAGAAGGTCAACACTGGTGGTGTTTCCCTTACGGTGTTCGAGCTGCTGACGGCCACCTACGCGGCTGATGAGTTCAACCTTCGCGACGACTGGGATAAGCGTAAGGCCGAGTTCGGTAACCACCCGGTGCTAAAGCGTTTCGACGCGCCCCAGTTCCTGCAGGCAGTTACGCTGCTGGCGACCCACGACCGGCGGATACGCCATGTCGGGGATGCTGTCCCCCCCGCGGTGGGCTGCAAACGGCGTGATGTACTCCGATTGGAGGTCGACGATTACAAGAAGTGGGCCAACAGCGCGTCACGTGGCCTGATCCGGGCTGTGGAGTTCCTCCACAGCGAGCACATTTTCGGTGCCCGCGATGTCCCCTACGCAACCCAGCTGGTGCCGTTAGGGACAATCTTCGCTGTTCTGAGCAACGAGGCTGACAACCACGCGGCCGTCCAGAAAATCCGCCGCTGGTTCTGGTGCGGGGTCTTCGGGGAAATGTACGGAGGTTCCACCGAGACCAGATTCGCCTTCGATCTACCCGAGTGTGTCGCCTGGGTCCGAGGTAAGAGTCCCGAGCCTAGAACGGTGAGAGAAGCACAGTTCCAAGCCGAGCGTCTGTTGAGCCTCCGGACAAGGAACAGCGCCGCCTACAAAGGCCTGTATGCACTGCAGATGAAGTCAGGCTGCCAAGATTTCAGAACAGGAGTCACCCTAGGGGCTCACACCTACTTCGACCACAGCGTTGACATTCACCACATCTTCCCCAAACGGTGGTGCACATCAAACGGCGTCCAACAATGGATAGCGAACAGCGTGGTCAACAAGACCCCGATCGGTTCGTACACCAACCGCCTCATGGGTGGTGCGGCCCCCAGCAGATACCTGAGCAAGTTGGAGGATAAGCACGGGATCGACCCCGATGAACTGGATTCGATCCTGCTCTCTCACGACATCGACCCAGCGGCTCTCCGCCGAAACGATTTCCCAGAGTTCTTCAACCATCGCTTCGAGAAGATGCTCAGACTGATAGAACGGGCGATGGGCAAACCGGTCAACCGCAACCCCGACCGAGACGAAAGCCCCTTCGCCTCGACTGCAGTCGTGGACGGAAAAGTCCAAAATGCCATCGCCGGTGGAGAGAGCGACACCGTCGAGTTCAAGTCAACCGGCCGCACGAACCTCTACACCGGTACCAAAGATCCAGCCATCGAATGGGCAATCGTCAAGTCGGTCGCTGCGTTCATGAATACCCAGGGAGGAGAACTCCTCATAGGAGTAGACGACACGGGCCAACCAGTTGGGATCGAGGAAGACTATCCCTTCGTCCACTCCAAAAACCGGGACGGATGGGAACTGTGGCTAGGAACCCTGATCGGCACAACCCTCGGCAAGGTCGAAGCCGCCGACGTAACACCACGATACTGCGAACTCGACGGCAAGACCGTCGCGTACATCAAACTCGCCCGATCATCCGAGCCTGTGTTCGCCACACCCACAAAGGCAGCAGCCCCAAAAGGAAACATCCTCCCCGGAGAGAACAAGTTCTTCTACTTACGTGTGGCCAACGCAACCGAACAACTAGCTGGAAACGACCTACTGACCTACACCAACAAACACTGGCCAACCAGATAGGTCCACCACATCCGCTCCGTCGCCGACGACCCGGCCACCTTCTCGCGGGGTAATCCAGGGAGGCTCTCGATGTCCGACCCTATACACGTCCAGCCCCGAACATAGCCCGCCAGCGACGCTATGCGGCCCTCTCCATCGCGCTCGCTTCCGGCCACCCACAGCACCTCGCCGAGGCTGCGGCGGGTATGCCACCGCCTGCTCTTTCCCGGATGATCCGCCAGGTCACCTGATCGTCGCCTGCTGCCAGGACTCCGAGCTGGGAGGGTCGACGGGCGGACCGTTCGATGGATTTGCAGCGCCCCCTCCCCCTCAACGAGCCGAGAAGGTCGCGGCCCTGTATACTTCCGCCGGAAACACCCCCACGCTCGGCCGAAACCGGCCTGGACGCGTTAACCAACATGACACAAAGGGCTAGAAGCCGTCTTACGGGCCGGGAGACCCCACCCACGACTTGAACAGCCCGGCTATGCCGGATCTAGCAAGCAGCGCCACCATCTGCGACGACAGCCGGTAGGTTAGAGGTTGGAGGCCCTGGCCGCGGCTGAGCCTGGCTCCCGCTGTGGGCGGATCACAGGCGGCCGTGTCCTCGGGGTGGAGCGACTTGGCGGCCCGATGATCCGCCATACTGGGGGTTCGTATGGTGTTGCTCTCGGAACTTTCCGTAATCGTTTCGCCGGGTGTGGTTTCCGTCGGGGGTCAGGTGTGAACCTGTGAACGCTGCCGGGTTTTTGAACCATCTGTTAGCCCATGGTGTAGCGAAGCCGGTGGCGGCTCGTGCGGGTACGGCCGGTGTGGTCGTTGTTCGGGCCTTTGAGGTAGCGGCTGCTGCTGATCCTTCTGAGCGCAGTATGAGGGCCCGGTGGCGGGAGCGGGTTGGTAACAGCCCGGTGAGTTATCTGTTGGTGGCTGACGATCCGGACCGTGCGGGGTGGTTGCGTGTTCTTGGTCCGGCGTCGGTTGATTCTCCGGTCCGCTCGGTTGATGCTTCCGCTCTGGCCCGCGCTGTTCGTGACACCACCGAGATGGGCGCGCTCGAGGGGGTGCGTCACCTAGCGGAGGAGGTCGTCCGGCTTGGCGGTGAGGGTCTCCACATGGAGGGGTTGCTGTCCCGCCACACTGTCGAGGTGCGGTTCAAGGGGAACGAGGCGGTTTGGGCCGAAGCGACCGGCAGAACCGCGGCGCTGGGATCGTCCGATGCGTGGAGGGGGATACTGGCCAAGCTCGGCTACCGCCTGGAGCAGCTCCCGGCACGGGGTTATCTGGCCCGCTACGAAGGGCGGCCCGTTGCTGTTGTACATCCGAACAACAGCCCACGAGCGTTCACACGGCTCGACGCTCGGGGACGCCCACCTGAGGGTCTTCTAGCGCGGGACTGCCGTGTCGCTGGTGTGCGGTACGGGTTGTTGGCGTACGAAGGCCGGTTCCGACTGTTCGATACCGCATCAACCCAGGAGTGGCTTGATATCGACGCCAGTCTGCTCGGCGACGAACGGAGACCGTTCCTGGCGTTGGTTTCGCCTTCTTATCTGGCGGACGGTGGGTTCGCGGAACTTCGGGCGGAGGCCCGTCGCTTCGGGACGGATCTGCGGAAGCGCCTGGATCGGACGATCCGCTTCGAAGCTTTCCCGGCTCTGGCGGCAGGGCTCGACCGGTGGGTTTGCGACAACAGGGAGGATATCGAAGACGACGACCAGCGGGCTGAGGTTGAGAACGCCGCTCTCACTCTGATGTTCCGGGTCTTGTTCATCCTCTACGCCGAGGGTTCCCGGTTCCTACCGATGGACAACGCGACCTATGAGAGGAAATCGCTTACCGGACTGGTCGCCGAAGCAGCCGAGTCGGGCAACAGACTCAGCGACGATTCAACTGCGTTGTGGTCCCAGTTCGCGGTGCTGGTGCGGGCTATGCGCCACGGCAACCGGGCCTGGGATGTGCCCGCCTATAACGGTTCGCTGTTCGCGCCCTCCGGTTTCGCGGGTGCCGAACTCTTGGAGGGCATGGAACTAGCCGACCCTCACTTCGCCCGGCTGCTGTTAGCGGTCGGCTGGGACAGCAACGAGAACCGGGGGGTCGACTATTCGTCGTTGGAGATCGGTCACCTAGGCCATATCTATGAGGCCTTGTTGAGTTTGCAACTGTCGGTGGCTGATCGGCCCCTCCGCTACGACCACAAAAAGGACCGCTACATTCCCGACGCTGACCGACCCGACGTGCGTGCCGGCGGCTTGTTGTGGCAGACACATGAAGGTGGCCGCAAAGCGGGCGGTGTCTACTACACCCCGGCCGAGCTGGTTACCCACCTGGTCCGGGGGGCAGTGGTACCAGCGTTCGAGCGACACCTCGAGAGGGTGCGGACCGTCGCGGAAACCGATCCTGCCGCTGCGGTAGCAGAGCTGTTCTCGTTCTCGGTGCTGGATCCCGCTTGTGGCAGCGCCCATTTCTTGGTGCAAGTGGTGGAAACGCTGGCGGACATGACTGTGCGGTTCCTCGCCGAGACTCCCCTTCCCGGCATCGGAGCCGACCTCGACCGGCTCCGGGCAGGTACGTCTGCGGGTATCGGCGTCGACGACGCTGCGCTGCTACGCCGGCTTGTGCTGAAACATTGCGTGTTCGGGGTGGACGTAAGCCCGATGGGAGCAGAGATCGCTCTCATGTCGCTGTGGCTGGCTTCCTTCGTTCCCGGCCTGTCGCTGTCCTATTTGGACCGAAACGTGATCGTCGGTAATTCCCTCATCGGGGTTCTGTCACCCGAGGCGGTCGGCAACGTGGGAACCATCTGGTACGACCATCTCCTCGACGCGCTCGGCAACGCGATTGCAGCGGTCGCACGCCTGGCAGACATCGACGACCGCAACCCCGAAGAGGTAGAAGCCAGCAAGGTCGCAGACGCCCAAGCTTGGGCCGCTACCGAACGAGCGCAGCAACTGTTCGACCTGTGGACAGCGCAGGGATTCGGTTTGCACACCAGAATATATGTCGGAACGCATGCCCTCGATGTGATCTCCGGCGACGTCGACAGACACGGGCAACAGTTGATCAGTGCTGCCACTCCTCTGAGCCGGGAGCACCGTTTCCTCCACTGGCCGCTGGCGTTCCCCCAGGTGTTCGACCCCAACCGAGACCGGCCAGGCTTCGACGTGGTAGTCGGTAACCCACCCTGGGAAGAAGTCACCGTCGAGGAACTGGGCTTCTACGGGATGCACAAACCAGGCATCAACGCACTGCCATCTGCTACCCGCGCTCAGGCGATCCGTGACCTGACCAGACAACGCCCAGAATTGGTGGAGCTCCTCGACCAAGACCGCGAACGAGTGGCCACACAAAGAGAGGCACTCTCCTCTGGGGAATACACGTCGATGGCCGGCGATCCTGACCTGTACAAGTACTTCTGCCAGCGATACCGGCAGCTAACCCGCCAGGACGGGTCTATAGGCGTTGTGCTACCGAGGAGCACCTTCATCAACAACGGATCCCGCGGATTCCGCAACTGGCTGTTCGACCGTATGACAACCCGGCGGGTCGACTTCCTGCTCAACAGGAAACGTTGGATGTTCGATACTCATCCACAGTATTCCGTAGCCTTGGTGGTAACCGAACGAACACAACCCGACACCAGCCACCGAGTTGAGATAGCCGGGGTAGCAACCTCGCGGGATGAATGGAAACACCAAGCGGCAACCGTGGGAGTGCGCCTTGGGGCCACCGCGTTCGGTCCAGACTGGATGACCCCACTCGTAGGAACACAGGCCGAAGCCGACGTACTCGCGAAGGTACGAGAAGGTGCTCTCTTCCCATTCGGAGAGAGAGCAGGAACTGCTCCCAGATTCCCAATCCGAGAACTCGACGAGGCGATGGACAAACGGTTATGGACCCGCCCGGATGGCTCAATGGGCGGCCGGCCCCTTTGGAAGGGTGAAAGTTTCTACCAATACGACCCTCACGGGGCCGCGGCTCGCCGATGTCCGGAGTCCGACGAAGTGTGGAAGAAGGTCCGCAAGCCCAGACCTGGCCTCAGGTCACAGGTAGCGAGGGTCGTGCCGGTAGCCGACCGGCGACGGGCGGTTCTGGTCGAACTTGACCGGCCGCGTGTCGCTTTCCGGCTCGTCGCGAATAGAACTGATTCCCGGACAATAATCGCATGTCTCGTTCCACCCAACGTGTTCCTCGCTAACAGCGCCCAGTATCTGGCTTTCGTGGACGGCAACGAGTTAGATCAGTCGACCTGCCTCGGGGTCATGAACAGTCTTCCGTTCGACTGGCAAGCGAGAAGGTTCGTGGAAAGGAACGTCAACTTCTTCATTCTCGAAGGGTTGGTAGTACCCCCGTTCAGCGATGAAGACTTCCAAGCTGTAGCCCGCTGCACCGCCCGCCTATCAGCACTAGACGACCGCTTCGCGGGCTTCGCAGGAGCGGCGGGCGTGGATGTTGGACCTCTTGATCGGATCGAGCGTCAGAGGTTGTTGTTGGAGATCGACGCTCGGGTGGCCCGCGCGTGGGAACTGACCCCCGACGACCTCGCGCTCATGTTCGACGACTTCACAACGGACGCCGTTTCTGAGGGGTACCGGTCTGAGCTGGTGTCTCGGCTTCGAGAGTTGAGTTGAGTGCCTGCCCGTCCTTCGCTCGTTGACAACGCTGAGACCAGCCACGCTGATGCCCTAGCGTTCCTGATCGGGGATCACCCAGTCCAGTACGGGCTGTCGGTAGCCACGGGATACGTGAACCTTGGAGGGCTTCACCATTTAGCGGTTTGTGTTACAGATCGGCGGGGGGTGCGTCTGCTGTTGGGAGCGGTACCCGCTCCTGGTTTGGGTGCGGCCCCTGCGCTGCCACATTTCGAGCGGGCGCTTGAGGGGTTGCGCAAGGATCGGGACCTGGCTCGGTTCCCGCCGTCGCGGGCGGCGCAGCTTGCGAACCTTGATGGGTGGCTGGGGCGGCCCGAGGTGCAGGTGCGGAGGTTTGTTGAGCGGTTCCTGCACGGCAAGGCCTACCTGTTCGGCGATTCCGATGATGCCCGTGCCGCGTTGGTCACTTCCGCCAACCTGACCAACGCCGGGCTATCCCACAACCTGGAACTCGGTTTGGCCCACTACGACCCGATGGTGGCTGGCGCCGCAGTCGGATGGTTCGACAAACTCTGGAACCAGGCCGACGAGTTCAAAGCAGATCTACAGGAATTGCTGTTCCCCAACGCGGGCCTCATCGATCCCCAAACCGTCTACCTGCGGGCGCTTCTGGAACTGTTCGACGAGGAAACCGTGCCTGTTCCACCGCTTAGCACGGTGAACCTGGCACCGTTCCAGGAGGACGGTTTCCGCCGGGCGCTCGAGATCGTCCGCCGCCGTCACGGGGTTGTCTACGCGGATGGGGTCGGTACCGGAAAAACCGAGATCGGACTGGCGTTCATCGAGGAGTACACCCGTCGGCGGGGCAGCCACGCTCTGGTGGTAGCTCCCCGCCAGCTGGTCCAGCACTGGCAGGAACGGATAGAGAGGGCACTGTTACCCGCCCGGGTGGTCACCTACCACGAGTTGGCCACCGACGAACAACTGACCCCTGTGGGCACGACCAACCGGGCCAGGCGGCTGACGATCAACAAAGACGTGTACCGGCTGGTGGTTGTCGACGAAGGCCACGCGCTGCGTACCCCGGACACGACCTGGCAGAGAGCCATGGCACGCCTGTTGGGTGGGGAACGCAAAGACCTTGTGCTGCTGACCGCCACCCCGATCAACAACGGTTTGTGGGACCTCTACCACCTGGTCATGACCTTCGCTCTCCACGACCGGGCCTTCGCCGCTGACGGTATCCCATCGCTGCGCCGCTTGTTCGTGACGGCCGGAGCCAACGAGCGGGACCCCGAAAACCTCGACCCCGATGTGCTGTTCCCCCTCGCTGATATGGTCAGCGTGCGCCGCGACCGTAGGTTCATCGAGACCCGCTACCCGGATGCTGTCTTCCCCGACGGTACCCCGGTGAGGTTCCCCACACCGGTGCTGACAACCGAACGCTACGACCTCGACGAGGCCCACCCCGACCTGGTGCTCGAAGTCGTAGTCGCTATCGGTGACCTGACCATGGCCCGATACAGGCCCAGCGCCTACCGGATTGGGGATACGGCAGAAGTCCACGAGGACACCCTCAGTGCTCTGCTGCAGTCGGCCATCCTGAAACGTTTCGAGTCGTGCTGGCAGGCGTGTCTCCTCACCCTGGAGCGGATGCTCGGAGCCCACGACGCGTTCCTCGCTGCCTGGGACGAAGGCCACGTGCTCCACGGCGACGCTTTGCAAACCGCGGCAACGCTGGAACTCGACGAGACCGGAATAGCACAATGGCTGGTCGACAACCCCGACGAAGAAGGCGTCGAACCCGTAAACTCGTTCCGCGCTGCTTTCCGAAACGACGTGTCACGCGACCGTGAGGCCCTAGCCCGGTTGGTGACGCTGCTCAGCCGGCTCGACCCCGGACACGACCCCAAACTCGGTCTGCTCCGCTCGGTGATCGAGACCTCCCCATCGCAGAAAGTGATCGTGTTCTCAACGTTCGCCGATACTGTCCGCTACCTCGACGACAACCTCCCCACCCGGCTCGGTGGCCGCCAACGCGTCACCGTGATCGGTGCAGAAACCGACCCCGACCAGCGGACAGAACTACTCGCCCGGTTCTGTCCCAAAACCGTGGTCCGCCCCGACTACGAACCCGAAGACGGTGAAGTCGACCTGCTACTCAGCAACGATGTCCTCTCGGAAGGCCAGAACCTCCAACAAGCGGCAGCAGTCATCAGCTACGACATGCCCTGGAACCCCCAGAGGGTCGTTCAGAGGTACGGGCGTGTCATACGCCTCAAAAGCGAACACAAACAAGTACATCTGACCACGATGCTGCCCGAACCCGGCGACCTCGAAGAAATGCTAAAGCTAGAAGCCGCCATCCGGCGCAAAGTCAAAGCAGCCCGCACCTTCGGGATGGAAATCCAAGTAATCAAGGAAGAAGAAGGGGAAGAAGAACGAGAGATCCGCTCCTACGCTCGTCGCCTCACCGACGGGGACCCGTCACTGCTCAACGAAACCGGCCACGACAGCACACCCCAAGGCCTCAGCCCCGAACAAGTCCGCTCACAGCTACGGCGGGCCTTCGAAGAAGGCGAAGCCCAAAGGCTACGCCAACTGCCCTGGGGCATCGGAGCAGCCTTCCACCAAGGAAACAGCATCCCATCCACAGGCCCCCCAGGAGTGTTCTTCGCATGCCGCACCACATCCGACCAAAAATACTGGAGATACATCGAAACAGACAACAACGAAGTGGAATCGGCACCGGGAGCGATCCTACGCCGCATCAACCCAGGCAACGCCCCCAACGTCGATAACCCACCCATCGACCTCGAAGCAGCCTGGCAAACAGCCGTCACCTCGATCGTGGAAGAACACAACCAACGCGCCGCGTCGTCAGGCGACCCGGCCCCGGTCGGACCGATCCAACGATGGGCACTCGAACTGCTACGCAACCCGGCCGCGTTGCTCCCCGAAGGCGCCGAGAACGCCTACCAAGCGCTATCAGTCGACCGAAGCCGAACCGTCCGAACAGCGCTCGGCGCCATCCGCCGCGACCTCAACAACGAACACATCAACCCCACAACAGCCGCGAACAGAATCGTCGAAGTCGTCCAATCCTACGGCCTCCACGAAGTCGAACCCCCAGAAGCCCTAACCCCAATCACCCAGAACGATGTAGGCGTAGTCTGCTGGCTAGCAGCCCTCCCCAAAGAACAACCCTGACCACACTCGCAACGGACGTCGGCAGGCCCCAACGCGTCCTCAAGGTACGCCGCCCGATCCCAACCCCCCGCGTGTGCCTTCCTATTTGGGGTAACGACGGCCGGGATCGTGTTCGGCGGTGAGAGCCGCGACGGCTTCTATACCCGGGTGTACGTAGCGGTCGAGGCTGCGCAGGCTCCGGTGCCGGCTTTTTGCTTTCAGCAGCGGTGCCCCCACCCCCGCTTCGCCCAGGTGGGTGAGAGCGGAGTGGCGCAGCTGGTGCAGTGTCCAGCCCGAAGCCCGGCGGAACAGTTTCCAGGCTTGCTGATACGACAACCTTCCCCGACCCGTGTCAGGACACACATCTGGGAGCGCGGGCGCCTGGTTGGGTCGGCGGTGGGTAACGAACAGAGGCCCCCGACCCCGGCCGCTCAGGTAGCGGGGTAGTAGACGAGCTGTTCCCGAAGCTCACACGACTTCTTGGCGGTGGCCGCCTTTGCCCCTGACCACAGCTCTGCGTGCTCCCACGTCGAGGTCCTCGACGTTGAGGGCCAGCACCTCGTTGGCTCGGGCCGCGGTTTCGTACAGCATCCGCCACAACGTCTTTTCCCGAACGTGGATGTCCGCCCGGGTCCACAGGGCGTGTAGCTGTTGGTAGCGGATCGGAGCGACCTCGTCGCGGGGCTGCGGTCGGCGTTCGATGCCCGCCAACAGTCCCGCCCGCACCCAGCCCTGCGCTTGTGCCCAGCGGCAGAACGAACCCACAGCAGCCAGCCGACTGTTCCACGTCGCCGGCGCCGCGCTCCCCCACCGCCGCTCCAGGACACGGCGCAGACCTTCGGTGCTGACCTCGGCGAGGGCAGTGTCCGCGCCCAGGTCTGCGGCGACCGCTCTGAGGCAGTACGCGTAGCTGCGTCGGGCGTTGGCGGACAGCGGCTTCACAACCAGGGACTGTTCCACCGCCCGTCCCAGGGACGGCACCCGATCGGGCAATACCGCAACCCTGGTCGCCGGATCGGGCTTAGAAGAGATAACCGTCAGGGTTCACAGAACTGCAGGCTAACCGGAACCCCAGCACATTCCGGGTTTGATCCCGGTGGTAGGAGAGATAACGGTCCAGTATCTCTCCCAGCACCACCGGCCAACAACTCTCCAGCGACACTTTACGCAAACTGCTCATAGACCTCGACGTCCCGGCGAGCCCGCACGGATTCAGGACAAGCTTCCCGAGCTGGTGTGCGGACACAGGCGTCGCCCGCGAGGTTGTCGAAGTCACTCTCGGACACGTCGCCGAAGGCGTCTGCCAACGCAGCGACCTCCTCGCCTACGGCCCCCGTCATGAGGCAATTGGCTGCCTAATCGGAATCTGCGACCTCGTGGAGGGCATGGCGTGGACACCGTACCCTCTACGTGTCCTCGGCGGAGTAGCGCCGTGGCGCTCTGCTCCCGCACGGCGACGCTGGTTTTCAGTTGTCTCATGCCAGACTATGACGATGTCCGGGGTTGTTCATCCGTTCGCCGGGGGAGGTGGTGGACCCCTGTTCGAGTACA
>MKWU01000770.1_pt1 | contig 60140 bp, 46 predicted proteins | sample 809101 | NCBI WGS metagenome assembly MKWU01 (sample SAMN05860141, study PRJNA318959) | sponge metagenome | host: Aplysina aerophoba | place: Slovenia: Piran, Adriatic Sea, Gulf of Piran | collected 2013-05-07
TCTTTCCTTCTGTTGTCTGGCAGTCAGCATCAGAAGCAATGTTAAAGTACAAGGCGTACTCATTAACTGTTCCATTCACATGTTGTTCTGCCATGTTACGAACACAGTGATAAGCTGTTGCTACATAAGCAACAAGTTCTCCATTTTCTTCTTCAAGAGAAACCACCGATGCACAAGAGTGGATAGTAGGGGCGGCGCTGTTAATCTTATTGTTTGCCCAAGTCATCTGTGCTCCGTAGCTCAGTCCACGATAGACATTTAGAGGTACTTTAGCGACTCCACCCTGACCACTGGCTAACCTGGAATCAGCACCACCACAAGGGGTGCCTGTGTCTACTCCACCTCTTTGAGGTTTACAGGCTGGGATGATGCACAAACTGATAGCGACAGATAACACCATAAGAATATGAGGATGTTTTTTCATAGGCAAAGTGTCTTTTAAGCAGATGGATTCATGTATCTGAGATTTCGCAAAGATGGTAACAACGTTGAACATAATCCATTGATGATACAAGGATTTTTAAGTATTAATATAGAAATTTACTGGCTAGGTTTTCTGTTTAAGCTTCATATTTTGTTGTTTAAATACTTCTTTTTGATCACATTCCCAACCTTTCATGATAAACAAACATTATCTTACTTAGCCGATTTTATCTTATACTTAATCCAGATTTATGGTAATACTCATATATCTTTACGAACGACGCATAAGTACCATTGTTTTATCTGATCCATAATTTGAAACTACATCAACATACATATTTGATCTTTTTGCTTTATGACACGGTGCTAAGTAGGACTGATACATAACTATCATTATAGCATAAAAAATAAATTGATTACGCATTTTATCTATAAATCATATGTACAGTTTTTTTATCAAAAAACAGAAAAATCTCTCAATCCCTTATGTAGATGTAGCCGAAAAATGCGAGATTGGAGGGGCGCTCTTCTTGCGAAACTTCAGATGTATGTCTCAAAAAGAAGTAGAGTTACGAGCTGTCCCATATTGAACAGTTCGTAAGTATTAAGTTAAAGCAACACCTAAATCAACATAGAACTTGTAGGTTAGGAACTTAATGAAAAAATAATTATATAGACTAATCAAAATAGCACCCTATTCTGATAACAATGGTACTTGGTTTGTATGCTCGTTATTTTTATCACCCAAATTCTATACACACTTATGGTTATGGTAAGTAATGCAACCTGTACATGCCACCACACCTACACCGCCGCCCCTTGAACAAGCTTTGAGACAGGGCATTCCATCACAGTAACAACTGTAAGTAAAATAAGAATAGTAAGAACTATAAAGAGTGAGCTTTGTCTTTTTTGAATTTTTGAAAAAGACCCAGCTTTAACCAGCCCTTAAGATAGATATAAGCCGTTTTTAAAGAATAATCCTTTTGGTCTTCCTCAGACCAGGTTTCAATAGCATTTTCAAAATCTATACCAGCTTTTTTTTGAATATTTTTTTGAGAATGATGAGACAAAAAAGATCCTAGCTCTTTTTTAGCAATATGACCTTTGAGTTCATTTTCTGATGGCACTTTTTTAGCATTGTTTTTGCCATTACTACCACTATGATCACCTTCTGACGTATTATCTGAGGATTCTTCAACAATAACAATATCAGGAAGAATACCCTCTGTTTGAATAGAACGCCCACTAGGAGTATAATAACGGGCCACAGTGATTTTAAGCCCTCCTCCATTAGGTAAAGAAATAAGCGTTTGTACAGAGCCTTTACCAAAAGTTTTTTCTCCCATAACTAAAGCACGCTGATGGTCTTGTAAGGCTCCTGCAACAATCTCTGAAGCGGAAGCCGATTGAGAATTAACCAATACAATGATAGGAAACTGGCCAAAAGTATTTTGCCCAAAAGCATACTCTCGATCAACCTGGTTAGGATCACGACCTAAAGTGGAAACAATCACACCGCTATCTAAAAACAAGTCCGCCGTTTTTACCGCCTCACCTAATAATCCTCCAGGATTATTACGCAAATCAAGAATCAATCCTTTTACAGAACTCTGCTTGCTCAAATATTCTCCTATTTCCTGAGCTGTCTCTTCTTGAAAATTAGTTACTTTAACATAATGAATTGCCTCAGACAAAGATTTAGCAAACACACTTTTTGCCACTACCACCTGACGAGTCAGTTTGATGTCTATGGTTTTTCCAGCACGCAACAAAGTCAGAACAAGTGAAGTACCAGGAGTTCCACGGATCTTATCAAACTTGTCTTTGCCTTCTACAGTGTTGATATTCACACCATCAACAGCAACAATCTGATCTCCTTTACGCACACCATTCTTATGAGCAGGACCTCCTTCAACCACCGATGAAACCACAGCACTACCCTGAGAGTTCTGAGTAACAATCAAACCCACTCCACCATACTGGCCCTTGGTATAGTCATGCATACGCTCAAACATCACCTTGCTCATCATAACCGTATGGGGATCCAAACTAGCCACCATCCCTTTAAGAGCAGAATCCACCAATTTAGGTACCTGAGAATGAGCAGGATCCACATATAAATGCGAAAGATGATGGAGTGATAGGGCAAATAACTCTAAAGAAGCAAAATGCTGCTCTAAATCATTGCTATTCAGTAGATTCTCAGTACTATCACCCACCTCAGCACCATAAACATCCGCAGATAACAACAAGATCCATACAGATACCAAAAGAAACAATCCATACTTTCTGCTTATGTTTATGTTCATACTCTTAACCTTTTATGGTTGATGAAATAGCTATGGTTTATTAGACAAGGGTTTATTAGACAAGGGTTTATTAGACAAATGCAATGGTGACGGTTTACGACGTGAAGAAATATGACGCCAAAGATTCTCAGCTTTAGCCTTATCTTTTTCTAAAACCTGTTTATTTTTCAAATAACTTGCAACCATTTTGCGCGCCACATCGTGATCTCCAGGATCTGGTGAAGCAATATAGTACAGTGCCAGCTTTTCTAAGGGAATAAAACAACTTGAACATACATAAGACCAACGCTTATAAGCATCTATAGCAGCAGGCTTATTATTAACACGATCATAAGTTGCTGCTATTCGCGATAATGTCAGCATAAAACTGGGAGAATGATACAAAGCTTGTTTATAACTCTCAATGGCTTGTTGATATCTTTTTGTAAGCTCAAAAACATAACCACGATTATGATGAAGACGTCCTAAATAAGCATACGGCTGATCTTCATGCATTTCTATACCACGATCAATAACCTCCAGTGCTTTATCAAACTGCTGTGCTGCTATGTAAGAAGCACTCATATTTAAAGCAGCACTAGGAGAAGGATTCAACGCATATGCCTTTTTCATCTCTTCAATAGCCCGCGAATAATTACGCAGGGAAATATGAATAAAGCCCGATAATGTCAAAAGCTTGTCATTATCAGGATAGCTCCTCAACAAAGGCTCTAGCTCATATTGAGCCGCAGTCACCTCCCCATCATCAATTTTGGTTTCCATGATACGGATACGCGTGGTAATATAATCTTCTTCTTTTTTACTCATACCAGAGTCCCATAGCTGACAGCTTGCGCTGACAACCAACACCGCTATCCAACACACACTTTTTGCCACAGATGAACAAAAAGACAAAGATAGCCACAATGCACTTCTACACTGCAAAAGATCATCCTCCCCATCAAAACCGACAGACTCACAAAACTCCGCACTATAAAACACCATAAGCTTCTGACAAATATTAACACAGAGAAGCCCAAAGAACATCACAACCATGCACATAGTAAAGCATCATCAGCATCTCTATCAAAAGCCTAAAACGCCCTAACCTACCAAATCTTAACTCTAAACAGGAGCACACAAAGACAGCAAAGCATCATGCCATAACTCACTCATACCTAAGCACTGACACGTCTTTCTATCCGTACCTGCAAACCAGAAAATCATAATCTATTCAGCTTAAGCCCAAAACGCCAGTCTATATTTCATACCTATATCAGCACAATAAAAGCACGTACTCTCTCTCCCCTTGACCTTACAAAGATCATAGAGTATAAAACTTCGAATGTTTATGCTCATGCTCACATGGAACCATAACGCGTCAACAGATAGCTTACACCCCTGGCCCTCCACATTCACGATCAACAAAACAAGCAGGTAAGTAAAAGTGCACAATAAAACCAGCACACATAATCAACATTTATTGTTCAAGATGTTCAAGATTCTCACCGACACATTTAAACTCAAGAGCACAGCCCTTGGCAAATACTCTTGTATCATCCTACTAGGATTGTCTTGTTTGATAACACACAATCACATCTATGCCTCAAGTCATGAAACCACTTATGACAAAAAAACCAGCAGTGCAAAAAACACCGAGCAGCCAACATGCCACACCGAGCAAACCTCAACAGAAGATAGCTTAAAAGCACAACCAGAAGTTAACACTCCAAAGGCATCAGAAGCCTATCTACTCGGGCAAAACACCAAAGAACACCTCAGCCTTGATCATATATCCGTTAACATGTCAGTTAGCGCATGTAACAACGTTCACACACCCACAAACCTCACACAGCAGACCATCGCCACAGCTTCTGCACTCACCATACCACTCACTGGCTTAGCTAGTGCAAAAACGAGTGCAAAAATAAGTTATATTTTTCCAACAATACTCCAAAAAATCCAACCAACCACAAAAATCCTAAACGGTCTGCAACATACTCTCTCTCATTTCCCCGCACTCAAACATCTTGCAGGGCTTGTATTAGGAGGAAGTGCTTTTACAGCCTATCTTTACCATAAAATATCAAATGATCACCGAAATATATTCCCCGTAACAGAACACTCCGCTTTACCAGCAACCATACATCAGTCCGTAACATCACAAAAACCGCATACACAACTTGCCAACAATGCATTTCTTGCTGAATCTATAGATCCATATACAACCGAAAACAAAAAAAAACCTGCTCTACCACCACCTTCTTTAGATTCAGTGCGCTCAGAAGAAGAGAATAAACCAGCCGAAAAACACAAAACTCATAGCTTACACAAGTTATGGCAAGAGTTTCATAACTCCCATTTCACAGAATACTTCTATGATCGTAACCACAGCACAACAACTGATCCAAAACTTGTGAGATTGGCTATACATTTTTTACAGCTCAAATCAGAGCAAAGAAATCACATGTTTCTAAAATTAGCTAAAGCCTCCCAAAGTAACACATCTCACCAGAACAAGATATCCAGCTTATGGATTACAGACAAACAACTTCAAGATCGTTTCCTGTATTCGCAATTGGTAAGCTTTAAAGAGTTTTACATATTTCTAACCATGCTGTTTAAATACCCACCATCATACGATCATCACTTAGCAAAACTATACAACGAAAGCATCGATCAAATTCATGGCCGAAAAAATATTATACAGAAATATTTTAACAATTTTTCCCAAGAAACTTCCCGACGCTATGGAGCTGTACAAGGAAAAACTGCCACTATTCAGGATTTCAAAAACATCATCCAACAAATGACACCCATAGAAATGCATAGCCGCCTTCGAGCCATCAAAACCAAGAGCAATAAACCCGCCCTCAATGACATCGATGTTTTAAAAATCAAAAAACAACACCTCATCTATTTCCTATCCATTTTAACAAGACCTTTTGAAAAAAATATCTATCTTACACATATCCTTTCTTTAAAAGACGGCCCACCACTTCTATCAGCAAATGATATTTTATACAAAGAAAGCTTAATTGACAGATTTAGAACATACCTCAAAAGCAATACTTATACACTAGATTATACCGAAGATCTAAATAAAGACCGAGAAAAGATATTCTCAACTATAAGCGAAGCAACCATCAAACAAAACCTTACCCGCTTTAACATAAGTGGAAAAAGACAATTTCCACATAAATTGATCAAAAAAACAACCAAGCCGCTTATTATCCAATTTCTACAATCAATTTATGATAAAAGAAAGTATCATGATCTATTTTTAGCTATCATTATAGGCCATTTTGATAAGTTTCATCAAAAAGACATAGCTACCAACATAGAGATACCTATCGAAGAATTTATTTATATAAAAAGCAATGTTATTAGTTTATTCACAGACTTTTTAAAACAAAATATTAACTTAGAACAAGGCAATACAATAGAACTATCTTTTGAAGAAATTGAAAAACTCTTCAACAAAACAGAAGAAGATAAACTACTTAATGCCATAAATAATTCTGAAATATTTCAAGATATAGACCTACGAACTTATCCTAACTTTAATTTAAAAATAATCAATGAATTTATGACAAAGTACATACAAAGCAATGAAGACAAGCACCTTTTTTATAACTCATTTCTAAAACTAGATAATGGATCAATATCATATATTTCAGATTATTACCAAGTAACAATGTATAATCTTAGTAAGAAAATGTCAGACTTTAAAAGTACACTTTTGCATTTATTTCAATACGGGAAAGCCGCCTACTACAAAAATCCTCAACATTACTATCATCAAGAAAACATAGATTTTGTATCTTTAAAAAATAACTATCACAAGCTGTTTAATGCAAAGTTAAAAGTTATACAAGAAAGAATCAAATCGTATCTCTATATTCACGATGATACCAACGACAACTATGATTACTTAAATGAACAAAACATCCGCTATATCCATGATATTTTGCTCGACTCCTCTTTTAAAAAACACATTTTTTATTCATTTATACTTCGCCTTGAACCAGCGAATTTTAAATATATAGGATATATTCATGACAAAGCAAAATCTACTGTAAAAAATGTAAAAACAGAAATAGTGCGCACGCTTACTGAAATAGCTACTCTTAACACCTACAAAAAAGTAGGCATGAATGCGCTTATTGATCCCAAAAACGTTAATAAATTAGAAAACCTTAAAAGGGAATACTACTCTCTTAAGAAGAGCGATATTATTAGAAGAGTAAAAGAAAATTTACACAATTACTTTACTCCAAAACATTATAATAAAGAAGATATAAAAGTATATCTTCACATCTTAGAATCCTTACGACCAGCTCATATCGATGAATTTATATACTATTCTCTTAAACATAAAGACATACTATGGATGCTCTATCTAACTCAAGTTGTAGGGCTTGGGGCAATGACAAACTTACAAATATCAGAGTCACACTTTGCTGATCAAACAACACTATCTAACCATAAAAAATACATTATATTTGATCTTCTAGAAATCATAAAAACCAGCAAAAACTATCAAAAACCTACTCCGATGATTAACAAATCTTTATCTCTTGAAGAACTTCGAGAATTATATAACTCACTGGATCATAAACGTTTATCTTCTAGAATTAAAAAAAGCTTTAACCTTCTTCCTGAAAGTTACAGAAAGAATATCGAAATAAATTATTACATCACCCAAAAAGATATTATTTCATTAAAGAAAGAAATATTACACTCTGATGTAAATGAACACATATTTTTAAGTAGCCTTCTCGTGCTAGATAACACCTCAGATACAGAAATGCAGAAAAAATATAAATATGATGTTTTTACTCTACGTAAGAAAAAATCAAACTTACTCAAAGATATATTTTTATTCTTATCAAACTCTTTTGACTACCCTAATACATCCTCTTCACCAAAGTCTTCGCATATTGCTGATTCGCTTAGTGATGCAAAAAAACGATACTCTAAATTAAGTGATGACGAGCTTATTGATACATTGTCTCAATCAACAGCTTTATCAAATTATGAGTTCATAAAGCCTTTTATTACTCCTAAAATCATCAAAGAAGCTACCACAATATACATTCAAAATAGAACTGGATCTAAAGAAAATCAATTAACTTGGCATATTTATCTTTGTCAAATTCTATCTATATGCAATATAACAATAGAAGATCTTGTGTTTGGCTATCACGTTAGAGAGAAACGCATTAAAATTATTTATGATCAAATCTCAAGAGGAATACGTTATCATCTATACAAATCACAGCCTCAATTAAGAGTTATACTAGAAGACTCTCCACATAAGAAAAGATTTGCTAGGAAAGTTAATTCTTTTTCTTTATATGGAGAATTACTCCCTGTTAAATATTTAAAGAATGTATTTTTTTCACTCAACGATGATGAAGTATTAAAGTGGTTTGAGCATCTGAATCTACAGAAAGATAGCGACGATCCAAAGATCACTCAAAAAGTTATAGATATCTTCACCTCTTCAGCTCTTCTATCTGAATTAGAGTGGCATGTTTTCTTCTTCTTTGTGATATCCTTAGACTACACCACTCCTGAACATCTTGCCTCATGGTATAATCTGAAAGGAGGAGATGATATTTTAGATATCAAAAATCAACTTCTAGAAAAACTTGATATTATTACAAAGTCAGCAAACATGAACGAGTATAAACTTTATACATATCTATATGAGCAAAACATTATCATCAATCCTCAAGGATTACTGGATGAAGAAAGTCGCGAAAATGATCAGGCAACATTTTGGCAACTCAGAGAACGCTACAGAAAACTAACCCATAAAGAGATTATCCATCATCTTCGTGGATCATCATCTAAAGCACTTGAAAATATTCTAAATAAGCTTGAAAAAAAGAATTTGAGCCCGAAGAAAATAAATGATATTATCCACAAAATAAACGATACATTTAAATACAATCAATTTCATTGGCACATATATCTCAGCTCATGCTTAAAACTTGATAAGAGCCAAGCCAAAGATATTGCACACATATATCAAAGACGTATTCATTACCTGTATGCCTTAAAAAGTGAGATGAACAAAACCATTGAAGATATCATCCATGATGCTTTAAAAAAAGCTAAGAAATCTAGCACTAACTAGTAACCACTCATATCATTTTAATAGCTTATAAAAAAAAATACGATCAGTGGATAGGATAGCTAGCTAACAGATGTTTACACATCTTCCGTGACTGTACTGATAATGGGTTTGATAGCTGAATTTTAGCTTGCCTGTAGGAATGTCAATAGCCTAATTACTACATACTCTCTGGTGGTAAAATGCCTAAAAGCTTTAGTCCCTGAGTGAGGACAGTAGCGAAAGCCTGCACTGTAAGTAAACGAAGATCTATGAGATCACTTTCCTGTGATGCTAATATGGGGCAATATTTATAAAACCTAGAAAAAATTCGAGATATCTCAAGTAAGTAATGACACAGCAATGATGGCTTATGTTGCTCCTTTGCTTGCAAGCAGACAACAGCAAAACGTGTTATTTCAAACAATAATACTCTTTCATAGCTAGAAAGCTTATCAGATGACTGCTTAAGTGTTTGCCATGGAAGATACTTAAGCTTGCTTACTTGCTCAGCTTTTTTTAATATGGAACACGCCCGAGCATAGGCATACATAACATAAGGGCCTGTGTCTCCTTCAAATGTGCACCAAGCTTCGCTATCAAAAATCAACTGCTTTTGAGGATCTTGAGCAAGCATCCCCCATTTCATTGTGCCACATATAAGCATTTGCAAAGTTTTTGACATCTCTTCATCTGACCAACGGCCTTCATACTTACTAAGATGTGCCTTCAAAGAACCTTCAAGCATCTCTACCAATTGCCAAAAACCAACCGTATTACCCTTTCTTGATGACATTTTCCCATCAGGCAATACCACCATCCCATAAGAAATATGTTCAAAGTTAGGCTTATTCACATCCGTCTGACTAGACAATCCCATCAATTCTAAACAAGCAAAAAGCTGTTTAAAATGATAATTCTGTTCATTACCCACCACATAAAGATAATCATGGATATGGCAAAAATCACGCTTTTTTCGATAAGCAAGAGCAAGGTCTTTGGTAATATAAAGAGTATTGCCATCACTTTTTCTAACCATCATAAAACCAAGATCTTTTTCTTTAAGGCAAAGTCCTAAGGCTCCATCTGAAAGAGTAAACAAACCTTTTTGACTGTAAGTTTCGAGAATCTCTTGAGCTTCAGTAGTAAGTTCTGATTCATAATAAATATGATCAAACTCCACATCCAACCACTTATATATGGATAAAAAATCATCCATACAACGCTGCTTCGAATCCAGCCATAACTCATAATAAGCACCACTCTTGCTTTCAAGCTCACGGAGAATAGAAGACAAAAGAGAATGATAGCTATCATCTGTATCATCTTCCTTAGCTTTAGCATCCTCTATCTTCGTGTTAGCTCTAACATAGAGATCATTATAAAATTCACTGGCACGCTGAGAAGCTGATGGCTTCTTTTGAGGATGTTTAGCCAATTCAGCTAAACACTTAGCAATATGAGTGCCTTCATCGCCAATATAATTGACCGCAACCACCTCATCACCCATGTAGCTATGCAGTAAACACAATGACTGTCCAAGGCATACATTACGACTATGGCCCACATGAAAAACCTTATGGGTGTTGGGTTGTGAATACTCAATCATCACTTTACGAGGACGAGCGTTCTTCTGATAACAGCTATCCAAAAATTCTCGCGTTTGAGTAGCAAAATGGGCGGTGTTTTTTACATCACAAAAAGAAGACCATCCCCTACTACCGTCAAGCTTTAAAGTAGAAAACACATACTCTGCAAGTAAAGATACATTCAAAGTGATATTGAGAAAACCACCCACTGCCACAAGATCACCAATCCACTTCTGCGGAGATGACAGCAAAGACTCTTTTTGTGCTGATGCCACAAGAGCTTTTGAAATATGCGATGGAGACAAACGAGTCGGCTTTGCTAAAAAAAAACACGGCAGTGCAAAGTCACCTAAAGAGATGTCCTTTGGCCTTTCAAGTGCTTCTTGAATAACCTTTTTTGTAACACAATCAACCACCGATGATGATGACAGATCCCATTCAGCATAGCTAAATAATACACAAAGCTCTTCGGCTACAAAGCCAGCTAAAGCATGATAAGCCGATGATTTCGTTAAACCCACCCTCCACACCTCTCAAAAGCAAAGAAATACTCCTATCAGCCAACGTTTCCAATTTCAGCTGGAGAGGCAAGAAATAAAATCAAAAAGATAAATAGCGCAAATATCACTGTGGTGATAAAAATCCATTTTAAAGATTTCGGCTCATCAGATAAATGCATGTACGATCCCACCACCAAAACAAATTTCACCAGTGATAATACCCCCAAAACCGGATACATAATCAAAGCATTGCCTCTGATAGTCTCAACCTTAAAAATAAAATACTCAATGGCTGTAATCACAACCAACACCACACAAATCACCCAATAACGCTTCACCGGCGAATGATGAACACGTGCTTGTGCTGGTTGTTCTTGCTGCTCAGCAGATGGGTCTGTTGTTTCTTGTGCTATCATGGACAGCTTCACTCCCTCCCAATCACTTATGAATTACAGATAAATATACAGATATACCACTGTAAAAATAACAATCCATACCACATCCACAAAATGCCAATACAATCCCGCTGTTTCCACCACATCAGCATTGAACCAACGATCACCACGTACCAAAGAAGTGACAAAAATCGTGCCTAACCATAGCGTACCTACTAATACATGCAAGCCATGACAGCCGGTCAGTAAATAAAAACTTGATGCAAAAAGACTGGTAGTAAAACCAAAATCATTGTGCAAAAAATGAGAAAACTCATAGTATTGAAAACCAAGAAACACCAAACCACCCAGTACCACCACAGCTGTCCAAAGACGAAACTGAAATAGATCGCGCCGACGACAAGCATCCAGTGCCAGCACCATCGCCACAGAACTCATCAAAAGATCAAACGTAGACCATGTGGTGATTTCAATATCAAATACCTGCTGACCACCAGGGGTGCCAGGAAGAATACTCGCCTTGTGGATCAAAAAATTGGTGATCAATGTTCCAAAAAGAAAACACTCCGAAGCAATTAACACCCACATGCCAAACTTACGGTTATCAATCCCCGTCTGAGTAGAATGGGCCAGAGCAGTCATACGTGTCTTCCTTAAATATTGGAACGTTCAAAGATATTCTACGGAGTCTCGTAAGACCAACCATAACTAGCAATCAATGTAATCAATATACCCGTACCTGCCACATAAAGACCTGAAACAGGAAAAAAGAAAGCACTGGCTATAACTGTGATACCCATAGCCAACACAATGGGCCAAAAACTCTGATTCGGCAAATGAATAGAACTCGGATCTTCTACATCAGGCTGATAAGGAGGATCTTCCACCTTCTCTAACTGCCCACTACCACTACTAGACACTGGCTTATACTTTTTATACCACCAATCATCCACCTGACTCACCTCAGGAGCTACAGCAAAATTGTATTCAGGAGGAGGACTTGTAAGTGACCACTCCAAAGTACGCCCATCCCACGGATCCGCAGGAGCCCTTTTTCCTTTCCAAAAAGCATAAATCACATTCACCAAAAACACTAAGCCACCCATGGCAGTGATATAAGCCCCCAATGAACTCACCACATTCCATAACTCCCAACCCTGATCAGGAGCATAAGTAAAATTCCGACGTGGCATACCCTGTAAACCTAGAAAGTGCATCGGGAAAAATGTCATATTGAAGCCTATCATATAAAGCCAAAATTGCCATTTTCCTAGACATTCTGAAAGCATACGACCAAAAAATTTAGGAAACCAATAATACACACCACCAAATATTCCCATAACCGCACCACCATAAAGCACATAATGAAAATGTGCTACCACAAAATAGGTGTCATGTTGATGATAGTCGATGGGCGGTGAAGCATGCATAATCCCCGAAAGCCCACCAATGGTAAACATACAGACAAAAGATATGGCAAACAAATTAGCCGTGGTAAAGCGGATTTGTCCTCCCCACATCGTCCCTATCCAATTGAAAATTTTAACACCTGTGGGTACCGCAATAAGCATGGTGGCAAAAGAAAAGAAAGCCGTGGCCCAAGCACCTAATCCCGTAGTAAACATGTGATGAGCCCATACAGCAAAGCCAAGAAAGCCAATAGCTGATACCGAATACACCATCACAGGATAACCAAACAACGGTTTCCTAGAAAATACAGGAATAATCTCTGAAACCATACCCATGGCCGGTAAAATCAGAATATACACCTCTGGATGACCAAATATCCAGAAGAGATGTTGCCACATCACCACCGATCCTCCCACACCTGGATCGAAAAAACCCGTACCAAAAGTACGATCTGTAGCAATCATAATCAAAGCCACTGTAATCACAGGCAACGATAGAAACAGTAAAATCTGAGTTACCAAAGAAGCCCAGATAAATATAGGCATCTTCAATAAACTCATACCCTTACAACGCATATTAACAATGGTTACAAAAAAATTGATAGACGATATCAAAGAAGCTAAACCAACCACCTGAATCCCTAAAATCCAGAAATCCACTGAGTGATCAGGAGTAAAGACTTTTGAGGTTAAATTCGCATAAGCAAACCAACCCACCTGAGGTACTTGACCAGCAATAAACGAATAATTGAGCAAAAGACCACCAAACAAAAACACCCAAAAACTTAAGGCATTCATGCGTGGATAAGCCACATCAGCTGCACCAATCATTAAAGGAATCAAAAAGTTAAAAAAAGCCGCAATTAATGGCATCAAAAACAAAAAAATCATAGTGGTACCATGCATTGTCACGAGCCCATTATAAACCTCAGCAGATAAGAAGGTCATATTAGGAAGCAACAACTGAGTACGCATCAACAATGCTTCAATGCCACCAAAAGCTAAAAAGAAAAAAGCTGAAGCAGCATAAAGGATACCAATCCTCTTATGATCTACAGTAGTCAGCCAACTGATAACGCCAGTTTTGGGTAAATATGTCGCCATAAATGCTTTCTAAAAACCTTACAATTTTACAGATCCTTAGCTGTAGAATACTGAATATACGCTGAGACATCCTCAATTTGTTCATCTGTAAGATCAAACTTAGGCATCAAAGATCCCGGTTTGAATGCTAAAGGATTTCTTATCCAATTACGTAAATTTTCCATAGTGTTTTTACGTGTACCCGCTCCCAAAGTACGACGGTTACCAAAGTTAGATAAATCAGGACCAATTTTAACAATCTCTAGATCCGCTGAAGGTGTACCTGCAATGGTATGACACGACATACACTGGTTAAACACCACTTCTCCTCTTTTTTCCTTTTCCGTTTTCACTTGAGGAGGTGTATTGTGTGATGCAATAAATTTTTGAAAAGCCTCCTTGCTCTTTACCACAGCCTCAAAACGCATCAAAGCATGGGATAAACCACACAATTCCATACACTGTCCTTGATAGTAATCCCCCATGGCAGAAGCATTGTCACTCAAAGGCGGAGAGTAATATACAAGTTTATTGATTTTACCAGGTATAGCATCTATCTTGCCACCAAAACGCGGAATATAAAAGCTGTGGATCACATCATAGGAGGTAATAGAAAAAGCTATGGGAGTATTTTCTGGCAACACAAGTTCATTAGCTGTAACAACATCATAGTCCACATACTTAAATTCCCACCACCACTGATATCCTATAACCTCAATCTTTAAAGCCTGTCCACCACGCTCAATAGCCTTAACCGCACGATCTTGTTTAAAAATGGATTGCCACGTAGGTACAGCGATCATAATCAAAAGTATGACAGGAATTACGGTCCAAACAATCTCAAGTACATGATTGCCTTTTACCTGCTCTGGTAAAGGCTGGTCTTCACCACGCGCACGAAATTTAAACAGAACATAGACCGTAGGAATCAATACAGCAAAGAAAACAAAAGTAACAATCAAAGTCGTCAGACCATAGACATGCATAATGTCGCGGCCCCAGTCGGTAATACCCACCAAAGTATACATGGGTGATTGTTCCATACCTGGAGAAAACTTAAGAGGAGCATCATCAAAGTAGCTGGCAAATACCATATTTGCACAGAGAGACTTCCATAACCCAAATATGACAAGACACCACCTGACAAAACAGGCACAGATCGACCTCTGCAAACCCTATTTCCTCTCTTAAACAAGACTATCCTAAAACAATAGAATAACTAGATACAAGATTATGTGCTCTTTTTTTGCGCTCTGACATAATTTGATTGGATGACACGCTCAGATGCTTTTAGGAATCGCTGCTTTTTTTCTGCCACATTACTGCTAGCTGCATTGACTTTATAACCGATACGCGTAGCTTTCTTCTTCACATCATCATAATAAGCTACATTGGAAATAGCCACAGGTGAGCTTTCATAAGTCAAGCCGGTTCGCTCATCCTTTCCCGCTTTCTTATGCTTAACCTTCACATTGATCCCATCAACCAGAACCCTGCTTTTGACAAGATCCAGGCTCTTAATAACACCTGTCTTGCCTTTGCTGTTACCAGCAATCACAACCACCTTATCTCCCACTTTCAAACGCGACTTAGTCGTCTTACCTAACGACTTCGCAGGTCTAGGGAGTTTCGCTCCTTTTCGCATATCACCTACCCTTAAAACCCCTACCAGATGCCAAATATATCACAAGAATGTGCGGTTAACTCTTACCAAGATACCAAGATACCAAGATACCAAGATACCAAGATACCAAGAGCTTATCAAAACCACTACACCAACTATCCTCATCAATAATCTAACACACATTGTATAAGGTTTCTTATTGTATAACTGTATAACGTATTCATTCAAATGGAATGGACAATAAGATCAAAAATATGGCGGGAGAGACGGGACTCGAACCCGCGGCCTCCGGCGTGACAGGCCGGCGTTATAACCAACTTAACTACTCCCCCGTTTAACCAATTTTTTAACCAATGCCCCACAAGCATTTCACTAGCTAAAAATTTTGCTAACTCTCTCAATCTTCATCACTAAGTGCTCAACGATCATCTCTATGTCTATCTCTTTTCTATCTATCGTCTTCTATTTGATGGGTTACTATATTCATAAGTACATAGATCTATGACTTTTTATGGATTGCTATTTTTGCTATTCGTTACTAACTACCCTCTCATATCATTATCCACACTTCTAAGTATCACCAAAACCATTTTTGTAAAGTCATATGCTGCTGGTCTTATCATATAGCGTATTTTCTGTAAATATCGTATACCTATCTTATCTTTATTCTCATTTTCATTCTATGATATCTCTGTGTTTTTATTCAGCTCTCTGTTTTTCATCGAACTAATCAGCTCAACTAATAAGCCCAACTAGTCAGCTCAACTAGTCAACACGCCAACAACCACTTTACTGAAACTGATTGTTTTCTTTATTTCCTATTTCCTCGATCTCTGTTCTCTTATCCTTATCGCTTATCCTTATCGCTTATCCTTATCGCTTATCCTTATCGCTTATCCTTATCGCTTATCCTTATCGCTTATCCTTGTCGCTTATCCATCCTTATCCCTATTCTACTTCATATAACTTGAACGTAACTGAACAGCTGATACAAAGTAAAGTAAGAAACACCAAACAACAAGCATCAGATAACAAGTATCCATCCTACTCTATATTCCACCAGATTCTCAAGGAAAAAATCACCGAAATATAACACCACTCTTCATGGAAGCTAAACAAGCCATATATAGAGTCATTATATAACCCATCCTGTGTGACAATCTCAAATAGAACCTCAAGGAGACTGAACTTTGCCCTCACGTTTTCGCTCAATGATTCTTGAGATAGCTAAAGGAAAATTTGGTATTTGGCTTTTAGTGACAGTAGCCTTTTTTGAAGCCACCATACTTTTACTTCCTGTGGATCTTGTTTTACTGGCCATAGTACCCATATCTGTATATTCATGGAAAAGAATAGCCCTTATTGCTACCATCAGTTCCACGATAGGAGGATTATCAGGCTATCTTCTAGGATACCTAGGTTGGCAAAAACTAGCCCTACCTTTACTTGAACAGTTCTTTCATCTCGATTTTACGATGATTCATGGAAGAAAAGATATCATGCTTCCCTCCTACCTCATCGATCATTTTTCATGGCTCCTCGGTGAGAGTAAACACCTCTTCGAAGCCTACGAAAATATAGGATTTGGTCTGGTATTTCTTTTTGCACTTATCCCTTTTCCTTACCGACTTATTGCTGCCACCTCCGGTGCAGCAAGTATGCCCGTCATCACCTTCATTCTTGCTTCCTTAGCAGGCAGAGGATTACGCTTTGCTTTGGTATGTTGTGGAGTACATTACTCTTATGTGAAGATACTGCGAAAATGGTTGCTACTGCCTGAAAAATCACCATCATCACTCAAAAAGCCTTCCCAAAAAACTCGAAGATGATGCTTTTTTCACTTCATGACCTAAGGATACAGAGAGCCGTTCGAGTAACTCTTTTTGCTCTTTATTGAGCTTTTCTGGTACCATGACTTGAATAAACACGATGAAATCTCCACGCCCCGAACCCCGCAAGAAAGGCACTCCGGCAGAAGGAATCCTTACCTTATGACCAAATTGCGTTCCGGCTGGAATCTTAATGGATTTTTCCTTGCCTTCAATGGTTTCAACTTTAATGTCTCCGCCCAGAGCTGCTGTGGCAATAGATACAGGAAAATACACGTAAATATCATAACCATCTCGCACGTAAGTATCTGATGGAACAACAGAGATGACCAAATACAAATCACCTGCCGTACCACCACGCCTACCTTCTCCCCCCTTTTCTGCACAACGGATCTTCACCCCATCTTCTACACCAGCAGGGATTTTCACAGGCAAGGTGACTTCGTCTCTCACACACCCTTCACCATGACAGTGACCACAAGGATTTTCAATACGCTCTCCCGTACCATTACAGCTAGAACACACGGTTTGGATAGTAAAAAACCCCTGAGATCTTCTCACATGACCAGTACCATCACACACCTGACATGTCACAATATCTTTAGGAGTCTTTGCTCCTGTACCTCCACAAACATGACATTCCACATCCTTGGAATACACAATATCTTTTTTCACACCAAACACAGATTCTTTGAAGTCCAATTCCAAGTCATAACGCAGATCTCTTCCGCGTTGCACTCGTTCTCCAGTTCTCTGAGAACCCATGCCAAAGAAGTCTTCAAATACCGAACCAAATGATGAAAATATATCCGATACATCAGAAAACCCACCACCACTCACTCCCTGATGACCAAAGCGATCATATCTTTTACGCTTCTCTTGATCTGAAAGCACCTCATATGCCTCAGCAGCTTCTTTAAATTTATCTTCCGATTCTTTACAATCAGGAGCTCGATCAGGATGATATTTAATGGCTGCTCGACGATAAGCAGCCTTAATATCTTGAGGCGAAGCCGAAGTAGGCACTCCCAATATGTCATAATAATCACGCTTAGCCATATAAAACCTACCCTTAGCTAAATACCTGTGGCTTTATTCGTATTCACACTCACTCTCACACTAGCTCTTAAGCTTAACTAATCTTAAACTTAACTAATCTTAAGCTTAACTAGGAAAATCCTTGGTAAAGAAACTCTGCTCTTTTCCAGGAAAGACTCCCTCTTTCACCTCTCCTACATAACGATGAAGAGCCTCTTCAATATTGTCATATACCGATCCAAAAGTTTTTAAAAATCGTGGCTTAAAAGAAGGATTCATACCAAGCAGATCTTGAAGAACAAGAATTTGCCCATCCACTCTCGCACCGGCACCAATACCAATCACCGGCACAGACAAAGCTTTTGCGACTTTAGCTGCTATTTCAGTAGGTACCATTTCAAGTACCACAGAAAAGACTCCTGCCTCTTCCAAAGCTTGTGCTTGTCGAACTAACACATCTCCGTCTTCTGCAGTAGTGGCTTGAAGATATTGCTTGCCAAAACGATGCTTACTTTGTGGTGTGTATCCGAGATGCCCCATCACACATATGCCTGCATCCACAAATGCCCTCACAGTACTGAGAGCTATCTCACTCGAACCCTCAATTTTCAATGCCTGCGCTCCACCTTTTTGCATCAAATGACGAGCATTCTCAAAAGCCACAGACAAAGAAGCCTGATAGCTTAAAAAAGGCATATCACTCACACATAAGGCTCTTGTTAAACCAGAAGAAACAGCAGCAGAAAAAACCAGCATATGATCCATCGTCACAGGAATAGTGGAAGAATAGCCAAGCATCACAGATCCTAAACTATCGCCCACAAGCACGAAGTCCACTGCTGTTTGATCGATAATACGCGCCATGGAATAGTCATAACAGGTGGTGGCGACAATGGGCTCACCTCGGTTTTTCTTAGCCTGCAAATCCTTCACCGTCACAGGAGAACGCCCCTCTAAAGAGCCCAAATGAGATGAAGTGGAAAGTGATGGCATATTATATTTACCTGTAATTCCATAAGGATCACACTGCTCATTGTAAGCCTGTGTAAGCTGAAAATCTGTGTAAGCACATAAAGCACATAAAGCACATAAAGCACATAAAGCACATAAAGCACATAAAGCACATAAAGCACATTATCCGAGCAAATTATCCATACCCATACCCATACCCATACCCATACCCATACCCACACCATACACACACCATGCTCACACTGGACGTATTCATTCATAAAATAAGCCAAACATCTACAGCAAGCCCAGCTAAGATGCGATCAGGACAAACCTCTGTCAAGAAATTATTTGTGATACCTCACTTTTTAAAAGGAGGCTTATAAGCCTGACTAAAAGGTTGTGTATGCTTTTTTGCCTCAAGAATATGCTTTTTACCTATGGCATAAGAAATCAAATGCGGTAATACACCCTCTTTTTTAGACTGAGAAAAGATATCATCAAGAGTGGCCTCAATGCCTTTCACTTTCACCATCAAATCACTGTGTGAAGCACCATCAAGACCATAAGAAGCATGCATCAATCCACCTGCATTAATCACATAATCTGGGGCATAAAGGATACCGCGCTCTGCCAATAAAGCACCGTGTCGATCTGGATCTTCCAGTTGATTATTGGCTGCACCACCAACAATCTTAGCTTTCATTTCAGGAATGGTTTGATCATTGAGAATACCTCCACGAGCACATGGAGCATACACATCCACATCATGAGCATGGATAGCATCTGTATCAACCACTGAGGCTCCATATTTTTTAACCATAGTCTCCAAACGCTCATTATTGATGTCAGCCACCACCAATTGAGCTCCATCTTCATGTAAAAATTCGCATAAGCTTGCACCAACACTTCCCACGCCCTGCACAGCCACGCGCAAACCGGCAAAAGAATCACAGGATAGACGATCTTTAAGGGCTGCCTTCAAACCATAATACACACCCACCGCTGTAGCATAAGACACCCCTCCTTGTTCAGCACTATAAACCAAACCAGAAACATAAGGAGAAACCTCACTCATCCATCGCAAATCCTCATAACGAGTATTCATATCCACAGATGTGATATAACGGCCAGCAAAACTATTCACAAAACGACCAAAAGCATGAAAAAAAGCTCGGCTTCTCAAGCGATTAACATCTCCCATAACCACTGCCTTGCCTCCGCCCAAAGGCAAACCTGCCACTGCCGCTTTATACGTCATACCGCGAGACAGTAACAAAGCATCTTTAAGAGCTTTTGATTGATCCGCATAATCTATTACCCGACACCCACCTAGTGCTGGCCCCAGTGTTGTATCATGAATCGCTATAATAGCCCGACACCCTGTAACAGCATCATAACTAAACAATACCTGCTCATGACCAAATTTATGCATATCATCCATCAAAGTCATCACCCCTCCTTAAAATATATTTAAATAGCCGCAATCCTCAATAAAACCATCAAAAACCAGGCAACACAATCATTCACTGGCCTTCTTACTACATCATATTTTGTTGTTATTTTTTTCTTCCATCTTTTCCAATCATCTTTGCAAACAGAATATGACATAACAAGCACTATGACATAAGCAATAAGCAGATTTTCTTCAAAATAACCTTCAAAATTCCAGAAAATATCAGATAAAAGATAACCCAAAGCATGTATGATGCATATGCACTCTTAAGTTAGTAGCTTTGTCCTTTCTACTGTATAATGATTCCAAGCTTTTAAAAACCTCTCTTAACCCTTATATTCGTTTTTTTATAAAACTTTATAACATTTTAAAAACACTCGTTATGGAAACATTTGATGTCATCATCGTCGGCGGTGGTCATGCAGGCTGTGAAGCCGCACTGGCATCTGCTCGCCTAGGTGCTAAGACAGCACTTGTCACCATGTCCTGTGATCATATAGCTGCCATGAGCTGTAATCCTGCCATAGGTGGTACTGCCAAAGGCCATCTTGTTAAAGAGATCGATGCCTTAGGTGGTGAAATGGCAAAAAACATCGATCATACCACCTTACAGTTTCGCATCCTCAATCGCAGCAAAGGCCCCGCTATATGGTCATCACGGGCACAAGCAGATATGTATGCTTATAGCCAGCGCATGCGCACCCAAATCGATAAAGAACCTCTCTGCCATCTTAGACAAGACAAAGTCCAAGAGCTTCTTATCCATAACCACATCCATAACCACATCCATAACCACATCCATAACCACACATCTTCTACCTCTTTTTCTACCTCTTTACCTTACACTCTAGGTATTAGAGGAAAAATTTTTGGCGTTATCAAAGCCAAACAAGTGGTTCTCACCACCGGCACTTTCTTAGGAGGAACGGTACATATCGGTGATCAACGCTACTCTGCAGGACGCTCCCATGAGAATGCTTCTAGGGCACTAGCCGCTTTCATAAAATCTCAAAATTTTCGCATGGGACGCCTCAAAACAGGTACACCTCCACGCCTCGATGGCCGCACCATAGACTTCTCTTCTCTCCAAAAACAACACTCCGATGAGTGTATCATCCCTTTTAGCTTTTCTCACTCACAGATCCCATCAAGTGCTCTAAAGTGTATGTATATCACCACCACAAACCTTAAAACCCATGACATTATCCAACAGAATATTCGTACATCTGCTGCCTACAGCGGCCAAATAAACAGTACTGGCCCACGCTATTGCCCATCTATTGAAGATAAGGTCATGCGCTTCCCTGATCGAAATCAACATCAAATATTCCTCGAACCCACCAGCACACACTGCCAAGAAATCTACCCCAATGGCATCTCTACATCTTTGCCTCTTGATCTACAAAGACGTTTTATCCGCACCATCGAAGGATTGAACAAAGCGGATATCATCAAGCCCGGCTATGCCATCGAATACGACTTCATTGATCCCACACAACTCAAATTATCTCTAGAAACAAAATCCATCCAAGGACTTTATCTTGCTGGACAAATCAACGGCACCACCGGCTATGAAGAAGCAGCAGCTCAAGGATTAATAGCCGGCATCAACGCCGCACGAGCCAGCCAAAACAAAGACCCATATCTTCCACAAAGAGAAACCTCCTATATCGGCGTACTCATAGAAGATCTCACCAGCAAAGGCACCCAAGAACCCTATAGAATGTTCACATCTCGAGCCGAGCATCGTCTCTATCTCAGAGAAGACAACGCTGACCTACGACTTACCCAAACAGGAAGAGATCTTGGGTTAGTGAAAGATGATGATTATACAGCATTTTGCACAAGAAAGAACCAACTCAAAAAAGGCCAGCACATTCTCACCCATACCACTCTTAAAGATCTTAAAGTTATTGATCCTAGCTACTTATCAAGTAAAGATAATAGCGGCACACCACTGCAACAGATTATCAGGCGTCCTCAAACATCTCTAAAAAAATTGATCCAAGAAAATAAAAGCCTATACGAATTAGCTCAATTACCAGACAATATTATCAGAAGATTAGAAATTGAAGCCCGCTATAGCGGATATATCAAACGATCTCAGATGGAAATCCAAACCACAAAAAGCCTACAAAATACCCGTATCCCATCCCATTTCGATTATACTTCCATTGGAGGATTATCCAAAGAAGCCCAAGAAAAGCTTCTTCTTTTTCTGCCAGAAAATCTCAAACAAGCTTCACAAATCAGCGGGATCACTCCCTCAGCTATACAAAGAATACGTATCGCTTTAAACAAAACGCTCAATAATCATCCCATCCATAAAACCATCTCACCAAAACAGACCATAAAGTATCCAAGCAGCACATCTTCTACTCAAAGAAAAACCAGTTCGTCTCTATAGAGTCTGTGACACAAAAGTAAATTTTTTCTAAAATCATAGAAAAAAATAATTATAAGAACACATTTTGATGAAAATATCATTTTTCTCTTAATAGATAGTGTAAGATTTTAGAAAAAATTTATATATTGCAATAAAAAATCATCTTTATGCAAAAAGATGATTTTTTTATTGTCTTTGCTATTTATGACTTCAAATAGAAATGAAGACGGTATAAGTTCTGCACTCAACACACCAGATTCCATTCGCCTTTGACATGTTCAAGACCTCGAATACAAAATTGCCTAAACCTACGGCCTCGTTTTATCCAGGCTATTGCAGTCTCTGAGTGAGGTTAACTAGAGAAGTTACTGCCAAAGTGAGGTTAACTAGAGAAGGTACTGGGAATGGTCTGGAAAATCGGCTAAGATAGTGTTCGTTTTTTATAAAAGTTGCCATGACAGAAAGACATAAAGAAACGCTATACATGTTTATTATTTGTGGTTACACAAATAGTTTTTTTGGCAAAAAAAAGCAAAAAATCTGATGATTCCTTATACCATATAGCAAAGGATCTACAGATTTTTTGCGAAATTTCAGTGAGAAATTGAAATGAGTGATGGCTTAGGATGCAAACTACCGAAAACTTCCATATGAGTACAATTGTATCAACGACTGTATTTTTGATGATCGATAGTTTCGCATGCTTCTTTATCACTAACAGGCTCGCAGTATATTAAAGGAACTCTTAGAGTACCGGCTATCTCCCTTAAATTATTCATTGTTCTAAAAGAAAAATCTTTTATGTCCATTTCAGGAAAATTTAATGTGTAGAATTTATGTGAGTTTTCCACACTTTGTCCTTCTTGTAAATGACTTTTTACCAAAAACAATACATTCTCATCTCTATCTTCATAAACTCCCTTGCTCTTTAAAACAGTAGCATTAAGATTATCTAAGGTTTTATTAGCCTTGATTCTTCTTACAGCATAATAACCAATTAAAATCGAACTGACAAGCAAAGTAAACTTAGATATTTTACCGATCCTGTGAGAATGACTAGCCATGACTGCTGATTGATTATTTGCAGCAAAGTGTAATGAATTATATATATTTTTAACAATACTTATTTTTTCTGCCGAAGTAGAGACCCTAAGACTTTTAAGCATCTCCCAATAATCACGGTGAAGATGAAATCCTACTGTAACGTATTTACTGAATCTATTAACCACAGCACTCATTAACACACCCAAGCTGTTCATCTTTAGCCCTGAATTAAAGTGATAGATATTTTCTTGGACTTTATTGATTTTTTCATTTAACTCTTTGATTTTATCGTGTTGATCACTCACATCACTTACATTGACTAACGCATCAAAAGATGATGAATTTGCAGGATTAATAATAAATGTGTCATTTACAGCTCCGCGAAAAGTTGGAACACAATGAATACGATTACACGTTATAATATAAACATGATTTCGATTTTCATCAAAAATATATTTCAATGTCTTTTCGCCAGAAGTTATACTTAACCCTCGAAGAGATACTTTTGTAAATCCAAGATCATCACGACTCAGATGAGATACATCTTCTTGAGCATTACCACTGCAACTTGCTGCAAAATAGCATAGAAAAACCAAAGATACCAAACGCATATACTTATTCATCATTATTCCCTATTTTTTCACCTACTATTGTTTTATGAAAAGACTTACGTAGCATAAAGAGTATTTCTTCACTGAGAAATCTCTACGCAAAAACTATAAAGCAAAGAGTATGCCAAAATCTTACAAACAACTAAATAAACCACCCACATACCCTGATAACAGTGCATTCAAAAGACACATGGCTGTGTCTTTTGATCTCATCACCTAATATCATCACGGTATCAAAACAGATAACCCAGGCTAACATTCAAGGGAGGAAGCATAGTAATAGTATTCCATCTTGCCGTAAAATGATCATCTAGAATTTTATCCACATCTGTTTGAACACTTGAAAAAACAACATGCCCCACTAAGGAGATAATATCAATTGCAAAGTAATAACGCTCACCAAAGACATGGAAAAAACCCGCTCCTATAGCAATACTGCCAGAAAATTGATTTAAGTTCACATCTTTGCTATCGCGATCTAAATAAAAAACATCTGCCCCTTTTAAGCTATGGTTAGCATAATGCAGACCCAAAGTGGAACTCACATAAAGGGGATGAGTTGAAACAGGAATATAAAGAAAACGTCCATAGCCACTAAAAAATCTTGATGTTAAATTATAGCTAAACTTGCGAGTCAATGTTTGACGAGATGAGCGTCCATAACCCAGAGAACCTTGAAACCAGCCTCTCTTAGGTAATTTTCTTAAGTAATAGCCTCCCACAAACGCATTATAGTGAGACTCCCCTAGAAAAGCTCCAACACCATTTTCATAGGCATTCAGTCTCTCATTCACCCCAGATGTCAAGACTTTATCAACTTCTTCTTCCACCATGGCTTCATAATTTGCATCCGTTTCATGATCTTGTTGTTTCATCTCAAAATCAGATTCCGTATCCTCTTCATCTTCGCTAATCACATAGACTTCATCTTCTCGCTCAAAACCTGGCTCTTTATCAGAAAATATACCATCCCAAAAACCTTGCCAAAAAGACCCAGAGGATGAACTCGATTCTTCTGTATCTGTATCTTCTGTTTTTTGAGGTGACACCTCAGAGTCTGATTCTGCCTCCTGAGCATATACAAGACTACTTTCTATCATCAACACTGTCATCAACACTATCCCCATCACCACCCATAACATGATGACTAGACGAGCTGTCCAGAAGAAACAAAAAAACATACGGCTCATAACACTATCTTCTCCAAAAAACCACTACCAACTTAGAACAAGTTCATAACTGCAAAAAATGATACATATCCATTACAATATACTCCCTACAACCTACCACCGTATGACCACTTCTATTGTATCCTATTTTTCCTTCCTTACCTTCCACCTGATAGATGCTCTTTAGCTTGATAACTACCACAAGAGCCTCTATCATGTGCTACACTCGACTTCATCTCTTACCAGTTGACTGGCAGTTGATAGCCAAATACCGGCTATCAACTTATGACCCATGGCTCTTGTTTGAGAATCTGTTTGAGAATCTATTCAAGAATCTGTTCAAAAACCTTAAATGATCACATAAAGCTATAGCCTTGATTTTATCCATGAAAACATTTCTACAAAGACTCATCATAGCAAACTTACTGTTGGTCTTGAGTTGTAGTTACAATCAGGAAGTGATGGCTCATGGAGTATCGGTAGATGTATCTCGCATAGAAGAAACAGATGATATTTTCAAGAACGCCATAGGCATCAGTTATCAGTACGGCAATGTAGCTGCTCTATCATGGCATTACTGGCGACGACATTTTGGCCCAGCTAAAGAAAATCGCCAACTTATATCCATTTACGGCTTAATGGAGCCAGCAAAAAGTTTTGATATTCAGGTCAAAATAGGACCTTCTTTGTTATTACAAAACAGCACTTATCAAAACAAGTCTCATAGTACACCACTGACTACCAGTGAATACAATATAGGACTCCTCCTGGGTGCGCGCATGGGGCTGATACATTACCGTGATTTCACTCTATCAGCACGAGTTGATTCCCATTTATTCCCTGCTGATACCGCAGTTATTGTGGGTGTAACTGGAAGAAAACTTTTGCTATCGTTATCTCTTTCTTATGCCATAGATCGAGAAAAAACAGCTCCACAGCTACCTACGTTGACAGATTTCGTTAGCGATTATTTCCGTTCGGATTCTAAGAAGGTACCTACTGATGCATTGTGATCCCACAAGCCATAAGCAGAGCAAAGCATACACATTATCTATGTGTATAGTGGCACTGATGATGATCGCCTCTAGCGGTGATTTCAAAGGTAAAGCTTATGGAGGCTTGGAAGGAGCTACTATAGCTACAGGGCCTATATCTTTGGGAATGGGAGGAGCTAATCCACCATCACTCAACAACGTTGAGCATCAGCTCACTTTCATTTTTCCTCATAGCGAAGTGGTTCTTGCTCTAAGTCCGGGAATATTTTACGCCTGGCGTAGCTCACTCAAAGATGCTTACTTATCCATTGGGGGGGGCTTGGTGACGGATGCTTATGGGCTGGGTCTTGGTGCCACCATTGGCTTTGGTTATTATTTATTTTGTCTAGGTGTATGTCTCAGTCTTGAGTACCGTCAAGCCATAGGTATCAATTTTCTTAAGGCTGGTAAATTTCCCAATCAGAAAGTACCTCTTATAGATATTCAGGTCCCATACACCATCAAATTAGGCATGACTGTCTTCATGTAAGATATATTTACCATCATCATTTTAGATTCAAGAAATTACCCAATGAGCTCTATCGCATCATCTCGCTTACTGACTACACTGACCGTTATAGTATGTTTATGCTGCAGTGGTTTTGTTTTGATGTTTGGCAACAACCATGCCAAACTCCCTGCCACCATCGAGGATCCTGTTATCTCCTTCACATGGGATGGCAAAGCCCCTCCCATTGAGCCTTCTTCTTGGCGCAATGACCAGTACAAAGATCTTGAAGACAAAGAAATTGTTCGTCTTATCATTGAAGAGGGCCTCACATTATGGAGTGAAGTAGATGGCTCTTACTTACGTCTTAAACTTGCCGAGGTGGATGAAAGCATTACTGAAAAACTCGATTCTATTCATAGCATCACCATAGCCAAAGTGGATGAAAACAGCAGCACGCTCACAGCTGGCTACGCCCGCCCCTTTCCTGATCCACACAATTCATCCATCATCATCGATTGTGACATAGTCATCACTGGTCGTAAGCAAACAGCAAAGAATCTAGCACGAGTGATTTTTCACGAACTTGGACACTGTGTAGGACTGGGGCATCCTCATGAAAGTTTCACCTCATTGATGAGCTACTCTTCTGCTGGTGAACTGTCTTTAAAGGCAGATGATATGGCAGGTGTATTTTTCCTTTACCCCGAATCCGATGATCATAGCTTTTCAGATATCTACGGTAGTGCCTGTGGATCTCTGGGAATTTATTATAAAAACCATAGCCCCTCTCAAACAAACCATCTATGGCTTATAATTCTTCTATCTTTACCTTTTATAATAAGGATATCATCACGTCACATATCAGCATAATCATCACAGGCGTATCTATAACACGTGATAACGTCGTTATAGGTTATGGAGAGTTATAAGAACTATAAAAGTTATACATAACTATAAATAAGTTATAAGATAAGATGAGTGAGAATCAAACGAACCAAACAAGATAAGAATACACCATAAGAATACATCATAAGAATACATCTAAAAAAACTTCATGATTTATCTCACATCTATATTTCATTACCCTATAATAATCGTTATCATAGCAGTTATCATAGCAGTTATCATAGCAAGGGGTAACGTATCTTGTTTATGTGGTTTATTTGAAACGGAAACACACCATGCGCGGGTGGTGGAATTGGTAGACACCCGAGACTTAAAATCTCGTGCTCCGATTGGGGCGTGCGGGTTCAAGTCCCGCCCCGCGCACCACATTCTTTTTAGCTAGCTAAACTCTTTTGGTTTTCACTATTTCACGGATATAACCATATCCATAGTCACACCTTTACGAAGAATCTGTACATCCACACTCTGTGCTTCCTTTAATCCTCTAAGCACTTTAATAGCCCCAGGAGCACTTACCAAAGCGATATCATTGATCGTTGTAACAATATCTCCATTCATAAAGCCAGCCTTCTCAAAGATGCTACCAGGTGTGATGTCGGTGATTTTAAAGCCACGCACTTTGCCACTTTCCAAATAAGGTGTTGCAGCTGCTGACATCAATATACTCTGCAACTTATTTTTGACCATATGATCTCGATAACTCGAGGTGATTTCAATATCAATTTCATCATCTCGAGTTTGACGTGTCATCCCATCTTCACTAAATTCACTAACCCTACCGGACTTAAGCTCCGGTTTCTTTGCTACAGAACCCGTACCTCCAGCAAACTTATCTTTATATAGCTCTACATATGTGTCATCTTTTTGAATCCGTATACTTTTAGCAGAAACCTTCACCAAAGGATATTTACCAAGCAACTTGTAGCCCACTTTAAGTGCCATCACTTTTTTGCTTTTCACCTCTTTGATAAGCACCACACTCTTTTGAGGATCTTTTGAAGTGATGACACCAACCATAATCACACCATAGCTTTCAGCAGAGGCTGCACTATGAACTACAGCTTGAGTGGCTGCAGATGAAACCGGTTTTTCCTGGGCTATCACAACCCCCAAAAAACCTGCCACAAAAATCAGCCACAGTGAAGCCTTCAGTAATGTTTTCTGAAGCTTCACAAAGCTTGTTGATGTATATTCTGCCTTAAACACATTTCTAACCACTAAAAATTCACCATAACCCAGCTCACCTTAACTGCATACTGCCCATAGCTGAGCTGAAATAGATAGCTGAAATAGATAGCTGAGATATAAATCTAAAAAAGTCCATCTATGAATGCACGTCCCATTAAGTCCAGCCCTTAAATAATTCTACTTTCCTATGCTATACTGCCAAGGCAATATGCATGCACACATCGGATAGGTTTGAGCTTTTTTGTTATTGTATATGTCGTTGTATATTATAGATTTTTGCCACCATATCCACTAAACCACAACTCTGTACTTATCAACTCACATATGTAACATTAAACACAGCATAAAAGAGCTTCCCTTGTTCGTTACAGAATGTTCGTTACAAAATGTTCGTTACAAAGTTTGTTGCAAGCTATCGGATAGTCAAGCAACTAATCAAGAAACATCCCATCTATTTCACTCCTAAGGATCCAGGAAAGCTATGACAACTCCTTTAGTTCAACAGGTTTTTCTTACAGGTCTTTCGGGTGTAGGAAAAACACGACTGGCAAAAAGTCTCGCTCTGAAACTCGGACTTGGGTTAATCGACCTTGATCAATGGATTGTTGATCGTAGCGGTGCCAGAGATATCAAAGATCTCTTTGAGCAACAAGGAGAAAACTCTTTCCGCTCTTTAGAACATCAAGCCCTAAAAGAAGTGATAGGAGCTCATAACCATGTTATCGCCTTAGGCGCTGGATCACTTATGGATGAAAACAACCAAAAAATCATCTTTTCTAGCCAAGCCCTTACGATCTGGCTCAAAATCCCCCCTTCTGCACTCGCTCACGCGATCACACTACAAAAAGATCATCTGCCAGCATTTCTCCAAAACCGTCCATTGCTTTCTTCTCTTTCATCTTTACTTCCCACCTCTTCTCAACCATCCATCACCCCGTTACGCGAAAAACTCACAGCATTTCTAAGTTCTCAATTGAAAGCCAGAGAACAAGGATACTCACGATGCAACGTCGCAATCGATACCCATCATGCCAGTTTCGATATATGTTTAGTAAAGCTTGTCTATGAATGCCAAAAAGCATGGCAGCAACATAACTACACAACAATAGCTACACAACAATAGCTACACAACAATAGCTACACGACAATAGCTGCACAAAATAAGCCATCATCATAAAGGATAAAGGCTTATTCTTTTCATAGAAAAACACCACTTTTTTGCGTATGCTAACAGATATACTCCATTAGGGTACAAGGATACATAAACCAAGACCCTCAACACGCACATACATATTTACAGATAAAAGTCTAGTGATGATACTGGGCAAAAAGTAGAATCCCGCTTACCATTTTATGCTGCAATAACGTCGATATAGCAGCAGATAAGATAGTGGTGCATACACATAAAGGAAAGATAACAGATAACAAAACAAGCAAGCCATCAAGCACAAAGCATTCAAAGACATACCTTTCCTCTCAAAGGAAAAACTCATGGCCTAAGAATCGATAAGTGTGTTGCATCAACACACGACAAAAAGAATAGAAATAAAAAAATATGAGCAACAAGAACATCACATCAAAGGATAATCATATGTTTTCTGCACAGATATGTGTGTCCTCTTTTTTTCTCCCATGAATGATCATGTATTAACTGAGTATATGTCTCCATAACCTTTACACTTCCTTATTTATCCTTAGCTTCTTTAATACTATGGCTCAAAGCAGTAATCCATCTTTAAATAGCACATCACCTTCAAGCAGCCATTCAAGCAGCAAGGAAGAAGAACACCCTTTAGAAACTTTGCGGCAAACAAAACACGCATCAACTGCTATAGCTGCTTCCAAAAAAGCTGTTACCATTGTCCCTTTTGTTCCCATACACAATGAAAAAGCACCATCATCCTCTTCACTACCCTCTTCAAAGCTGCCTTCTTCGTCGTCTTCAACAAATGAGGTGAAACCTCATAAAGAAAAAGAGCATAACAAAACCCTTTCTATCCCCTTAGAACACATCAGTATCTGTGTCTTTTCGGCTTTAGCTATCGCTATTATTCTTTCCATTATGGCTGCAGGATATGTTATCGATCAATTTCCCTCCCCAACAGCTACCAACACCAATCAAAACAGCACAGAATCTTTGGTGATATGGCCTTCAGGCATCTCCAGTAAAGATATGGAAACAGTGGTCTCTCGAAACCTATTCAACCAAGATAGCAGCCCCTCAGATGTATTAGAAGAGGCCCCAAAACAGCGTAATGATGGCATGGTGAAAAGCACATTGCCTTTAAAACTCATAGGAACGGTCTATGGAAGTAATCCTCGAGATGGTATCGCCATGATTCAAAATACCGACAAAAAACTTATCAATTCTTTTTTTGTGGGATCACGCCTTCTTGAAAATGTCACACTGCTTGAGATTCATCAAAACAAAATTATTCTCGACCATGATGGTGTTCTTGAATACATCGAAAAAGAACGCAAACCTATCGTCAGACGCAAGCGCGAAACCACCTCTTCACGTCTCAATATGCCATCACTAATAGAACGAAGTGTGCCCATCAACTCCACCGGAAGGCTATCGCAATTCAAAGAAGAAGGTTATGAATTTCGTGAAAAAGAAATCAAAATGACAGAAAGCTATAAAAATAAACTTCTCACCCAAGATTTTTCAAAGGTTCTACAAGACGCTAAAGCCGATCCATATCTCGTCAATGGAAAACTCGCTGGATTTCGTCTCACCAGGATTCGTCAAAATTCCATCTATGAAAAATCAGGCTTTGCCAATGGTGATATCGTCACAGAAATCAATGGTATCCAATTAACCTCCGTATCACAAGCTATCAGTGTACTCCAAGCTGCACGCAACGCCTCGCGTTTAGAAATCACCGTCACTCAAAACGGTGCAACCAACGTTATCGAAGTCACTGTGGGACAATAACTCAAAAGAGATGAAAACGATTGTGCAAAAAAACACTGCATACATCAAATGGCTCAAAAAAACCAAGACAAAACTCTTGGGTGGCAGGGCTCTTAGCGCTAGTAAAGCTCAAACTGATGTATCGAGTACAGCAGCAGCTATACAGCCTTCCATTACCATGACAGATCAAAACATCAAGATGCATAAAATAGCACTCATCGGTACCGCTTTAGCTTTAACCGCTTACCTTTTAGCAAGCCTACTTAACTCCTTAGTGGTGTATGCAGTCATTTCTACCATGCCCAACACCAAGATCAACATGACTCCATCCTCCCATCGTATGGATACCAAGAGTGATCTCAACTACTTTGATTTGCGAAAAACTGTCCTAGAAAGGCATCTATTTAATGCCACCGGCCAATTGCCTAAAGAAGCAGGATCAGCATCAGGAGACAATCAACAAAACCCTACCAGTTGTACTCCGTCCACTCTCAATCTCAAACTCACCGGTACCATTATCAACGAAAATCCAGAACTATCTGTGGCTACTATTGTGGACAATATCCTTAAAATCACAGATGTATACCGCACAGGTGATACCCTTATTGATCAACCTGCCCGTATTGTCTCCATTGAACGCTCCATGGTGACACTTAATCACCGCGGCAAAAACGAATGCTTAAAGATTACTGCCAAAAAAAACGTCAACACCGAGCTCACTTATCGTCCTCAAGATATCAATGAACCTCTCCCCCCTGATCCTTCCCTAGTACCTCGTGAAATTATGGAAGAGGAGCCTGCTGAGGTCAGTGGAGAAGTCATAGTACTAAAAGATTCCTACGTAGAAGAACAACTCGGCGAAGGTTTTGTTAAAATAGTGGAAGCAGCGAGGTTTGTTCCCAAACAAGATGAGTCAGGAGTTCCCATTGGCTTTCATATCTTTGGTATCAAACCAGGCACTTTATTTACCCGTATTGGACTCAAAAACGGCGATATCATCAACCAAGTTAACAGCACGAGTTTACGTCAAATTGAACAAGGTTTTGCCCTATACCAAGCTTTACAAGATGAAACAGACATCATCATTCGACTGCAACGCGGCAATCGTCCCATGAGTATCAAATTAAAGATCGAATAATGCGTCATCCAAAACAATAAACATACCCATAACCATAAGTAGCCATAATAAAGAGCCATGATAAAGAACCATATAGTCACAACACGTAACCAAGAAGCAAAAAAAGAAAAAGCAAAAAAAGAAAAAAAACCACAAAAAAAAAAAAAAAAACAACCCAAAAACCATAAGTAGCCATAATAAAGAGCCATAATAAAGAACCATATAGTCACAACACGTAACCAAGAAGCAAAAAAAGAAAAAGCAAAAAAGAAAAAGAAAGTCTTCCCATGACCTACCTTCTTCATGTGTCACTACTCAAACGACTATGGATAGCTTTCACAGCTATCATCATCTGTCTCACACTTTCCACAGCTCACGGTCAAGAAGGCATGCCAGAGGGCGGCATGGGTAACCCACAAGATCAAGAGCCTAAAACACAAACACCTCCTCAAAGACGTACATTTGATGAGATTGAAAGTGGCAAAGAACTTATCAGCATGGACTTTCCAGAGCTCACTGATATCCGCGATATTATCAAAGCCATTTCCTTATGGACCGGAAAAAACGTTATTCTTGATCGCAATGTCACAGGCAAGGTGCAGATCATCTCACCTCGTCCTGTAACAAAAATCGAAGCCTATGAAGCTTTTAAGTCAGCGCTCAGTGTTCTTAAGCTTACAGCTGTAGAAACCGGAAAATTCATCAAAATCATGCCGATCCGTAATGCACTCAAAGATAACCTCAAAACCTATTACGGATCCAACTTCTCTCCAAACACCGATCAGGTCATCACACAAATTATTCCGCTTAAATTTGTGGATGCCAAAGCCGTTCGTTCCATGCTTTCAAAAGTGGTTTCAGGAAATTCCCTGATCGCCTATGAACCCACCAATACCTTGATTGTCTCTGAGTCAGGTTACAAGGTGAATCGAGTCTTGGATATTATCAAACATATCGATGTAGAAACCGAGCAATCCCAAGTTGCCATCGTCCCCATTGTCTATTCTGATGCCAAAAATATCGCCTCCCAAGTCAAACAGATTTTTACCGGCAAATCATCTTCACGCTCCAGTTCTTATCATACTTACAAGATATTTCCTGATACCAAAACCAATTCCGTGGTCATCTTTGGTCCACCACGCACCATCAAAGATGTAAGAGACTTAGTGAAAAAATTCGATATCCGCCTCGAAGATGTCTCACGTCAAGCCACGATTCATGTCAGACCTTTAGATTATGCCGATGCTAAAAAGCTCGCCAAAACACTTAATTCTCTAACCAGTAGTACTACGAGTAATAACAATACCTCGCGCTTTTCAGCCTTATCTCGATTGAGAAGTTTAAATAATAGAAACACAGAACAAAAAAACTCTACCACTCAACCATCTGTGGCAGAGCTAGGAAGTGGTATTAAAATAACGGCCGATGAATCATCCAATTCTCTGCTGATTACAGGATCACGCTCAGCATACAATGCTGTTAATGCCATTATTCGAAAAATGGATGTTAAGAAAAGTCAGGTATTTATTGAAGCGGATATTCTCAGCATCACCATCGGTAATGACTTTAAATTTGGCACATCTTTATTTGCTGGTGTACCTGGAAATGTGGATAATTTCATCACCTGGGAAGCCGGTAATGTGGCTCCTATAGTCACAGCAGGAGCTTTAAAAAGCGGTGGAGAAGGCACACAAGCTGCCTTTGGCCAAGCCCTTACAGGTGCTCAAAAGGTACTGGCTGAAGAGTTTACGTTTGGTATTTTAGCCGGACAAGGCGTAGATATTCCAGGCATTGGCAGTGTTTCACCTGGAGCCTTGATCAAGTTGATCAAATCTGATTCCAATACACGCGTACTGTCATCACCGCACATTTTGATTTCCAACAACGAAGTAGGGCTTTTCTCAAGCGGTCGAAAACTCTTCTTCCGCACCCAACAACCCAATGAAAACACTGGTACCCCAGTCTCAGCTGTGGAAACAGAAGAAGCTAAACTGCAACTCAATATCAAGCCTAATATTTCTTACTCTGATTATGTCACCATGCAAATCAACCTCGATGCCGATGCTGTAGCTGATATCGACTCTAATACAGGCTTGCCTGTCATTACAAAAAGAAAGACAGCCCAATCTGTCACCGTGAAAAATGGTCAAACAGTGGTTATATCTGGCTTGGTGGACTCCACAGAAAATGAACGATTCCGCAAAATACCTATTCTCGGTGATATCCCTCTTATAGGTTGGCTATTTCGTAATTCGACTCTTGCCAAAAACAAAAGCAATCTTGTCATCTTTGTCACAGCTCATATCATTCATGGCCCCAATGATCTAGCCAAGATCTACAAACAAAAAGTCCAAGAACGCGATGAAATGCTCAAACACTGGACTCACGATTACTTTGGAAATGAGCGAAATGATGATTTTTATGCTTCTCTTCCTAAACTCGAAGATGGCGTATTCCAGCCCACACAAATTGATCTCATCGAGCAAAAGCGTCTCAAAGAATTACGTCAACAATTACTCAAAGACATGGGATACCTAGGAGATGTGGATGATAGTGATAGCTTTCTTCCCGCTCGCCAAGAAGTGATCACCACCGTACCTGTGATCCCTGACAATACAGAAGCCGGCGCAAATAACAATGAACTTGTAAATGAATATGATCCCAATGTTGAAAACGAAGAAATAGAAAGCAGTGAACAGCAACCTTCACTACCCAATAATGCTGAAAACACATTAGAAAACTCAGATGACGAATCCGAAGAAAAAACAGATGAAGAAGAAGAGGGAAACAGATAAATACAACTCCACTCATATGTATTTTTTTCTTGCTTGTTTAGCTCATTTAACTACATTAACAGAGATATCACATTAAAACGTTTCATTGTAAAGCAGAAAGCAAACACTATCTGCGCTCATTGTATCTTATACTCTCTATTATTTCTGGCTAACCTTGTATAACAAGAGCTCCTCATCTATAACTTTTGCCTTTTAAAAAATAAGCAAACACGATGTCATCACTCACATACTCAAGTCATGAGCTCGGTCAATGGTAATGGATTTCTCCATAGATTATGGAAGATTATGGAATAATAGAGTGTGTCATCATTTCATGACAAATTCACGCTTTCATGAGGCAAGCCGATAATTCTCAGATATGAAATACAGTCCGTAAAGTGTTTCAAAGTGTTAGACAAAAGACCTCTCGAAGAGACGAACAATAAGAAGGAAAACACAGCTCTGAGTTTCACTAAGTTAGCTTATTTACAAAGACATCGTATGATTTTGTTTTTAAAGAAAAAGACCCTATGAGAGCAGCAAAGACACAACCCAAAGAGATGACACAAGTAGCATCTACAGAAAAAAAGCAGGAAAAAAATACCACCCTCATGGCACAACCTGCAGTTTTACCTCAAAAAAAACAAAAAAAAAAAAAAAAAAAAAAAAAAAAAAAAAAAAACCCCCCCCCCCCCCCCGCACCACACCCTTTTTTTTCCCCAAAAAAAAAACCTTCTCTTGGCCAACTCAATGATCGTGAAGCTAAGAAAAAATCATCCTTATCCAATGATTCGTTTGTACAACTTGGTAAAATCTCCAGTCATAGATTAAAGAACAGACTCATCGGTGAGATACTTATCGATGAAGGATATGTTGATCGTAGCCAAGTTGAACAAGCTCTTGAGGAACAAAAAAACAACACAGAAAATACACCTAAGCGACTAGGTGAGATCCTTATCTTCTTAGGCCATATCACAGAAGATGAGCTGCTACAAGGTATTGCCAAACAGCTGGACCTGCGTTACTACGAAAAACTTCCCACCGATGATATTGATCCTTCTTTGGTGGCGAATATCCCTATGCAATTTTGCAAAGAACATCTTATTGTACCGGTGGCACGAGATAGCTTCAATATGACTGTGGCGTTAGCTGATCCTTTAAATATTTTTCCCATCGATGATCTCAGGCTGATTTTATCCACCAATATCCTTATGATTGTCTCACCACCACGCACCATCACTGCAGCCATTAACCACCTGTATGAACGCTCCAGTGATGCTTCTCAAAAAGCTCTCGATGAATTAAGCGTTCCCGAAGAAGGAGCTGACGAAGATTTAGAGGCAGCTCGAGATCTTTTAGAATCCAGCGATGATGAAAAACCTATTATACGTTTGGTGAATGCTCTACTGGCTCGAGCTGTGAAAGAAAATGCTTCCGACATCCATATTGAACCTTATGAAAATCAAATTGTGGTGCGTCTGCGTGTGGATGGTATTCTCAGGGATGCTATGAAAGTTCCTAAGAGAGCTCATGGCTCATTGGTATCACGGATCAAGATCATTGGCCGGCTTAATATTGCTGAAAAACGCATCCCTCAAGATGGTCGGATTGGTATCAAAGTGGCAGGAAAGAATATCGATGTGAGATTATCGGTTCTGCCTACATCTCAAGGAGAACGTATTGTGATGCGTCTTCTTGATAAATCCAGTGGTGCCAAACGTCTCGATCAAATGGGACTTTCTGAGGATACTCTGACAACCTGGAACAACTTAGTGAATCAAAAACATGGCATCTTACTGGTCACAGGACCCACAGGATCAGGAAAGTCTACGTTACTCTACGCCTCCATCCTACAGATCAACACTCATGATATCAATATTCTTACCATCGAAGATCCGGTGGAATACAAACTTGCTGGCATCGGCCAAGTGGAGGTCAAATCCAAAATTGGCATGACCTTTAACCAAGGCTTACGTTCTATTCTCCGCCAAGATCCCGATGTGGTGATGATCGGAGAGATACGCGATAAAGAAACCGCACAAATTGCTATCCAAGCATCCATGACAGGCCACTTGGTGCTCACAACATTGCACACCAATGACACGCCTAGCTCCATAACCCGATTGATGGATTTTGATATTGAGCCTTTCAAAGTTGCCTCAACGTTACTTGGCGTTATGGCCACACGTTTGATGCGTAAGCTATGCAGTGTTTGTAAACAAGCCTACACCCCTAGTGCTTCTGAAATCGAAATTATTGGCAAAGAAACATATGAAAAATTTGGTGGTGGCAAAATATACCGAGAAGGAACTGGCTGCGAAAAATGTTCATCGATGCGCTATCATGGACGTATCGCTGTCCATGAATTGCTGGTACTAGACGATCGTCTCAAAGAGCTGATTATCACCACTCAAGATGCCAACTCTATTCGCAAACTGGCTCTTGAAGCCGGACTTGTAACCTTACGTGAAGCAGCTTTAAAAAAGGTCATGCTGGGTTTAACATCCATTGAAGAAGCTATCCGTGCTACACAATCTGAAAATGTCGACTGATTCTGCACTCTTTATTGATTTATAGGTTTTTTTCAATGCCTCTTTACAGCTATAAAGGCTTTGATGCCACCAGCGGTTCTTCTGTTAAAGGCAAGATAGAAGCCGACAATATGAAGATTGCCAGACAAAAGCTCAAACAAGGATCCTCTCGCATTCTTGTCAGCGAAATTACCGAAGAAAAAGCCCGAACCTACTCCCTGAAAGATAAATCCTCGCCTTTTACCGCCTTTTCTGCTCTCTTAGCACCCAAAATAAAGCTTAACGATCTGGCCATCATGACCCGGCAGTTTGCCACATTGCAATCCGCTCATGTACCCATTGATGAATCTCTCAGAGCCCTGGTTGAACAAGTGGAAAATGAAACTCTGTCTAAAATCTTAGCTCAAGTCAAAGACGGCCTATCAGAGGGCAAATCTTTAGGCGATGCCATGAGCAAATACCCTCATTGCTTTAACCGCCTTTATGTCAATATGATCACAGCTGGAGAATCCTCCGGCACACTTGCCTTGGTTCTTGAAAGACTGGCTGATTTTCTTGAATATCAATCAAAAATCAAAAGCGAGCTTATTTCTGCTCTCATGTATCCATTGATTATGATTTTAGCCTCTTTAGGCATCATCAGCTACCTGTTTGTAAGTGTTGTACCTAAACTACAAAAGGTCTTTTCTTCTCTAAAGGTCAACCTCCCCACTTTCACTCAAATGCTTATTAAAACCTCTGAATTTCTCCAAAACAACTTATTTGGTGTATTCATAGGCCTAGCTATTATTGTGATTGCTTTTGATCGTTGGCGTAAAAGCAAGAAAGGCAGAATGCTCTTTGATCAATTCATGCTCAAAGTACCTCTATTTGGTCCTATTGTCGTGCGTGTCAATGTATCACGCTTTACCAAAACCCTCTCCACATTGCTTAACTCAGGGGTACCCATTGTGGCAGCCCTCGAAATCACCAAAAACACCATTCCCAACTCTATTATTGCCCAAGTGGTTAATAGCGCTAAAACGGCAGTGCAAGAAGGACAAAGCCTAGGAGCCACCATTGAGAAGTCCAAGAAATTTCCAGCATTGGTCTCTCATATGATCAAAACCGGAGAAAAAACCGGTGAACTCGAAACCATGCTTTCCCATGTGGCTAAGGCCTATGATGTGGAAGTAGAAAGAAAAATTGCCGGCATGCTCACCCTCATAGAACCTGCCATGATCATCCTTATGGGAGGTGTTGTGGTGGTTGTGGTTATAGCCATGCTGGTTCCTATGCTTGGAGTAATGAGCCAAGTAAGATAATAACTCCCTCTGTACTTAGACATACACACACGTTATAAGTTATAATAACTCCGTAAAGTGTTGCACCGAATACACCCAGCTTGTAGGCTACAACTAACTCTGAAGTTACCCAAAAGAAAGTAGATGCTAGACATATAAAACCGATGTATGAAACAGACATATAAAGCAACTCATAACCCATTGGCTTTGTTTATTATAAAAGCATAAAAAACGTTACCAAAGATACGTGACCTTGGACCTTGACCTAGTTGTAAAAGATTTGCAAAAGAAACGAATCATCGTATATAACTCACGATCTGACACAAGTATTTAGCTATACTTCATTTAAAAACCGAGATTAAGCTAAGTCGATAAATAAACGAAACTAAAACTAAAAACTAAGTGAGCCAGAACTAAGAGCCAGAACTAAGAGCGAGAACTAAAAAAAACCGTTCACACACAACCCACATAACAGATAAACTGATACATCCACAAGATGACATTTAAACGTACCACTTAAACCCTCATTCACTGCATTTGTTGCCATTTGGAGTCACTTGCCCATGAACCACCTTTGTTCTTCGAGTCATAACAGCCACCTTTTTTACAAGCTCAAAACCGGTTTTTTTCATAAACCGAGCAAACTATCACCCTTTCGTCAAGACGGCATGACTCTTCTTGAGATCATTATTGTGGTGGCTTTGTTAGGATCGCTTATGGTCTATCTTGTGAGCAATTTAACCGGTGTGAGTGATAGTGCCAAAGTTGATCAAGCAGGCTTAGCTATGGGACAAATTGGCCAATCACTCAATTTGTATCGCATCCATAACAACCGCTACCCTACCAATGAACAAGGACTTTCTGCTTTAATCACAAATCCTGGCATAGATACCTGGCGTCATCCTTACATCGATTCTCAAGACAAGCTTAAGGATCCTTGGGGAAATCCCTTTAACTATGAAAGCTCAGGCAGAGAGTATCGTATTACATCAAATGGAGTGGATGGTATTCCTGGAAACGAAGATGATATTAGCTATCCTAAAAATCAGCAACCGGCAGGTGATGGAAACTAAAGTCATACATAACCATAACGAATCATAAAGAATCATAAAGAACCATCATAAGCAGCTCCCGTGAGCTCCTTTATTTTTATGTTCCCAAAACCGCACTTTTTCCATGATGTTTCTTTCTCACCTGAGTGTTAGATGGTTTATGACTCTTTATCATGAATAGAAACGTTCACATCACACCGCCCCATACCCTCGCTGGTTTAACATTGCTCGAGGTGATATTGGTGATTGCTTTGCTTGCTGGCATGATGAGTTACACCGTAAGTGGACTACTGCCCAGCAAGGATTACACATCCACATTTCTTGCTTTACAAGCACAGATCAAAAGCACTTTTGACTCCGCTGTTCTTACCGCCGTTCCTCATCGCATGGTCTTTGATACTAAGGCCAGCAAGATTATGATTCAACGTCTTGAACACAAAGAAGGCACAACACCCACTACCATCACCTTTACAACAAAAAACCATGAAAGTTTAGAAGAAGAAAAACTAGCCTTAGAGAACAAAAAAGAAAACCTTGAAGTGTATAAAGATCTTGGTGGTGATGATGTCACAGATATCGACACACAAACCACCATTAAAGCAAGCACTCCCGTTCTTCAAGCCATGGAACAACTTATGGGACAGCGTTGGATCCGTGCAGGAGATTTTGCAGAAGGTGATCTGAGCTTCTCTGGCTTACGTATCACACGCTACTTTACTGAACATCTCGAAACAGAGATCATCACTGATCGAGGTGAATCTGCACACAAAGAATTCTTTTTATACTTTTATCCTCATGGTTATGTGGAAAAAGCCTATATCATATTTCATGAAGTTGATGATCAAGGCACTCCCCTCGAAGACGTATCACCTTATGTGCTCAGAACCTTGCCCTTTGAAGGCATCTCCATGCTCTCAGCAAACATTGCAGATATCGACACAATTCTATCTAATACCCCTTTCAAAACTCCCCCTCCATGACCCACCCATCACCTCCAACAGCAAACTCAAAGCAACACTCTATGCTGCAACCGTCGCTATGGTTGCGTCCATTTTACCCTCATTATCAGACCAGCTTCTCGCTTTTTGAAACAGTCATTGCTGTGGGCATGCTCGCTGTGATGGCTTTGTATGTGGGAGGGATTCAAGGACAGGTGGTGTATTCATTGGAATATGGCCAAAAGATTTCTCAAGGACTTTGGCTAGCTCGAGGCATCATGGCCAAAGTCGAATATGAGTGGGATAGCAGGGAATTCTCTGAGCTCAATATCAATCAAAGAGAACAAAAAATTGATGATTCTTTATTTGGTGACAATGCGAGTAAAATCTTCAATGGTTTCACCTATGAAGTACTCATCGAAGAGTGGAAATTACCTGTCATCAAATTCCTCACCGGCGAAAATTCTCCTGCTAAAGGAGAAAGTAGTGGCATGATAGGCGATCAAATCAAAGCCATATTCGGCAGTGACATCATGAAAATAGCTCAAGTAAAAGTATATTGGCCAGAAGGAGCAAGACGAGGCTCCACCGATCTTTCTTTATTACTTGTAAATCAAAAAGCTGTGGATAAACAGATCAGCAACATTACAGGTGCGCAAGCCTCCCCTTCAACCACACCATCTAGCCCTTCGACAATCAACAAAGAAATGCCACCGGCATCACCTTAAAACCCCCACGCAACACTCAAACCATCATTACCTTGCAAGCTTCTTTTCAGCTCATATCTGGCCATGTGTATGAATATCATATGTATTATGTATATATACTTTAACTTTGGAGCTCTCTAAGTTTGTGCTTTTTTCAAAACACATATATGACCCAAAATCTTAGCTAGCTCATCTTATAGAGCTCATCTTATAGAGCTAGTCTTATCTTAGCTAAGTAGGCGTATAAAGCTTCCTTGCAAACTCACACAACTTGAGAATAGCCACAGCTCAGAGTATGCTAAAAAGCAAGAATAGAATTATGCGTCATAAATCATAAACAGCATGTCTTAAATACTTTTTTACTATCAAAAACCTATGCCTGATATCAGATTCACATCACAAAAACACTTCAAAGGTTTTACCCTTCTTGAGGTTATGATCACCATATCACTGCTGGCAGTGATGGTTCTTGCTGTCAGTGAATTGCTCAAAGGAAGTATTGATATGCGCATAGCTTTATCCGAAAAAGAACAAGTGACTTCTCGACTCAATGTCACCTTAGATATGATCAAACAGGACATTGAACACGCCTATCTTCTCTCTGTAAACAAAGACAAAGAACTCGTACGCAATGGCCAAAACCACACATATTTTAAAATCGAAACCTTTGCTTCAAAAACCACCATATCTTTCACCACACTTCATCCACGCAGTATGCCATCAAACACCTCATCTGGAGAACTTGCTAAGGTGATGTATGAAATCAAAGAGAGCAAACGCCATAGTCCGCGCATGGCCCTTTGGCGAGGCTCTATGCCGGTAAATATCGATAAAGACGTCAACACAGAATTGATCAGTGAGGGCATTCGTAGCTTATCTGTGGAATTATGGAATGGCAGTGCATGGCTCAATAATTGGGATAGCACAAAAAGTGAATTTCGTGATGCTCTGCCAAGACTGGTGCGTATCACACTGAAAGCTTACTTACGCAACCCGGAATATGGTGCTGGAACAGAAGATGTCATGCAAGATAGCCTTATGATGCCTACAGATGACCATAGTGTTTCTCATCAAGGAGAACGTCGAACCATAGTGTATCTTCCCTGGGCTAAACGTTTTCCAGAAATCAAAGATAAAACCAAAACCTTACGCTTTTAAATCCCTATTTTTCACAAGAGATACGTCATTGTCTTCCAAAGCTCAAGAGTCAAGCACTGTATTCAAACCTCTCACAGAAAATCGTGGTATTTCCATTATTATCAGCCTTACAGTGATGGCTTTTATGATCAGCTTTATTGCAGATCTCATGGTGTCATCACGGGTAGCGCATCAAATGACCCTTAATTTGCTCAATACCACACGAGCCGAATATTTAGCCAAATCTGGTGAAAAGTTAGCCACCTTCTTACTTGCCATCGATGCCGGCATTGATCTCAAAACCCAAGAACTCGCAAAAATCGCCCCAGCTGATGGACGTGATGATATTTGGGGGATGTTTGATGGTATTCCCATTGGTGGAGAAAACATAGAAATGCTCTCTGCCATCATGAGCATGTTTGGTCTTAAAGAGTTTAGCGACTCTCAAGTCACAGAAAAGCTCAAAAACCTTCATGGTAGCTTTACACTCGCCATTGCTGATGAAAGCTCACGGATCAACCTCAGCTACCTACAAACCACCAATATGGGCAAGCAAGGACTTGAAATGCTTCTGGCTTTATTGAATTGTCCAGCTGAAAAACATTTTCTTGAAACCAAATCCCTCACTCCCATAGAAGTAGCTCATCGCATCTTTGACTTTATCGATAACGATAAACGCTCCAATAAAAACGGTGCTTCTGGGTTTAGCACAGAGAGTACTCCTTACCAAAGCAAAGTACCTCCCTACAACCCCCCCAATCACCCACTAGAAAGCCTCGATCAATTGCTTCTCATTGAAGGTTGGGATAGTGAGATGCATGCTGTCTTTGCTCCTTATCTGACGGTTTATCCTATTCCTAATCACTATTCTAAAAAACGCAAAAAAGATCTTGGCAGTGAAGCACAACTCAACATCAACACCATCCCCAGAGAATTGATACAGTGTATCATCCCAGAAACTCAAGGAGAGTGTTATGAAGACTTTGTTAGAAAATTTCACAAATTGAGCACAGAAAAACAACGCATAGCTTCAAGCAGTGCTGAAATTACCAAATCCCTTAAAGATAAAATGTGCTACTTATCATCTGATAATATCCAAACACCACAAAGTGCTAAATGGTTTAAAACCCAATCCTCTACTTTTCGTATCATGATCACAGGCCAATCAGGAGGTATAAAACGCGTACTTACCAGTGTGATTCATCGCCTCTCACCTGAACTAGCAAAAAGCCAAAAACCAGCCTCTTCTGTGGATATGCTATACTGGCGTATGGGATCTTACTAATTATTCACCTCATTCACCATTGTGATTTTTGGTTTTATTGCCAAAATCTTGAAACAAGTAAAAAAAGTAGTCCTATATTTTCTTAGTAACAACTATCACATTTACAGCGTTTTTTTCGAGTGTGTATAAGCAAGAAAAGAATCATCCCATTTTCCTATAACCACATGCATACATATCTCTTTATGAAAACATGCCAAGTATACGAAGGTAATAGAAGGTAATAGAAGCTATAAAAGGTATAAAGGACTATAAAAGATATTATGGTTGATGTAACAGGATGAGAGCAAGGAGTGTGATAGCATGCAACGTATTATCGGTTTAGATATCGGTTCCTATTCCATCAAAGCTGTGGAAATCATCAACAGCTTTAGCAGCTATCATATTGAAAACTTTTACGAAAAAGTCATCAGCACTGATAGTCCAGATCATAATCAAATGAGTAAAGATGAACGTCTTGTAGCGTGCATGAAGGAACTGTTTGAGTCTAACCAACTGGAAGCAGACCGGATTGTCACAGCTATGCCTGGACAATACATTTCTTCAAGAATGCTAAAGTTTCCCTTCTCTGATCAACGCAAGATTGCCGCATCTGTGGCCTATCAAGTAGAAGATATGGTGCCATTTCAGCTCGATGATATGATCTTAGAACATCAGATCATCGGTACAGAAGGCACAGATACACAGGTGCTTGTGGTGATGATTCAAAAAACCTTTATGGCCAATTACCTCGCCCAATTAGCCTTGGTGGGAGTTGATCCTAAACTAGTGGATGTGGATTCACTCTCCCTTTATAACCTTGCTCCCCATATTCCTCATAATCCAGAAGAAATTTATGGCATTATCGATATAGGTCATGAAAAAACCTCGGTGTGTCTTATTGAAAATGACATGCTCCGTATGTTCCGTACCTTAAAGGTAGGAGGAAAATACCTCACCGAAGTTCTTGCCCGTGATCTCGAAATCTCTTATGCAGAGTCACAAAACATCAAACACGAACTCTCAGCTATTGCCTCTAAAGATGGCGGCCAAGATTTAGGTTTGAGTGCCAAAGATCTTGAAATCGCCCGCCAAATCGGTGTGGCAGGATATGGTTTTTCACGGGAGCTTTCACGGACGCTCTATGCTTTTAAAAACCTTGAAAAAAGACCTATATCTAAAATCTATATCTCAGGAGGTACGGCTAAACTCAGAGGTATCGATGCTTATCTCGAAGAACAACTCAACACCAAAGTCCTGCGTCATGAACACACCCTCACTGACCTACAACTTGACAGCTCATTGAAAGAGTATCTTGAGGTTATTCCACAAGCTGTATCTATCGGACTCAGGGTGGTGTCAGGAACCAAAAAAAGCTCTAAAGTGAATTTGCGCAAAGGCGAATTCGCTTACTCTCAAGATTCTGAGGCTTTTCTTAAATTAGCTTCCCGTACTATGGTATGGGTAAGTTTAGCTACTTTATTGCTTATTTTTGGCTATATTTTCCAAAAAGTATTTTACGACTATCAAGTGGATGCATTTGAAAAACGCTACCTCGATGCTTTCTTACAAATTGCTCCTGATCAAAGAACCCAAGCCACTAAACTCACTTCATTTCCAGCATTACGTACCTATGCTAAAAACCACTTGCAACAAAACATCGATGGCAAAAAAATCTCTGTGGATAAATTTATCAAAACCAACTCCTCAAACGCTGCTATGCGTGCTTTGATGATTCTTTCAGAAACCATCCCAAAAAATATCAAAGTGGATATCGTTCTCTATGACTTCGCCACTCAAAATGATCTCAAAGGCAAACTTGTCTTACAAGGCGAAACCGATGGCTATGGCTCTGTCAGTCAGATCAAAGATTTGATTCAAAACCACCCTAATTTTCTAAATGTCAGTGAAAAAAGCTCTGCAAAGCCAGGAACTGATGGTAAAGTAATTGCTTTCACCATCACCTCTACTTTTGTACCATCCCCTGTTTAAACAGCCATCAGGATAGAGACCATGAATTTTATAACGCGCTATTTTGATACCATCAAATCTTTTTTCAATCAAATCGTGATCAAATTAAGCACAACGATTTTTGGAGCCAATAACGAACGTCTTGATTTTATTATCGATAGCTTCAACAGATTACAAGCTAAACAACAAAAACTTGTTTTTACAGGAGGTATTATCCTAGCTGCTTCCCTTGTTCTCGTGGTGTTTTCTATATATTTTATTCAAGTAGGAAAACTCAAAAAAGAACTGGAAACCAGCATGCAATCTCTCAGAGAACTCAGCACTTTATCAGAAGCTTATCAAAGAGAAAACTCACGATTTGCTCAGATCACTCAACAGGTTAAAACAGCAACCCAAAACCTCACAAGCCTTAAAAGCTATTTTGAAGAGGTTTCACGCAATGAAGAGATCAATTTAGGAAGCCTTAACGAAAAAGTCATCCCTCTCCCTGAATCTAATACGTTATCTCAGCATCTTTCCCAGATTCGTGTGGATGTAAATATTGATAATATCTCGCTTCCAAAGATATTAAAATACATCACAACTTTAGAAAGAAGCCGTAAAAAGCTCAGTGTCTCTCATCTCAGTATTCGCTCACGCTATGAAACAAAATTATATTTTGATACAAAAATATCTGTAAGAGGATACACCGCCACTACTCAACAACCATAACAACATAGCAACATAAAACTTGCCATCCTTTCCTCACTCATATAGAGTCCATCTATTTTTATGAAATCTTTTATCAAACTTGCCATTTATGCCTTAGCTTTTCTGGTGATGCTTATTACCTTTTTTATCTTTACGTTCCCTGCGAGTGTCGTCAAAGAATCTCTCATTGCTCATATCGCAGCCAACACCCCCCCCTCATCTGCCATAGCCACATCGAAAATAGAGATATCTCGTATATCCCTAGCACTGCCCTTAGGAGTTCATATTGATGGCTTAAGTATTCCTTTTTCTCAAGGCCAAAACAGAGAACAGGAAGAACGATTGTATTTCACCAAAATCCAAGCAGGACTGAGATTTTGGCAACTCTTTACAGGTCATGCTGGACTGTGGATTGATGTGGAAAGAAATAACCAAGAGAACCTGAAAGTCACCCTAAAGCTACCCTTCACTCAAATCATCCGTGGTAACCCCATACCCACAAATATCACGTTTATGGCTCATAACTTTACCATCACCGAACTGCTTTCTTTTGCTATGCAAATGTATGCAAAATCACCCACAGCTAACCCTCTTATCACACCCCTTCTTGAACAATTACGTTTTCAGGGCCAACTCAAAGGCAACAGCGAATTATCTATAGCAAACCAAAGTCTTACTTCCCTTAGTGGTGATATATCTTTGGAGTTAGTCAACTTTCGTTTTGAAAGCCAAGATCCCAACCTCATCATACCTGAACAACTTTTTTCTAAAGCCCTTCTTAAAATCTTAGCTCGTAGTGGCACCATCAATATCCTAGAAGATACCTATTTTCAATCAGAACAACTCAGTCTTGGCCTCAACGGCTCGGTCACACTCGATGAAAACACGCCACAATCCAAACTCGCTTTGAGCATCCCTTTAGAGATGCGTGGTGATATCCTAGAAAAAATCGGCGTACTTGTAGAAATGGCACTGCTGTCTCAACAAATTGACTGGCAAGGCAAGGTGCGTCTTAATATAGCAGGAAACATGGCTAAACCACAGATTTCTGCCACATCTCTATAATGATTGCGTCATATCACAGCATCGAAAGAAGCATTAATAAGAACCATCAAGCTACAGCTGATAAAAGCCGTGCTGCATCTTTTTGATTTTCGCGCTGAACCCAGACGAAAAAACATATGGTCATGGCAATAAATAAAATCACTCCCCCCGGCACCCACATCACCAAACCACCTAGACGTTGATCATCGAGACGTGTCCAACTATCTGCCCACCATTCAGGCATAGCAATATAGTTATAGGCATACCAAGGCTCTTTGGCATAAGTCAGAAATGCTGCTAACACAATATTTACAGCCATAAAACTCGCTATAAACACCACTCGAAATCCCATATGCAATGATGATTTCAAAGGATGTGGATCAATAATATTTCGCCACAAATATATGGCTGTCCAGGCCATCATGGCATGCTCAATGATATGAAAAAAATCATTGAGAAGAGCCAAATTATACCACCTTGGCTGATGCCAAAACCAGAAATTAAAATTAAACAGAATCAAAGACACCAAAGGAAGGGAGAAAAATCGATGCATACTTTGAAGCACCGGTTGTTTCATTAAAACCCATAAAATATGTCTTCTAGGCCAAGCCGGCAGTGAACGAACCATAATGAAAAATGGCGCACCAGCGATAATAAGTGGACAACCTAGCAGTATTATGGCTAAATGCTGGATCATATGTACAAAAAACAACTGATCAGCCAAATCATCAACCCAAGGACTCAGCACCACCACGTTGATCACAGTGCCAAGATAAAAACTCACCACCTGCCAAAGTTTCACAGGTTGTTTCCGATACTGTCTGTAACAGAAGTAGTAAATGATACCTAGTAGTATAAAAAACAACAATGTAGGATCATATAGCCACGGAAAACGCCATGGATTATCTGGCTGTGGGTCCAATGACCACACCGATACCACACTATCTGTATGACCGTAAGCAACAGACATAATCATGACCCTTTAGCCCAAATATATCTCAGAAAAATGTACTCTCTCGTTTATAGATCAGCACAAAACCAACCATGATATAATGCCCGTAAAGGCTGCCCGCATAACACTCTATCCACACCCTATCAACTCATATTCGCAATATCCTAACAAGCACCTAGCAAGCAAGAATCATTATAGATCTTATCTCAGATTGTTTTCCAGATGATTTTTCCAAGATGATTATCATAAAGTTAATAACCATAAGCTAACCATAAGCTAACCATAAAAGGTCTCTTATATGTTTTCCTTTAATGTACTGACTTCTATGTCTTTAAGAGCTTTGTTCAGAGCTTTTATCAGCTCTTTGGTTATCTGGCTATGGCTATCATGGATGCTCGTCTCATGTGGTAGCTCACCTGCGCTAGAAGATAAACCTATGTCCGCACAACCCCAATCTTTACTTGATAAAAATGTCGTTGCTGAAAACCAACACAAAACGGCTAAAAAAACACAAAAGAAAAAGAAAGACACCTCTGCCAGTGAACAACCAAGCACTGTTCTCTCACCAACAGCCACGTCATCCAGTGGAGAAAACCATAACGGTTATGAAATCATCACCGTCACAGAAGTTATACCAACACTCTACTCTAAAAATACCAATTCCACAGAAATAACACTAACTGAAGAATTTGTTATAGAACTCAGCAACCCTCCCTATTTAGATTCTTCTGAAACAACTAACCAAGAAGATCAACCCAGCACTGAAACGAGCACTGAAGATAACTTTGAAGGTAGCTATGAAGGCAACTATCAAGATAACTCTGAAACACCCATGCAACAAGAAACACCAGAGACCGTTACACCACCAGCACCAGCAAACATACCGGAGCCTACTCACTCAGAACAGTATTCAGCATATGAAGCTACTATCAAAAAAAACACCCAATGTGGAGTTATTTATCCCAATTTGGAAAGAGTCGCCACCCCAATTCTTCGCAATGTTATGAGTTTAGATGTGGATGACATTTATGATTATGCAGCTAAAGATGTGGTTAGAGGTACACAAACCATGCTTGCAAATATGATGGCTGATCCAGAATGGCCCATTCATCCTCTAGCCTTTTTTGCAACCATTAAACATTTTGAATCATCAAATCGTACCACTCAATGGGGCTATTGGAACTTTAACTTCTTTTCCAGACACTGCTCATCAGGGGTGTGTTCTGGTTACTTTCAAGTGGATGTGGACCTGGAAAAGGATTGGTCTCTTACAGAAGTCTGCGGAAAAAATGGCTTAAATGTTCTCGGCCTTGAAGGAGGCCCTGATTTCTGTTCTATACTGTTTTGGTGGACCAAAGCCGCTGGAACCACAAAATGCAAGAATATGGGAGGGGCTGGCAACCCGTGCCTAGATAAAGGTTACGCCTGGAATATTAACACATTTAAACGTGGCCACCTCACCTATGGTCAAGGAAATCAATGGCATAGTTATGGTATCCATGATCCATGGAAGCATGCTTATGTTGGAGGTATGCTCAATGGCAGCTACTTCACCGGTTATGAAAACTGTGCAGCAAAGCACTATGCATACTCCACAACACCCCAACAACGTATACGTCAAGCTGTTGATGATTTTGCCCAAGCCATTGGATTCCAAAGAAGCCAAAGCTAAATCCACGAAAACGTGCTCTTTACACCACACTACACCCCACACCCACACACCCACACACCCACACACCTTCACCTGAATCATCAAACGCAAGATGCTTCAAATCATTTCATAACTTTGCAGCATAGAATCACGCTTTTTTTGCTTCCATAACAAAGATAATAACCAGAGGCAACCAGATTAAAGCCTCACAAAATACTATGACTAGGTATCACGATGTGGCATAGATGGCCTGTATCTTGAAGGTTTATTTTTAGCACTAGCATTAGCTTTTTTAGCAGAACCTGCCTTTGATTTATTCTTGGCAGCTTTACTTCCTCGAGGCCGTCCCACCTTTTTCTTCGGAGTAACTTGCTCAGGATCCTGCTGAGCAGGTGGAGCTGACTGTGAAGGTGCTTGAGAAGGTAAACCAGAAGAGGGAGAGAAAGGAGAAGAGTCCTGCTTATTAGGTAATGGCGTAGGAGAATGACTTTTTGCAGCCTTAACATTTTTTGATTGATAAGTAAAAAAGTCCTCTTTTTCTAAGGGATGAAAGAAATTAGCATGCTCAATCATCAACGACGCTGTGGTTTCTCGAACCGCAGCTATTTCCACACGCACACCTTCTGATTTCAAGTGGATAACCAATTCAATATAGTCAGCATCTCCACTCATAATCACAATGGTATCTACCTTAGAAGCTAACTGAGTAGCTTTAATAGATAAAGGAATATCTGCTGACTTATGACAAGGCTGTACCTGACCATAAAAAAGATTATGCAAACGCTCCGCTAACTTCGAAGATATGCTTTTGCCTTCACGAAAATAAATCAACCTATTCAATGATCGCCCAGATAACAACCTTGGAATAACCAAATCAAAGTTCAACATCGCACTATCATCAGCCATAAGATGATGAACACTCCGCTCAATATTATTACCATCAATTAAAATAGCCACTTTTTGCTGAATTTTAATGGGAGGAAATTTATCTTTTTCCATATCCTCTGAAACAGTTGTGTCTTGCTTGGAAATCATTGTAAGTCCATAAGTAAGTATATTTTTTATAAAACGAAGAACCATGATCAATCATAGCACCTAAACAAGTGATGTATCAAAATTTTCTACAAAGATTCTATGAACTGTGTTACCGACAAATATGGCAACACAGCTATATGTATAAGCCATGTATAAGCCATATATAAGCGAAGATGTACTCATTGAAATATCTTATCAACATAGGGAAGAGCAAAAGAATCAGCCACAGCTTTGTTGGTAACATGCCCATCATGGGTGTTTAGACCAGTACGCAGTACAGGATATTGCTTTACTGCCTCCATCAGCCCCATATTAGCTATCAATAAACCATAATAAAATGTCACATTCGTTAAAGCATATGTGGATGTTTTAGGCACACAACCAGGTATGTTTGTCACCCCATAATGAATCACCTTATCTACCTTATAAGTTGGATTATCATGAGTGGTAGGATGTATGGTTTCCACACTACCACCCTGATCAATAGCCACATCCACTACCACAGAACCAGGAGACATAGTCGCTAACATAGAACGACTCACAAGCATGGGAGATTTAGCACCTGTTACCAATACACCTGATATCAAAAGATCCGCTGAAGGCAATATCTCCGCTATACTCCCCTCATGAGACATAAGGACCTGACATCGTGAACCGAATATATCACTAAAATAACTCAATCGCTGAGGATTAATATCAAGAACCGTCACACGAGCTCCAAGACCACATGCCACCTTGGCCGCATTCAATCCCACAACACCACCACCAATGATCACCACATGGCCCTGCTTCACACCACTCACTCCACCAAGAAGAATGCCCTTACCTCCCTCAGAAGAATGCTTTTCTAATAAATGAGCTCCTATCTGAGGTGCTAACCTACCAGAAACCTCACTCATAGGACGAAGTAACGGAAGTGTGCCATCCTGTAATTGAATGGTCTCATAAGCAACAGCAGTCACTTTCTTATCAAGCAGAACTTTTGTTAACTCTTCTTCAGCTGCAAGATGAAAAAAGGCATAAACAATCAAACCCTCACGTAAACGGTGATACTCCTCTTGAACAGGCTCCTTGACCTTAACAATCAACGAAGAACGCTGCCATAGCTCATCTGCTCCAGAAATGATATGACCACCCGCACCCTCGTATTCCACATCTTCTATGCCCACTCCCTTACCAGCACCTGCTTCTACATACACCTGATGCCCTGCCTCTGTAAGAGATCTCACATTGCTCGGCACCAACCCCACACGATGCTCACGATTTTTCACTTCCTTCGGAATACCTATTTTCACTGCACACAACTCCTCCTTCAAACCACACCCACCATACCTTCACACCACACCCACCATACCTTCACACCACACCCACCATACCCGCCATACCCGCCATCACACCTATTGCTTTTTCTAGTTAGCCTCAATCAGCTTAACAACCTATCAATAGACACACACAATCGTCTCCAAAAAACACTAGTTTTCTAAAACTAAGAAAGGCTAACACTAAGAGAGACTAAAACTAAGAAAGATCTCATAACACATTACCAGTTAGACTATTTAGAGACATTTTCTTTTAAATCCACTTTATAAGTTGTATCAATAGTTACAGATGGCCCAAAAGATTTACCCTCTTTTTGGTAAGCTTTAAGCTCTGCTTCAGCTGCCTTATCTATCCAAACAGATTCCATTTCAGAAAAATGACTGGGACCAAACAAACGTGTACCCGGTAACTTTGGAAACTGAATATGGCGCCAATATGCAGTGCGAATAAAAGGATTCAACATCCCAGGTACAAATGCACCATCTTCATGAATATAGCGCAATATTTTCCGCGAAAGCTCCTGTTTCATCTTGGTATCAAATGTTTCACGATAACTATCAATCAACTTGTCCAGTAGAAGATCTTTTGTATTGGTCAGATTAGTGGTTTCTTTTTTGGCATTCTCAGAATGCCAAAACTTCCAATACTGAGGAGGTGGTAGTCGACTAAAACCATAAACCGTCCAAACAACATCATAATTTTTTTCCTGCGTCATCTTATAACGAGTCGTCGTATCACGATAATCCAACTGTATATCAAAGCCAGCTTTTAAAGCTTCCGCTTGCAACACCAACAATCTATCTTTATGAGGCTGAAAGCCATATAATATCCGCACCGTCATCTTTTTACCATCTTTTTGCCACACTCCATCCTTACCAAGAACATAGCCAGATGACTGCATTAAAGTTTTCACTTTCTCCCTATCATACTCTCGAACCCGAATACTCCCATCACTGTAATCACCGAATCCATCATAAAATGATTGAATGCGCGTGTATTCACCCCGAGCAACTTCTTGAATAACCTTTTCAAAATTCAAAGCATGTCCAAAAGCATGACGTACCTTTTTATCTTGCCAATGATCTTGATCTTTATTAAGCCAAATAACTTGGCAACCAGATGGACGGTCCACATAAAACCATAGCTTTTTAACATAGCCTCTATCAAATACCTTCCCCTTGGCCTTCTCATGCCATGACACAGGATTCGTTAAACTTATGGCTGACAATTCACCATTGATAAAATGTTGCCAAGTAGCCTCCTGATCTCTAATCACTTTGTAATGCTTATAATGAAAATTATAACGATATTTATAGTATTTAAGATCTTTTGCCCACCAATCTTTATGAAGTGCAAACTCTATAAATTTTCCTTTTTTAAATTTTGAAACATTATAAGGCCCCGTAGTTGGAGAAACCTTAAAATTGTATTTTTTCACCCAGTTTTTATCAAGCTTATGAAAATGCTTCGGCACAGGACTAAGATTCACCCGACCAACAAGCACTTCTTTTACATGTTTTTTACCAGATACTACAGATATCACATCTTTTGTGTGAACCTTAACTTCTGCAATCTCTTCTGAGTAATAAGTATTCCTCCGAGGATCCACAATATGCGGTGAACGCATAAACTCAAGAGTAAACACATAATCTTCTGTGGTAACCGGCTTACCATCAGACCAACGGGCTCTTTGATCCAGTTTGAAATAAACCGTTTTATAATCATCAGCCACCGCCCAGTGAGTAGCTAAAGAAGGGAAATAACGACCACTATCTGGATGTATACCCACTAAACTCAAAGCATTAGCGTCATAAAGATACCATTTGAAACCAGAGTTAGAATCAGGACCTACATGACGAAATGATTGAGGAAATGCTTCCAGATAATCATAATACGTACCACCCTTTTTGGCACGAGGATCAGCAAAAATAGGATCACTATCATTACTCTCCCACACCAATCCTTGAGGTAACTGAAAGGATTCTGAAGACTCTGCTTTCTCTGAATCTGTGCCCTGTTTAAGCTGTGACTCTTGAGCTTGTGACTCTGACGAAGCACCATCTTGAGCATAACTCACAGCGGCAGAGCTCCCATACATCAAACACACAGCTAAACACAATAAACCTAGTTTTTGAATCGAACATCCATTCACTTGACATAAGAGTCTCAAAAATCTCATCATCTTCCTTTTTTCTACATAATCAGCCAGCCCCATCCACAAAGAAAACCCAACAGCTATTAGATCCTAAATAACATAACAGCTTACACAATAGCTAACACAATAGCTAAGCAACAACACCTCAGTAGGTATCGTCACCAAGAAAGGTTGCCTGTTATCTTAGCCTATTGTGAAAGAAAATACCTCAGAAGAAAAGATGTATTTTCAAGTCTCGACTCAGATCTACAAACTCAGGCCTACATTCTCTATGATTCTCTATGACTCTTTATGCTTAATGTGTCATACCTGCTATGCCCAATACCTGCTACTATGACCACTCTCTAGCATAGCACCCATATATTCTTTCCATCCCACCCTTAGCTTATATCTAAGAACAAGTGGTGACAACCATCACATGAGGCTGCTCTACAACACGCACCCATCACAACCTTGTGACTCTGTTTTTCCATAATGGAAAAACAGAGATGATAATCATGAGCTACTTAGTTTTTTGAGTCTTTTCAGTAGCTTTGTCTTTTATATCCACTTTATAAGTGCTATCAACAACCACCGATGGACCAAAAGATTTACCCTCTTTCTTATAAGCTTCAAGTTCTACTTCAGCTGCTTCATCTATCCAAGCAATATCATCCATTACTGGGCCAAATAAACGTGTACCTGGCACCTTTGGAAACTGAATATGTCGCCAATATGCTAAGCGAATAAAAGGATTTAATAATCCAGGAACAAATGAACCATCTTCGTGAATATAACGCAATATTTCCCGTGAAAGCTCCTGTTTCTTTTTTGTATCAAATGTTTCACGGTAGCTGTCAATTAACTTGTCAAGTTGAGGATCTTTAGTGTTTGTAAGATTATTAGTTTGTTTCGTTGCATTCTCAGAATGCCAATACTCCCAATAAACAGGAGGTGGAACCTCTGATAAACCATACCTAACCCAAAGAACATCATAATTTTTTTCCTGTATCATCTTATAACCAGTCGTGCTATCTCGATAGTCCAGCTGTAAATCAAAACCAGCTTTTAAAGCTTCCTCTTTTAACACCACTAACCTGTCTTGATGATGCTGAGACCTATATAATATCTGCACCGTCATCTTTTTACCATCTTTTTGCCATACTCCATCTTTGTCCAAAGCATAACCAGATGACTGCATAAGTGTTTTAACTTTATCTACATCATACTCACGAAATCGAATACTCTCATCACTATAATCACCATATCCATCATAAAATGATTGAATACGAGTATATTCATCACGTAAAACCTCTTTAATAACCTTCTTAAAGTTCAAAGCATGACCAAAAGCATGACGTACCTTTTTATCTTGCCAGTGGACTTGATCTTTATTTAACCAAATAATTTGAGCACCTGAGGGCTTATCCACATAAAACCACAGCTTTTTAATATATCCTTTATCATATAACTCCCCAGTGGCTTTTTTATGCCACCACTCAGGAATAGTGACACCCATATATGACAATTCACCCTTAAGAAAATGTTGCCAAACTGCCTCCTGATCTCTAATAACTTTGTAATGCTTGCGATGAAAGTTAAAGCGGTATTTGTAATATTTAAGATCTTTTGCCCACCAGTCTTTATTGAGTGAAAATTCTATAAATTTACCTTTTTTAAATCTTGATAAACTATACGGACCTGTGGTTGGGGGAATCTTAAAGTTGTATTTTTTCACCCAGTCTTTATCAAGCTTATGAAAATGCTTCGGCACAGGACTAAAACTCATCTTATAAATAAGCACATCTTTTACATGTTTTTTCCCAGATACCACAGATATCACATCTTTTGCATGCACTTTAACATCTACAATTACTTCCGTGTAGTAATTATTATACCAAGGAGCAACAATATGTGGTGAACGCATAAACTCCAGAGTAAATACATAATCTTCTACTGTAACCGGTTTCCCATCAGACCAACGCGCGCGCTGATCCAATTTGAAATATACCGTTTTATTATCTTTAGCCACTGCCCAATGAGTTGCTAAACCGGGGATATAACGACCACTATTTTTATGCAACTCCACTAAATTCAAAGCATTTTCATCATAAATGAGGCCTCTAATTTCTGAATTGGAATTAGGACCTACACGGCGAAAAGATACAGGAAATGATTGCAAATAATAATAATACGTACCACCCTTTTTGGCACGAGAATCAGCAAAAGTAGGATCAGTATCATTGGTCTCCCACACCAAGCCTTCCGGTAACTGAAAGGATTCTGAAGACCCTGCTTTCTCTGATGCACTTGAATCTGAGGTCTGTTTAACCTGTGACCCTTGAGCTTGTGACTCTGATGGAGCACTCTCCTGAGCATAACTTACAGCTACAGAGCTTCCATAGATCAAGCACACAGTCAAACACAAAAAACCTGGTTTCTGAAAAGAGTACCCATCCACTAGACTGTACAAAAGTCTCAACAATCTCATCATCTCTAACTCCCATTTTGTTTCATGACTCAAATCCACCACTGGCCATATCATCATCTCACATATACAATAGCTAGCCAACAACTCGGTCGGTGTCAGCACGAAGGATATTCACCAGCTCTACTATGACGGAAAATCATTAACAATCAAAGCACATTCTTACAATGCTAAATACTCCACATCAGATCAACAACCGCCACCTTTTATTGCGGTTATTACGGCTCCTTTGACTCCATACTTCTCACTTAGGTGGAAAGAATCACGTTTAAACGCTTCATTGTAACTATGCCTACTTGTCATATCGACCTCCATGATAAACAAACACTATCTTAGCCGGTTTTCTTCCAAGTTGCTTCTACTATTATTTAGAATCCTCCATCACCGCCACCACACCCAGTTGTACTGGCCATAAGACCTTCACTTATAGAAGGTCTATACACACTTAATAACCTTCATCACCCTCACCTAAATGCTTACAGCTAAGTTCGGCATATTCTTCTCATCACCCCTATCAGAAAGGCCATTTTCTTCTAAATATACTTGTGGTGATATGAAAGCTGCAAAATTTCTAACCATACTTAAAAAGGATACTGAAGACTCATACCTTCAGTATCCTTTTTGTTTTACAAGTTATCCGAATTTAACGGGTTCTTTCCATAGAATCTAAAGCCACAATCTTCACAGATCACCCACACCATCATCGCCTTCAAGGTGAGCTGCAACCTTGTCCGACACGATGAACACTCTCACGACCATTTCTACAAGACCATCATCCTTACTCTTAGAATTAGAATTATACGGGATGACAAAAGGGCGCGATCTCAGGGCAGGGCGCGAGAATGCATTCAATATCGGAGGGGTCACAGACATACGCAACATGCCCATGCCTCTCTATTTCTGCTAGTAATTCGCTTACAAATACTTCTTCATATTCTTTCTCTTCTACCTCTTTTGTTTCTGTATCTTCTTTTGTTTGTGTATTAAGCCCCACATAACAATCCCAGTAAACTAGCAATGCCTCTGTTATAATTAAAGTTGGAGTGCAGTCCTCCATCGCTACGTTACTTACTAAATGCCCATGCTTCTCTATTTCTGCTAGTAATTCGCTTACAAATACTTCTTCATATTCTTTCTCTTCTACCTCTTTCGTTTCTGTATCTTCTTTTACTTTTGTATTATAAACAAAACACTCCTCCCAAGTTCCTAAACGAGGTTTCGGCTCTGGAATCTCCCATACGATGCAGATAGCCATCGCTACGTTACTTACTAATAAAGGCATCATCATAGTTACCATTGTGATCCCTATACTCAAAAACTTCATAGTTACTCCTTGTTACAGTTATTGTTACATACTCACTTACTTACATTGCAAAACACTACATACTTTTGTTCCTTAATACCCTCCATATAAATTTATAGATCTTTCTTTAATACCATCATGGTTATTATGTCCTTGTTTAAACATCATTTCGCTTATCATTTACAACTGCAAACATCCCACATAACAAACATATAACTAAGAACAAAAAACCTTGAGTTTAAAATTCCAAAAACGTAAAATGACTTATTTTTTCTAAGTGTGGCAGAAAAAAAATCAAAAGCAAGGGACATTAACATATTTTTTCAAATGTCAC